>Ga0187872_10001060_pt1 | contig 29233 bp, 22 predicted proteins | sample June2016WEW_16_4_FD_132973 | JGI IMG/M metagenome (GOLD analysis project Ga0187872, IMG submission 132973) | Peatland microbial communities from SPRUCE experiment site at the Marcell Experimental Forest, Minnesota, USA - June2016WEW_16_40 | ecosystem: Environmental > Terrestrial > Soil >...
CTCTTCGCCGATCCTCCGGCCCTTCTCCTGGGCTTCGGTGGAATTGTCATCACTCCTCTCGGAGGTAAAACCACCAACGGGAGAGCCGGATGCGGGAAATCCGCCTGTCCGGTTCGGAGGGAGGGGGATTCGAATTCAATCGTTTCTCCCTACCCCTATAGCATCAAATCGACCCCCAGCCAGATCATTCTTGCACTCCAACCGAAGACGGATGTAGGTTATGCAGGCAGATGAAACGCTGTCGATGCTCAGAACGGGAGGCGAAGTGGCTCTACCAACTTCTGAGCGTTTCCTGTAGAGGAGGAACACCATGCCTGACGCTAACATAACCCGGAATAATCGCCCCATCGATCAGGGGGACTGGAACATGGCCTACTTATTCCCCCACGAAGTCGCTGCCGCCCGGGAACGTCACGGCCTTGCGCTGCTGCCGCTCGCTCCCGTGGAATGGCACGGACCTCACCTGGCGATGGGTTGCGACAACCTGCTGGCGCACGCCTTTGCCCGCCGCCTGGCTCGCGAATTCGAGTGTCCTTATTTCCCGCCGTTGTTTGTGGGGACGGAGCGCGAGCGCAAACCCGACATGCTGGAGTCGCTGGGATTTGACCGCGATGCCTTCATCGAAGGAATGGACTTTCCCAAGAATCGAGTCGCCAGCGCCTACTTTCGTGAAGAAGTATTTGCCGCCGTAGTGCGCGACGCCCTCCACATTCTGTTCGCGCGCATGCGCTTCCGTCGGGTGCTCATCGTGAACGGGCATGGAGCAGATAACCAGCGGGCGGTGCTGGACCGGCTCTGCCGTGAATTCAACGATGGCCACACGCCGCGGCGGGTTCGGTGGGTCTATCCGGGATTTCCGCGGTCGCTCGTCGCCGGGGCCATCGGCCACGCTGATGCGGCAGAAACCTCGATGCTGGCGGCGACATGGCCGGGCTCAGTCGATCTTTCCCGGCTTCCCGACACAGGCAGGCTGCGCAATGTGGATTACGCCATAGTGGATGGAGAGACCTTCGATTGCGTGCCCACGCCGGACCATACCGTGCGTGAGGAGCACGACCCCCGCGCCCACTTCGATCCGGAATGGGGAGCACAACAGGTTGAGCAGGCAGCCCTGGAGGTGATCGAAGAAGTCAAAGCGGAATGGCTCTCCGGCAAGTAGCGCGGACCTGTTATGTAGGTCCGCGGCTTTTCCCTGCCGGTTACGCAATTTCAGCTCACACCCAGAAGAACGACGGCGATGAACCCCAGGGCCACTCCCACGACGGTGGGCGGATTCATGCGCTCGCCAAACACCAGGCGTCCGGCCAGCGCCACGACGAAAATCGAGCCGCCGATGGCGATGGGAAACACCACGTGCCCCGGGACGCCGGAACCGAGTGCCACCGCCATGGCGATTTGACCTCCGATGCTCAAGGCTCCCGTCACAGCTCCCCAAAAGATTTCCGTCTTCCCCACCCGCATGCCTTTGAGCAACATCGGCAGAGCAATAGCCGCAAGACCCCCGGCGTACCACGCAGTCAAGTAGGGATATTTGACGGTCTCGGGAAGGCCCCACCCCGCGATCATCTTAAGGCCGAATGCGCTCATTCCGTTGGTGAGAAGTATCACCAGCATCAGCAGGAACCACATCGTGAGTTCACTCTCCTTTCGTGGCGGCGCCCGTTGCGCGCTTTTCCATCATCTGTCCCCACGACAGGAAGAGGATTGAGACCAGCACCAGCCCGAACGCCACAACTTTCAGGATGGTCAGTTTCTCGTGGTACATCCAGATCGAAACGACCACGGGAACACCGGCGGAGAGATTCATCATCAGCCAGCCCACCGTGACCTTGCCGATGCTGATTGACACCTGAAAAGCCAGGGATGCAACTGCCGCGCAAATTCCAAATATCACCGCAATCGCAAAAACTTTGGGCGGCACGTGGCTGCCCGATTTGAGAAGCAGGGTCCTCACCAGCATGATGAGGGCCGGCCAAGCATACGCCGCCACCACCAGTCCCGCGGCGTTCGCCTTTTTTCGTTCTGCCGCCTTCAACGCGCTGCCTAGCAGGCCGAAAGAAATCGCGCCCAGAAAACAGAACAACAGACCCATCGGTGTGGCTCCTCGAGAGCTTTCACGAAACCGCCGGATGCAAGACGCAGCGCGGACCTGTTTGATAGGTCCGCGGCTTTCCCTTGCCCATTAGGAACGAACCGCGGACCTAAAGAGCAGGCCCGCGCTACACCCGCTTGTGGCCCACGACGGGCAGCCGTGGGATTGCGCGGCTCAGAGTATAGCGCATGCTCCGGTAGGGGCGATATCAGCACGATGGGCTGACCCTGATTCTGATATCATCACTCACGTGGCCCCACGCTGCGCTGCTCCCGCCTTTTGTTGTGTATCGGGAACGAACCCCTTTAACCTCACGCATGCCGCAAAACTGGCTGTCCGTGCCGCCCGCGCTGGACATGTGGTAAATTAGGGCGCGTGGGCAAGCATGAGGAACTTCGACTTCGAATTCTGCAAGGCACGTCGGACCCGAACATCAATTTCGACGATCTGCGCCATCTCCTCCGATGATTGGGGTTTGAAGAACACATTCGCGGGAGCCACCACATTTTCAGGCGGCACGGCGTAAGGGAGCTGATCAACTTGTAGCGGGAAGGCAGCAAGGCCAAGGTGTATCAGGTACGTCAGGTGCGCAATGTCGTCGTGCGTTATGGGCTGGAAGGTGACAAGGAGTAAATATGCATAAGTACGAGATCATCATCTATTGGAGTAACGAGGACCAAGTCTTCGTTGCCGAGGTCCCGGAATTGCCGGGTTGCATGGCCCACGGCGACACTCAGGAAGCTGCGCTCGCTCACACCAACGAAGCGGTTCAATTGTGGATCGACACCGCCCGCGAATTCGGAGACCCCATTCCGGAACCGAAGGGCGAACGCCTCATGCTCGCGTAGGGTTGCATGGTATGTCCAGGCTGTGGCAAGGAACTCGCGGATACGGACACCCTTTGTAGTTCATGCGGCAGCTCACATTCGCCCGTATTGCCCTCTCACTCGAAAACACTCAAACAACCGTCTCGGAGATACTGCGGGGCTGCCGCGAGCCTTATCCTCGGCTTGCTTCCATTCCTTCCAGTGGGAAGATTGCTCGCCCTGGTTTTCCGTACCTGTTCTGCGACTCTTTCGCTCGGCGTATATTATTTTGACTTCGCGGCAGCGTTGCTCGCTATCATTCTTGGCCATCAGGCAAAGGCTTCCATCCGCCGGAGCGGGGGACGCCTCGAGGGAAAGGGAATGGCCATCGGCGGCCTGGTTTCAGGCTATCTGTGGCTGGCGGGCTCGATGATCGTCATCGCGATTTCCGCCTTCGTTGCCAATAGCCGCATCGCTGCAAACCAGGCATCGTCCCTGGGATCGCTTCGAACGATCAACACGGCAGCGATATCCTATGCCCAAACGTACCACCGTGGGTTTCCCCCGTCGCTCGCAGCCTTGGGGTCACCGAAGGCTGAAAGTCCCAATGCGAGTGTCCGGCCGAGCGAGAAGGGAGCAGACTTGATTGATGAGTATTTGGCTGCGGGAAGGAAATCAAATTACCGATTCACTTATTTAGCGGGGCCGGCCGATAGCACCGGAAAGATTCAGACTTATACGGTCCATGCCGACCCGATCGAACCCGGCAAAACCGGCAAATGGTACTACTTCACAGACCAGACCAACGTGATCCGAAGCGAAAGGGGCAAGGAAGCTAGCGAGAGCAGCACATCAATCGCTGGTCAATAATGGCCGATTGGGGAAGGAAAATTCACATGCCAATTGCAGTATTGAGACTCGGGGCTCCGAGAAAACCGAATGAAGGCTTGCGCGTGGGCACGGTTCGCAGGCCGCCACGGGGCGTGCCGAAGACGGAATTCGCCAAGCTTGACTTCTACGATGTATGGCTGCCCAATCTGGCGCCCAGCGCCGAGTTGGTGGCGTTCGCGCAACAATCGCGGGACGAGCGGTCGTGGAAAACGTTCGAGCGCAAATACCGTGCGGAAATGAACAAGCCGGAAGCGGCCAGAGTGCTTGATCTGCTGGCAGCGCTTTCCCATCACACCAGTTTCTCCGTGGGCTGCTACTGCGAGGATGAAGACCGGTGCCACCGCTCCAGTCTCAGGAGATTGCTCGCTGAGCGCGGAGCCGAATTCGCGACGTAGAGGGTAGCGCGGACCCCCCGCTTTCGGGGTCCGCGGCTCTTCTCTTGCAAATACCGCAAATCTCGAAGATGGCCGCTTGACCTTATGTACGGGACGCGAGTCGAGGGAAGAACCGCAGACCTCAAAGGCGGAGGTCTGCGCTACGATTGCTGTTTGCGCGGGGGCGCGGAGTGGATGGGTTCACCCATCAACGCGTGGGCGGCTTCCATCCAAGCTTCGGCCAGTGTGGGATGGGCGTGAATGGTGTGGGCAAGGTCGGCGGCAGTCAATTCCGCGCGAATCGCCACTGCCGCTTCGGCAATGATGTCCGTCGCGTGCGGACCGACGGCGTGCGCTCCCAGCAGTTGGTTCGTCTCAGCATCGGCTACCCACTTCACAAAGCCGATCGGCTCGCCGATGGCGAGCGCTTTCCCCAGTGCGCCCATCAAATATTTCCCCGTTTTGATTTTCCTGCCTTGCTGTTGAGCCTCCTGTTCGCCGAGGCCAACGGTGCCGATTTCGGGTGTGGTGAAGATGCAATTGGGAACCACGGTTTCGTTCTTGTGCAGGTACCGCCCACAAGCGTTTTCGGCGGCCACCAAACCCTGCGCAGTGGCGGCGTGGGCCAACAACGGACCGCCGGTGACATCGCCGATGGCATATAGGGTGGCGACGCGCGTTCGGCCGTAAGCGTCGACGTCGAGGAAGCCGCGCTCATTGGGGACAAGGCCAGCGTTTTCCAACTTCAATGAACTCGTCACGGGCTTGCGGCCCAGAGCTACGAGCAGCAAATCGGCCTCCAAATTTTCCTGGCCGGCCCGCCCGCGCACGCTGTGGTGGTCCGCGGTGATTTCTTCCAGCGTCACACCGGTCAGGATGCGGATGCCGAGCGTCTTTTCCATGTGGCGGCGCAACTCGCGGCGAACGTCCGCATCGACGACCGCCACGATATCCTCCAAAAGCTCCACCATCGTTACCTGCACGCCGAGTTGCGCCAACATGCACGCGAACTCGCAGCCAATGATGCCGCCGCCGAGAATCAGCGTAGTGGCCGGGAGCGCGCGCAGATTCAGAAATCCCCGGCTCTCCACAACTCGCTCGTGGCGGGGAAGAAAAGCAGGCATGGCGGAGGCCGCACCCGTAGAAATAATCGTCTTGCCTGCGTCCAGGATCACAGGCTCAGCGCCGGGATTGACAGCGTCCACCTGAATTCGATTGCGGCTCTGGAACGAAGCGCTGCCTTGAATCACCGTAACGCCATTGGCTTTGAGCAATTGCTTGATGCCGTTGCGGAGCTTTTGGACGATCTGGTCCTTGCGATCGGCCATCGCGGCATAATCAAAGGAGGCGTTCTCCACGCGCAGGCCCATCGCCCCTGCGGACTTGATGCGCGCGAACAACTCCGACGAGGCGATCAAGGTCTTGGTGGGAATGCAGCCCCAATTCAGGCAAGTGCCTCCCATCTCTTCCTTTTCCACCAGCGCCACGGAAGCGCCTAGTTGCGCCGCGCGGATCGCCGCAGGGTATCCACCGGGTCCCGAGCCAATCACCACTATATCGAACGCTGCCACAGGCTTATCTCCTCAAGGGTTTTTCGAATTGAGTTCAGGAAGCGCGCCGCCTGCGCGCCATCGATCAAGCGGTGATCGCTCGACAGGGTCATCTTCATCATCGTCCGGATCACGACTTGATCGTTTATCACCACCGGCTGTTTGGCGCCGCTCGAGACGGCCAGAATCGCGCTCTCGCCGGGATTGATAATTGCCGTAAAGTTCTCCACGTCCATCATGCCCAAATTGGAAATAGTAAACCTGCTGCCGGTCATCTCCGCCGGGGTAAGCTGGCCTGCACGCGCTTTCACGGTCAGCTCCTGCGCCCGGGTGTGAATTTCCGCGAGAGTCAATTCATTCGCCCGGCGGATGACCGGGACCACCAACCCTTGCTCGAGCGCCACGGCCAGGCCCAGGTCGATATTGCTGTGCCAGCGGATGCTCTCGCCGTCGGAGGTGCTATTGACGAGGGGAAATTGTTCCAGCGCGAGCGCCGCGGCCTTCACAATAAAGTCCGTAAGCGTGTACGACGTGCCCTGTGCCTTCCGCCCCGCCCTTAACGATTCCAGATCCGTCACATCGGCGGATACTGTCACAAAGAAATGCGGCGCGTGGGTGTAACTCTCCGTGAGGCGCTGGGCGATGATCTGCCGCATGCGCGTCATGGGCTTGGGCCGTTCCGCCAGGAGGCGCTCAATGTCGGCGACGGTGATCTGGCTGCCGCCTTCTTTCGGCGTCAGGGTCAGCAGATTAATTCCTTCGCGCGCCGCCATTTGTTTCGCGGTGGGGGTGATCCGCAGGCGGCTGTAACCTTGGGCCTCAAGGTACTGCTTCACGTCGCGCTCTACGATTCGCCCGCCGGGCCCCGTTCCCACAATAGGGGTTGGGTCGATGACGGATTCCCTGGCCAGCTTCGCGGCGCGGGGGCTGATTCGGAACAACTGCGGCTCGGCAGCGGCAGGTGCGGCGGGGGGTGCGACTGCAACGCCAGGGCCAGCGGAACCGCGGCTTCCCTCTCCTCCCTTGGGGAGATGTGAAGGCGGCGCAATCTCTCGGACCGGCTTGCCCGCTTCGGACTTCGGACTTCGGACTTCGGACGGGGGAATTGGAGCGAGTACAACTTCCGGAACCGGCTCGCCGGGGTCACCCACGAAAGCCACCGTTGCTTGTACGGGGACGGTCACTCCCTCTCCCGCAACGATTTTAAGGAGGGTGCCGGCATAGAAGCTCTCGACCTCCAGCAGGGCCTTGTCGGTCTCGATTTCGAAAAGAACGTCGCCCTTGGCGACAATATTGCCCACTTGCTTGCGCCAGCGAACGATGGTGACCGTCTCTTCCGATTGCCCTAATTTGGGCATGATTACAGCTTTAACCATACCGATGTTTCCTTTCAGGAGCCAGAAGTCGGTAAACGGTAGACGGTAGACGGGATACAGGGCCGCAGCACCCCTGTCTGCCGTCTACCGTACGCCGTCTAATACAAAATACCCTTCGCCGCCGCGAGAATGTCCTCGACGCGTGGATAGAAGACCGCTTCCAGCACGTGCGATTGCGGGGCGATGCCGTTCTTCGCGCCCACGCGCACCACCGGCGCGTCGAGATAATCAAAGGCCTGGTGCTGAATCGTCGATGCGACCTCGCCGGTGAAACTGCCCAGGCTCACGGCCTGGCTGACCACCACGCAGCGCCCGGTCTTCTGCACCGACATCAGCACGGTCTCCATGTCGAGCGGCACCAGGCAGCGGAGGTCCACCACCTCCGCGTTTACGCCCGATTCATGCTGCAAGCGAGCGGCGGCTTTCAAAGCCAAGGGCACGGCCGGACCATAAGCGACCAGAGTGATATCGCTGCCCGCGCGCTTTACATCCGCAACGCCCAGGGGCACGAGATATTCCTCATGCGGCACAGGTCCCTTCTCGTTGTAAAGCCCCTGCGACTCGATAAACATAATCGGGTTGTTGTCGCGAATGGCGGATTTCATCAGGCCCTTGGCATCGTACGCGGTAGAGGGATAAACCACGTAGAGCCCGGGAACGTGCACCACGGTCGACTCCAAAGTTTGCGAGTGTTGGCCGCCGTACCCTTTTCCCGCGCCCACCGATACGCGCAGCACCATGGGCACTTCCACCTGAGCTCCCGACATGTAGTGCCACTTGGCCGCCTGGTTGCCCACCTGATCGCCCGCCATCAAGAGAAAATCCATGTACATCAATTCCACCACCGGCCGCAGACCGATCATGGCCGCGCCCACCGCCGTCCCGCAGATGCACGCTTCGGAAATGGGAGCGTTGAAAACGCGTGCGCGGCCAAACATTTCAAGCAAACCCTTGGAGAGCTTGAACGCCCCACCGTACTCGGCTACATCTTCCCCATAGAAGATGACGCGCGAATCGCGGAGCATCTCTTCGATCACGGCTTCCTTGATGGCGTCACGGTAGGTGATTTCGCCATTGACCCGCTTGATGGGAGGTAGTGGTTCAAGGACCTCCACCTGGGCAAACTCGGGCGGCACCTTCTCCACAGAGGTGTCGGTGTACATGTACTTGATGACGTCCGCGGGGGGAGGGTCGGCAGCTTGCGCGGCGCGAACGGCCGCCCGCGCATTGCGCTCCCGCACCTTCGCTTTCAGAGCGGTAATCCCTTGCTGAGCCATAACCCCGCAATCCAAAAGCTGCTGTTCAAAGGTGGTGATGGGATCGACCTCTTTCCAGGCTGTCTCTTCGTCGCGCGTGCGATATTCGTTGCGCGGGTCGCTTAGTGAGTGGCCGAAGTAGCGGTAAGTGTCCACGTCGAAGAAGTAAGGCCCTTGTCCTTCCCGGCAGCCCTGTGCCGCCCGCAGGACGGCGTCGCGTGTGGCCAGCACATCCATGCCGTTGATAATTTCCGCGTGCATGCGGTTGTCGGCAAAGCCGGCGGCGCGCTGGGCCAGATGGGTGACGCCGGTCACTTCGTTGTCGGACCGGCCGGTCATGGCATAATGATTGTTGAGAACGAAAAAAACAATCGGCACACCGAAGGGCCGGTCACCGGCAAATTCGTTGGTAAATTGCGCCTGGGCCGCCCAGTTCAGCGATTCCAGAACCACCCCGTTGTTGTAGGCGCCATCCCCGGCAAAGCAACACACTACGCCGCCGTTTTGCAGGTAGCGCAAACCCATCGCCGCGCCAGTGGCGATCGGCACGCCGCCGCCTACAATGGCGTTGGCTCCCAGATGGCCGACCGTGAAGTCCGCAATGTGCATGCTCCCGCCGCGACCCCGGCAATAGCCATCCTCTTTGCCGAAGAGTTCCGCGATGGTGCGGTAGACGTGTTCTTCCAAAGCTTGATTGAGAAGCTCCTCACGGCCCACTACGCTCGAGTGCGGAAGACGCTTCCGCAATTGCTCATCCCCCATGTCGCGAAGGGCGCAGCATCCGCGCGCGAGGCTGTCTCCGTGGCCGCGGTGCGTGCTGGTAATGTGATCCTTCAGGATCAGGGCGCTGCACGCTCCCACGGAAGCTCCTTCCTGCCCTATGGAGACGTGCGTGGGACCGCGGTAATTGAAACCCGCGAGCGGCTCGTAGGCGCCGGACCGCACCGTTACGATCATCTCCTCCAACTCGCGGATCATGAGCATGTCTTCCAAAAGCCCGGTGGCCATGGCGCGATCGATGCGCCCCGCACCGAGTTCACTCTGGAGGTTTCCCTGGAAACGAAACGCGGGAATCGATCCGCAATCGATCTCAAAGGGAGCGAATTGAGGTCTTGAATCTTGCAAATAAGCTGGCGTCATTGTTTCTCCAAGAGTGATCGAGGTTCGTGACTCGGGACACGTGGCTTGGGAATCGTGGTGTCGGCGAGGTTGCAATTCGAGGAATTCCATTGTCCGAAGTGCACCGAATCGCAAATTGACCACGTATCCCGTATCCCGTGTCCCGTGTCCTGAGGTGGTCACGCAATCACAACTTCCATTCCCTGCCTGCGCAGTTCCTTCGATAGTTTTCGGTCGATCTGACTATCGGTAATGAGCACGCGGACTTTCTCCAGCCGGCCCGCGCGGGTGAAGGAAATCTTGTGGGCTTTGCTGCTGTCGGCAAGCAGGATGATCTCTCGCGCGTGTTCCATCACCAACTCTTTGGTATAAGCTTCGGTAGGGTCGGTCGTGGTAAGGCCTTCCTCAAGGGTTAGGCCGATGGTTCCCATAAACGCCTTGTCCACATGGAGCTCCTGAATCATGAACCGCGTGAGCGGTCCCACCGTAGTCTGGGCAAGGCGGCGCAGTTCCCCCCCCACCAGAATCAGGCGCGGTCCTCTTCCCGCCAGTTCGACCGCCGCGCGCAGGGAATTGGTCACAATCGTGATGTTCGAGCGATCTTTCAGGAGGCGCGCCAATTCCAAAACCGTGCTGCCACCATCCAGATAGATCGTGTCATTGGGCTTGATGTACGTCGCCGCGGCCTCAGCGATGCGCCGCTTTTCCGCCGCGGCGACAGAGGTTTTGTCGTCAAACAACGGCTCATCGAGGCGGCCTCCGGTGCTGACGGCCCCCCCATAGACCCGCCGCACCTCTCCTAATTTCTCCAGTTCGCCCAGGTCGCGGCGGATAGTGGCCGCCGAAACGCCGAGTTGCCCGGTGAGCTCCTCTACGCGCACCACCCGGTCCTGGCCGAGAATGTCGCGGAGTTGCTCCAACCGTTTCGGCGCCAGGTCCTTGGATTTAGCACTCTGCATCGAAGAAACCGTCATGCTCAATCGTGATTGATTATATGAAGATTCTATGCGAAGTCAATCACATTCGTGCATGGTCCGTTGTCCTTCGGCAATGCCGTAGACTTGTATGCAGATGTGAGGGATTACAAGGACCTACAAGTTTGGAGGGTGGAACCGGGCAGAGTTTCGGCGCAGGGCGGACACTCCGGGCAAGCAGGAAAGCAATCAGTCCGACGCTGCTCCGGGACGAAATCGGAGCCGCGCCAACTGGCAGGTGCAGCGCCATGTAACTCGCGCCCAGCGCGCCATACCGCGCAACGATTGTGTGCCGCCGCGCCGTGGCAGGTGCTGAACGCGAACTTCCGTCACGCGGAAGCGCAGCCTTCGCGCCAAAATCGAGACCATCACCATGGGGATAAACGCATCCTCAGGGACACGCTTGAGCACGGCTGCCAGGGCATCGCGCTGCATGAGTTTGAACGGACAATTGGCGTCGGAAATCCACGCCTGCCAAAGGAGCCAGTTGACCACGCGCATCAGATTGGTCACCACCAGGCGGAAGGCGCCGTCCTGCCGTTTCTCCCGGACCCCGAACACAAAGTCATATTGATCGCGCAATTGCCAGAGCCGCCAAAAGTCGGATGGACGATGCTGACGGTCGCTGTCGGTCTGAAATACGAATTCGCTGTTCACTTGGCTGAACCCGAATAGCAGGGCCTTCCCGTGGCCGACATTCACGTCGCGATGGATGAAGGTGAGGCCGGGCAAGGTTGCAGCAAGTTGGCCCAACACTTCGGGAGTGGCGTCGGTGCTGGCGTCGTCAATCACCAGTAGGCGGGACCCGGGTATTTTGGCGATGACCTCATCGTGCCACTCCGTAACAGCCGCGGCGATGATGTCCGCCTCGTTGTGCGCGGGCATAAGGACGGTCAACACTTGTTCTGTGGCCCTCGGGACGGCGCCAGGTTTTGCGGCCTCGAGACGATTGTCGGGGTTTGTCTGATTCATCCGTTATCCGCCGGTAAAACCCAAGTTGAATTTGCCAGGCCGAATGCCCATGCTTTGATCACCAAAATGAGAAACATCATTGTCATACTTCCAACAGCAAGAGTCATTGCTTTTCTCGCGATGTCCTGGGCGGAGAGCGCAACCGGGTCCGACCGGCCCGCCTGCTTCTGTTGAACGACGAGCAGGGCCCAGGCCAAAATCTGGCCGCTGAGGATCGCGACGTAGTAAACCCTGTTGAAGGGGAGACTAAAGATGCCGCCCGGAGAACCAAACAAGACAATCATCGAAGTTCCGATCAAAGCCCATATCGGCCAGCTCGGGTAGAAAATCGCGCACGCGAGCATGGGCAAGGCAAAATAGTAATCATTCAAAGCGGGCGAGGCCGCGAACATCACCAGAAGATACATCGGGAAAAGTTCGCATCCACCTCGCCCCACCTTAATGCCGGCGGCCATCAGCACGGCCATCCAAATCAACGAGAGGAGAGACGTCTCCGTGCGGGAGACTATCCAAAGGTGGTGAGAGGCTGCGAGGAGGTGAGGAACGGAGAAGTACAACCTGGAGCGATAAAGGAAGACGTGCTGCAAAATCCCCGCGCGCGATAACGGATCGACTGCCCAGGGCAGGAACGAGAGGCCGAAGAGTGCGTAGGCGATCGCCCCGTACGCCAGGCGTTTTCGCAAGCTTCCCAGCTTTGACCAAAAGAGCAGCCATAACGGAAACAAGAAGAAAATGTGTTTGATGATCAGTGACAGGCCCAGCAATCCGGCGGATGGCAGGATGCGGCGCCACCGGGTGTTGCCCTCGCGAACCAGCAGCCACGCCGCGAGGCCAGCGAGCATGGCGAAGTTATCGAATTGAGAATAAGAGCCGGTTAGGATTACGGTGACCGGGCAGCAAAGGAAGAAGACTCCCGCGCCGTACCGGTACTTTGTGGCCAGAAGTGCGGCCAGGGCCACGTCCACAACAGCCAGGAAGGCGGCGATGTAGAAGTGAAAGATCTTGCCTCCAATGGCCGGAAGCAGGTCGGAAATCTGCCTGATGCCTGCCAGGAAGAATGCCCAAAGCGGGGCGTAATTGTAGTACTCCGTGTTCGCGTAGACGCTTTTCCCATGCAGGACAAGAGAAGCCACAAGATTATAAGAGCCCACATCATAATCGCTCCACTGTCTTGCCAGGACCAACTTCAGCGCGATCGAGGCGAGGGCCGCCACCGCAAAGAGGGTTTTCTTTCGCCGCTCGATTTTCGCCTGAGCCAGCAGATACACCGCGCCGCCGGCGTTCAAAAGTAAGCAGCAAGCTACGAGGGTGATATACACGCCGGCATTATAGTTGAGGGACAGCGAGACAGGGAATGGAACGAAAGTAACATTGAACGAATGTAACATTTTTGAATTGCTTTACAGGGGGGTTCTTGACTATATCTATGATGAAAGGTACGGAAAACCCGAAGTCTGCCACACCGAATTGTTCGATTGCCTGCATTGGGAGCTTCGCCCGATGCGCAAGCTCATCCTGGATTGGATGGATACCCATTTGGTGAAACCCACGGAGAGTTAATCCCTACTATATATAGGGGTTAACCCCACTCATAACCCCGAAATATTGTGGTTTTCCCTTTACAACATTCAGTCGATATGGTAATTGTCTTTTGAAGCTGTGGGGTCATCGCGCCAGCGCTCGCCGTACCAGGGGGCGTTTGGGCTGGGCCGAATGTATTTTGGATTTTTGGATTAAAGGTCCCGTGCGCTCTTCAATCCAAAATCGCAAATCCAAAATCCAAAATTGATGAGGATGTGATTTGTACAAGCTGAAGAGACTCGAACTGCTCGGGTTCAAATCCTTCGCCGACCGATCGCGGCTGGAATTTGCTGATGGCATTGCCGCCGTGGTGGGACCGAATGGTTGCGGAAAGTCGAATCTTTCCGACGCCATTACGTGGGTGCTGGGTGAACAAAGTGCACGCCTGTTGCGCGGCGAGCGCATGGCGGACGTCATTTTCAATGGTACAGGTACCCGCCCCCCCACGGGAATGGCCGAAGTCAGCATGACCCTGGTGAATCCCGAATACAACGAGGCGGGTGTAGCGGAAGAAGTAGAGCCCATCCCGGAAAGCGAGCCTGCCGCCGAGGAAACCGCAGGCTTCGAGCCGGAAAACTCCGGCAACGGCAATGGGCATGGCAACGGGAATGGCAACGGCGCCAAGCCAAGCAAATTCCGCCACCGATCCGGTGAGATCACCGTGACGCGCCGGCTTTTCCGCTCGGGTGAAAGCGAGTATTTGATCAATGGCGACGCCTGCCGCTTACGTGATATTCAGGACCTTTTTATGGGGACAGGCCTGGGCCCGGAGTCTTATGCCATTATCGAGCAGGGGCGCATCGGCCAAATCCTGAGTTCGAAACCCTACGACCGTCGCCTGATTCTGGAAGAAGCCGCCGGCGTTTCCAAATTCAAAACTCGCAAACGCCTGGCAGAGGCCAAACTGGAATCCTCGCGGCAGAACCTCGCGCGCATTGCGGACATCCTGGAAGAAGTCGTGAAGCAAGTGAACTCGCTCAAGCGCCAGGCTTCCAAGGCGCGGCGCTACCGCGAACTTCATGAGGAGTTGCGCGGTCGCCTGAAGAGTGTCCTGGTATCCCGCCTAAAGGCCCTGGAGGTTGAATTCCAGCGGTTGCACGCGGAACTCGCCCGGGTGAACGAATCCTGCCTCGCGGCAGTCCAAGAATTGGAGGCGTTGGAGCGCGAGCAGAAAGACGCCACGAAGCGTTATGAAGATCTGGAAGATCATCTCACCGAGTGCCGCGAGCGTTTGTCCCGGGGCAACCTTGAGCGCGAACGCTTGCTCTCGCGCCTGGAGCAAGTGAAGCAGCAGGCCGGAAACGTGGAGGCGCGCACGGAGGAAGCCGCGCGCGAAAGCTCCGAGCTCCAGGCCCAGCTTGCTACTCTCGAGCAGCAGACGGCTGAGCGCACCCAGGAAGTGGAGAAATTGCAGCAGGAATTTGCGGCAGCAAAGGACACACTGGCCGATGTCGTGATGCGCCAGGAGGATCTGAACTTCCAGCTCGGCGCCGCCGAACAGGACGTGGAAACTTGCCGTCAATCGCTCATGGCGGTCGTCAGCCATGCGGCGGAGCTACGCAATCAACTCGTGCAAGCAGAGGAGGCGGGCCTGGCTCGCGACCGCCAGGCGGCTCGCACCGATGCGGAGAAGTCCCGCATCGAGGCTGAGCACACTGGGCTGGCCACAGAGCTGGAGGCCTACCTTTCCGAGCATCAGCGCGATGCCAGCACGCTCGCGGAGTTGGCGGAATCGGTGTCTCAAACCACCCGCGACCTGGAACAGGCACGCGGCGAGGAAATCTCCTTGCGCTCGCGGGTCGAATCCCTGCACCGGGAGTATTCCGGCAGCATGGCCCGCAAAGAGGCGCTGGAGCAGTCCCTGGCGCACCACGCCTACAGTACAGAGAGTGTGCGACGCCTGCTTTCCGGCGAGATCCCGATGAACGGGCACCCGTTCCAGCCCGTGGGATTGCTGGCTGATTTTGTGGAAGTCTCGCCGGGTTACGAAGAAGTGGTTGAGGAATTCCTGAAGCAGGAGCTGGAGTGCGTGGTGGTGGAACAACATGCGCAGGCACGATCTGGAATTGCCTTGTTGCAGAGCCAAGGCACGGGACGCTCCACCTTTTTCGTGACCCACTTGCCTTCCAGCGGGCACTCGCGCCAAGCGAGCAATTCGCCCGTTCGCACTGAGCCCGGGGTTGTGGCGGCGGTCCGGGAACTGGTGCGCTTCGGATCGAAGCTGGGTTTAAATGGCGATGTGGTTCTACCGTCGCTCGCGAATGCCTACATGGTGGAAGATGATGCCGCTGCCGAACGCCTGGCGAGCGCATACCCCGACTGCCACTTTCTGACAGCGAAAGGTGAGCACTACCATCATCGTATGGTTTCAGGCGGCAAAGGTTCGAGCGCCGGGCCCCTGGCCTTGCGGCGCGATTTTCGCGAACTGGAGCGGCGAACGGCGGAACTCGAAACGCAGATCAGGTCGAGCGAGGCCGCTCTGGCCGACGCCGAGGCGCAAGTAAAACATCTGGATGCGCAACTGAAGAGCCTGACGGGCAGCAAAATGGAAGCGGAGAAGAAAGCCGTTGTCGCCGATGAGAAGCTTCGCCAGACGCGCGAGAGCTGCGACCGCACGCGGCGTCAGCTCGATACGCTCCTCGCGGAGGCCGCCGTACTCGAGCGCGAGCGCTTGAGCGTGGAGGAACGCCAAGCTAACTTGCGCGCCGGCCTGGAAACCGCCGGCGCCGCCAAGGGACAACGTGAAGAGGCAATTACCCTGGCCGCCCACCTGGCGCGCGAACTCCGCGCGGGCTTGGATCGGCTAGCTCAGGATATCGCCGACGCCCAATCGGCGGTCCGGGCTCTGGAGGAAAGAACCCGCGCGGCAGAGGCGGAAGCAGCGCGCCTGGGAGCAGCGGCGCAGGATTTTCACAACCGCCTGGCACGGCTCGCCCAACAAACGGAAACTTGGCAGCAAGAGCGCCAGCGCCTGGAACAAGAGAACGAATCCCACCAGCTTCGCCTGCACCAACTTCAACTCGAACTGGAAGCGGCGCGCATTGAGCTTCAGACCCTTGAGGAGGAATCCCGCAAGGTGCGAACCGAGCGCGATAATTTGGGCCCGCGTGTAGACCAGGTGAGGGCGGAACTTGAGGCCCGGCGCCAAAAGCGCTCCGAGGCGGAGGTGGCGCTCGCGCGCGCGGAATCTGTTTACGCCCATCACTCGCAGCAATGCCGCGATGAATTGAACACCGACCCTGCCACCCTCCTGGCGGAATGGGCGCCCGAAGCGGTTCTGGCCGGGGATGCCCTGCAAGTTGCGGAAGAGGAATTGCGTCAACTGAAGACGCGCATTGAGAATCTGGGGCCGGTTAATATGATGGCTCTCGAAGAACTCCAAGAAGCGGAAGAGCGGCTAACCTTCCTCGACACGCAACGCCAGGACCTGCTCTCTTCCATAGAGGACACCGCGCAGGCCATCCGGGAAATCGACCAAGTCTCTCGTCAGCAGTTTTTGGAAGCGTTCAAAGCCATCAACGCCTACTTCGCGGAATCGTTCCGGGTCCTGTTTGGGGGCGGCATCGGGGAAATGCGATTGGCTGATGAAAACGACGCCGATAGCGGAATCGACGTCGTGGCGCAGCCCCCCGGAAAGCGCCTGCAAAATGTGCTGCTGCTTTCCGGCGGCGAGAAGGCCCTGGTCGCTCTTGCCTTGCTCATCGCCATCTTCCGCTATACACCCAGCCCCTTCTGCGTTCTCGATGAGGTGGACGCGCCGCTGGACGAATCGAACGTCGATCGGTTCACTCGCATGATCCAACAGATGAGCCGCCACACGCAGTTCATCCTGATCACGCACAGCAAGCGCACCATGGAGATCGCGCAAATCATGTACGGCGTCACCATGGAAGAGCCGGGCGTCTCGAAACTTGTGTCCGTACGCTTTGATGCGTTCACCCGCGACCCTGTCGGGACGACGGCCTGAGAGCTTCGCCGCGCGCATGCGATTGTCCTCCCGCTCGCACTTTCGTGGTCATAAGGCGGCCATGATTGAGCTGCGCTTTCGATTATGATTCTGTAAGTTTATTTCTAGATCACGGAATGGTCACGGCAGTTTCGTTCGAGGCTGCACTCAGGGTAGTATCACTGGGACCTACCGTCCTCAGCACATAATAGTACGTTACTCCAGCCTTCACATTCGCGTCGACATCGGTGGTACCGCTAATCGGCGTGGAATTCAGCGGCGTGGAACTCTCCCCGCCGGAAGTCGTCCCCCGGTACACGTTATAGCCCGTGACTCCGGGGGTCGTGCTCGCAACCCAAGACAGAATTACGTCCAGGATTCCGGTGCCCGCCAGGCTCACGGACTGCGGGCTGCCGCTGACATTGTCAGTGACGCTCAGCGAGGCCGTGCAGGCGCCGATGATCGAGGGTGTAAACAAAATGGCGATGGTGCATTTGCCCCCCGCCGCCACCGAGGTACCGCAAGTGTCGGCTTCAGTGAAATCAGTGGCATTGGCTCCGGTAAAGGCTATCTTCGAGATGCTCAAGCTCGCGCTGCCCGTGTTGCTGAGAGTGATGACTTGAGAGGAGCTGATCACGTCCCACGGCTCGTTTCCAAACGAAAGGCTGGAGGGTGAAAGGCTGGCCACGGCGCTGGCGCTCCCCCCGGTCCCCGAGAGGGTAACACTCTGCGGGCTACCGGTAGCGTCGTCGGTGACCGTGACGGCGGCGGTGCGAGATCCATTCGCGGTGGGTTTAAATGTCACACTGATTGTGCATTTGGCTCCTGACGCAACGCTGGACCCACAATTATTCGTCTGGGCAAAGTCGCTGGCATTGGCGCCTGTGAGCGCGATGCTGGAGATGGTTAGTGCCCCGTCGCCAGAGTTGGTCAGGGTGAAGGACTGAGCTGTACTAGTCGTTTGGACAGCTTGGTTTCCGAACGTCAAGCTGGTGGGGGAGAAACTCACAGCCGCACGGCTTGAGGGACTGGCCGAAGACGCACTGCTAGCGCCGGTCCCGGAAAGACTTATTGTCTGGGGACTGCCGGCGGAGTTGTCCAAAATGCTGAGAGTTCCCGTTCGCGTTCCTTTCGCTGTGGGAGAAAAAATTACACCGATTGTGCAGATTTTACCAACCGCGAGGTTCGCCCCGCAGTTGTTCGTCTGAGTGAAGTCACCGTTGACGGTGATGCTCGAAATCATCAGGGTCCCGCTACCGGTATTGGCCAGAATGACTGTCTGCGCGCTGCTAGGACTCTCAAGCGGCTGACTTCCAAAGCTCAGACTTAGTGGAGACAAGGTCGCAGAAGGAGAGTCAAGCAGTGCGGAAAGAGGTTTCGTTGCACCCCCGCCGCAGGAAACGGATAATGTTATTAGTTGGACGCAGGCCGCCAATGCCATGACGGCGTTCATCCGCGGTCGCACGATCATGCAGTTTAGCCTGTAAAGTATTTTTAGCGCACGTCTGCTACCACTCTCATGTCAAACTCTCAACTCCCACGTTTTTTCACTGACTCGGTCGGGGCAAGGGTTAGCACGCAAGACGGTCTCTGCGGGTTCGTTCGAGTTCGCGTTCAAGGGTGTTACCCAAAGCTACGGCCATCACCACACCGTCGGACCTCGCCACCGCCGTAACATTCTTGTCCAGGTGTGTGGGACCAGTCATCGGCGTGGAATTCAACGCTGCGGAATTTTCCTCAAGGAGGGTAGCCTTTCGCGCGATGTATCCGGTTTAGCACCTACAATCAGACGTTTATCCGCAGCCTGTAAAGGCCCCGCTGGAAGCATTGGCAATTCTCGGGCCTGAAAGCCCGGCTCTCCTTACGAGATTCACACTACCGTGTCAAGCCACTATTGCACACTCGCTTTTCATGCGGACCTGCTGGACTCCAGATGATGTGTGGTTAGGTGACTCCCACCCAGTAATTAGTGGTCCGCCCTCCAAAAAATTCACCATGCTTTTTCCGTTGACAACTTTTCGCGTTGCTTTAGAATGACTGGGCTCTAGACGAAAACAATGCCCTTAACAAGACAATCAGTTTTGCTCGAAACGATTCTGTCCGGTGTCAAGCTTTTTTCGCGAGGAAAGGTCCGGGATGTTTATGAGCTCGGCGACAAGTTGCTGGTCGTCGCCACCGATCGCCTGTCTGCGTTCGATGTGGTGATGCGTGAAGGCATACCGGACAAGGGCCGGGTGCTGACTCAGCTTTCCTGCTTCTGGTTTAATCTCATCCAGGAAGAGATTCGGCATCATTTTATTACGGCCAAAGTGGCCGACTACCCTCCGGAGCTGCAACCCTTCGCGGACCAACTGGAAGGGCGCTCGATGCTGGTTGAGAAGGCGCAGACTTTTCCCATCGAATGCGTGGTGCGCGGTTATTTGGCGGGGTCAGGCTGGAAAGAGTATCGCAGCACGGGGCGCGTGTGCGGCATCAAGCTCTCCGCCGGCCTCGAAGAGGCATCGCGCCTAGAAAATCCTATCTTTACGCCTGCCACCAAGGCGCAAACCGGCCACGACGAAAACATCACGTGGGACGAAATGGCCGCGCATGTGGGGATAGTGGCTGCAGAAATGCTGCGCGAATTGAGCTTACGCCTCTACCGAAAGGGTCGCGAGTTCGCAGAGAGCCGGGGCATCATTATTGCCGATACCAAGTTTGAGTGGGGGCTTAAGGACGGTCAGATTATCTTGATCGATGAGGTGCTAACGCCCGACTCATCGCGATTTTGGCCCATGCACGATTATGCGCCTGGCAAAGCCCAACCTTCGTTTGACAAGCAGTTCGTCCGCGACTACCTGGAATCACTCCACTGGAATAAACAACCTCCGCCGCCTCCCCTGCCGGCCGAGGTGGTGGAGAAAACGAGTGAGAAATACCGCGAAGCTTACCGCTTACTGACAGGAGATTCCCTCCGCTAGGCGAGTGTGCCGTAGTTTGCGAGCGCGTCATGGGCACATGGAATTGGCTGGATTGCATTCTTGCCGCTATTGTCGTGGCTTCCATTGTAGCGGCCATCATGAAAGGGTTTGTCCAGGAATTGATCGCCCTGGCGTCGGTGGTGGTCGGCCTGGTCGTGGCGGCCGTCGGGTATAACCGCGCCGCGATTTGGTTCGAGGATCTTACCAAGTCGCACGAAATCGCCCTCGGCTTGGGGTTCCTGGTTTTATTCGTGGGCACGCTGCTATTGGGGGCGCTGGTAGGAGTAGCGGCACGGAAGCTCATTAAGTCCGCAGGAATTGAGTGGTTCGACCGTTTCTTGGGCGGAATCTTTGGTTTGGTGCGTGGAGTCTTGGTCGATGCGATCCTGCTCATGGCCATGTTGGCCTTCGCGATCAAACCGGACGCCGTGCAGCAATCGGCTCTGGCGCCCTATGTGACCACGGGGACGCGCGTCGTCGCCCTCGTCATGCCGGCAAATCTGCGCGCCCAATTCCAAGCTGGCTTTGATAAATTCCGTGAGGCGCTCATTCCGGGCGGCAAGGGATCAGAAAAACAACAACCCGCCAGTCCCACGAATTCCTATTGATCGGAGTGTTACTGTGAAAGACCAACTCGAATCCCTCATAAATCAAATGATTGACCGCGGGATTCTTTATACCGATGCGGTTGCAGAATTTGAAAAGAAGTTCATCAAACGGATGCTGGAAAAGAACAACGACAATCATTCCAAGGCTGCCGTGGCTCTCGGCATTCATCGTAATACCCTAAGCCGGAAGGTGGAAGACTTGGGCCTCGACCATCGGCCGAAGCGCCGGGCGCAGGTGGTCGCCCGCTGATCCCGTCGGCATCTCACACGAAAATCCCAATCCCCAGCGGCCGATTCTTGTAGCGGCGGTCGATGACCGCCGGTTTTTGCTTCAAGACGTGACACGGGCGTCCGCAGCTGTGAAATTATCGAATTCTGATTTTTTCGGCCTCGTGCTTTGATCAGCTTACAGACGAAGAAATCCGATTTTTTCAGTTATTTCATAGCTTCTCCCGCCCGTGTAAAGACAAGGCCGAGAGGGCCTTGCCACAATGCATGGGTTCTTTGACGGGAAATAATACAGGTGGGTCGAGGCAGGGTCAGCGGGCAGCGCCGGCGCCCTGCCTCACGAAATTCAGTTGCTCGTCGGCTTATGTGTCGTATGGTGAACTGTTGGCTTCGGCTTAGTTGACGGTTTGTCCGGGAGGTCCGAAGTAACCGCACCTACCAGGGTCAAAATCAGATTAGGCGTCGCCGTGTAAGAATCCGCCGTTCCTTTGAACGTCACCAGATCCCCCTTTTGCAGGTTCTTGACGTTGGGCTGGCTCGAGTCCTTTAGTTCGATATCGTATCCGTCTGCCGATTTCGTGCTGTCAAGCATGACGATATGGACGAGATAGACTTCCGGGTCGGTTCCCTTTTCCACACTCGCTACCGTGCCGCCAAGCCCTATGGATTGACCTTTCACACCATCCCACGTCTTCTGGGCTGTTTCGCCACCCAACTTCAGAGGGTAGGTCAGGGTGTTAAATGCATCGACCATGTTATTCCCTGTAGGCTTTGGCGCCTCGGCATGCGCGACCTTAAATCCGTCAGGCGGGTTGGGGGAAGCAGCGGCTTGCGTCATGATGTCGGAGAGTCCCGTATCGGTCCCACGGTAATTCACATAAGTCTGTTTTAGATATTTCTCCCACGGGTCCGCATTGGGGTCTTTTCCGGCCTTTGCCAAATCCACGGCGCGCGCGTAATACCAGACGGCGTGATCGTAATCCGGGGGCGAGGAGTAGAGATAGGCGAGGCCCATCCAATAGATTCCGTACCAACCACTGGGATTATCGTCAGTTGCCGCCTTCAGGGCAGTAATTGCATTCGGGTAGTCCTTTTTCTGGAGGGCCGCAAACCCGATGCAACTGTTGAATACGGAGCGAAAATCCTTCACCGCTGTCTGAAACTGCTCATCGGTAGCACCCGCGGGCTTCTGAAGCTTTTGCAGGACCTCCAACCCATGGTGGGCGTCGCTGTCGGCGCGCGAGAGCGCCGAGGTAGCGTCGGCTTGGTCAGGCTTGTAAAGAAACGGAAAGGTGAAACTCAAAAAACGGAGGGCCGGGAGGTTGTCAGGATTGGCCTGAAGCGATTTTCTGCCAGCATCCAACGCCTTGTCCATCTGGTTCGTCTGCTGGTAGGTCTGCATTTCCACTAGATAAGCCTGATCTTTGAAATCTGAGTTTGCGTACTTCTGAAGAAACGCCTCTGCCAAAGAGATCTTCTTATTCGGGTCTTTCTCGGTCGCCATGGCGTTGAAGGCGTCATATTCGTCCCGACTCTTCCATTGCGGGCCTGCTGCCGCGGCCTGAGCTGGCGCCTGCATGCGGTTCACGAGGGTCAGATTGACGGAGCGGCCGGAGTGGTTTGTGACCCCGGCGGCAGCGGCGCCAGTCGAAAGGCAGACCAGCATAGTGAGAGTCCAAAGCGCAGTGGTTTTCTTCATTGCAAATCTACCTCGATATTGGGATGGTGAATCGTTGGTGACCTGGGCGCACCCGTTCTCAGAACTTCTAGAGGCCCATGGGGCCTCCTGCACTAGAACTGCTCGTCGAATAACCTGTAATCCATCGGATGTCCCCTTCCAAATATCAATTCTCGATGGACTTTTCAAGTAAAATCTCACTTCGCGACCCAACCCATTTTCCCGCTTACTTGGATGCTAATACCGCACCAAGTGTCTCCCCACCATCTAACCGCGCTGTTGTTCCCCTGACGCAAGGGTTTCCGGCTTGGTGAATCGCCCTTCGCCCCCCAAGACGAAACCCGCCAGGGCTGCACAGTCTCCCTTGCGATGCGACCCTATCCCTTCTAGAATCGGCTTCTGATGGGCGACTTCTCCCCTCATGATGAAGGCTTACGCCAGCGGGCCGAACGGGCCGCCGCCGTTTCATCACGCGAGGAAATTGAAAGCTTCTTCCATGAAACCGCCAAAGCAGTGTTGATGGAGTTGGCGCGCAATCCCCATTTGCAGGAACGCGACCTGCTCCGCCTGCTCGAGCGCAAAGACCTGGCGCGCGAAGTCGTTAGCGAACTTGCTCGCCACCGCGAAGTCCGCCACAGCTACAGCGTCCAACTCGCCTTGGTGAGGCACCCCAAGACGCCGCGTCTGATTTCTCTGCCCCTCATGAAATTCCTTTATATCTTCGACCTGCTGCGTGTGGCGCAAACTCCTGGTGTCGCCGCCGACGTCAAGATCATCGCGGAAGAGACCATCCTCAAGAAGATTGAGGGCATGCCGCGCGGAGAAAAAATTGCTCTTGCCCGGCGTGGCACTGGACGTCTTGCCGCCAGTTTCCTTTACAGCCCCGACCAGGAATTGATTCGCAACGCCCTCGATAATCCCTTTCTGACTGAGGGCCACTTGTTGAAGGTACTCGCCCGCGACGGCCTGCCCCCCGCCGTTTTGCAACAACTGGCCCAGCACCCACGATGGTCGCATCACTATCATTTACGTCTTGCCCTCATTCGCAATCCACTGACACCCTTCGCCCGAGTGCTCGCTTTTCTCCCCGACATGGCGGTTGCTGACCTGCGAGACATTTGCCTGGACCACCGCATGCCCCAGCCCGTGCGCAAGTACATCGAGGCATATTGCGTCGCGCGCTTGAATAAGCAACGCCCTGCTCCACCCCGGGAATGACTTCCTAGATGCTTCCCCAGCTGCCGAAAAACTCGTCGGCGCAGGTCTTCCTCGCGAACCAAGCGGACTTAAGGGGAACTCTAGAAGAATCTCATAAGCGCTTGAAAATGCCCAGTGCAAAATTCTCCCGTGCAAAATTCTTCCGGGTTCCTGGGTGTGCGACATAAAAGTGAAAGCGGAGACCCCTGGATGTAGCGCCACTGGATGTAGCGCGGGCGAGACGCCCGCGCTACATCCGCTTTTTCACTTTGTATGCTGCACACCCCAGCTTTCTCCACCACTACCATTTCCCTGGGAAGCGCGCTAAGATACTTGCGTGCTGCGGGCACTTGGGAAGGCCTCTGGGGCAGACCCTTCTGTCGCCCGCTGCCATCCGTCAACTGACAGATGGTGGCTTGACGGTGGTTCTTCCCGTCCTGGCAACGACGTCATCCGAGGTATTGAGCGAGTTCGATTCCTGCCTTCCAAGGAGGAGCCATGGCTCTCAATCGACTGACAAAATTTTTCGCCGGACCCTCACCCCACCTGAGTCGCGAAGATGCGATGAAGGTTTTCAGGCGAGATCATTTCAAATGTACCTATTGCGGTCTCGACGGCCAGCGCGATTTCGAAAGCTGGCTGATCCTGACCATTGATCACGTCCATCCGCACGCCAAAGGTGGCGCGCGGAGCATGGACAACCTGGTGACCGCCTGCCAACCCTGCAATCTCCTTAAGGGCAAGCGGGTTTATAAATCTCTCCAGGAAGCAAAAGATTTCGTCCTCGCCAAGCGCGAGGAATGGCGGCAGATTTACCAGGAGCAGGTGAAGGCAGCGTGAGGGGGCGGACGGAAGACAGTCGGTTGCTCCGATTGACCCACGACCCGATCCTGAGATAGTTTTTGCCGGAGAGATGAGCGATTGGACGCTGCCGGGCGATCTTCCCAACCCCTCCGTTTCGCGCCGACCCGTCGAATGGAAGCGGGTGCGTTGTCTCCTATCGAATCGCTTTCTCCCGCATGGGACGAGACCCTGCGCCTGCTTTTTCGCCCGTTCCTGCGTCGCCGCTGGATCGCCTTGAGTGTGGTGTGTCTGCTCCTCGGGGGCGGCACCTCCACGGCGGCATTTCAGTGGGGCTTCGGCGCCCTGCCCATTGACCTTCATACTTCCGAACTGCTTCTCCGCATCCGCCTGGTTATTGCTCAGCACCTTAGTTTGATCGTGCTGGCCGTCGTCCTCAGCCTGGGTCTGGCACTCGGGCTCATCTACGCGCGCTGCGTATTCCGATTTGTGCTGATTGAGGCCGTCATCAAGAAGGACATCGCGTTGGGTGCGGCGTGGAAAAGCTTGAAACCCTTTGGCCGCTCCTACTTCCTTTGGCTGCTGGGAGTGGTGGGGGCAATAGTGGCGCTGGTCGCCGTAGTCTTGTTCGTTTCGTTCCGTTTCTTGTATTTCCTCAGTGAGGCTGGGTATCCGTGGTGGGTTGCTTCACTTGTGTTGGTGGCGGAGTTGGTGGCGGTCGTTTTCATAGGATTGCTGGTTGCCATCATCATCACATTGACCGATGATCTGGTGGCCCCCTTGATGTATGCCGACAGGATCTCCCTTCCCGCCGCTTGGGGAATCGTCTGGAGGATTTCGCGCCGCGATCACGAGACGTTTCTCTTCTACATCGCGATGCGTTTTGCGTTGTCATTGGGAATTAGCATCGCCGCGCTCTTCGTGCTTTTCCCCATCTTGATGGGTTTATCCTCCGGCGCGCTGGTCACGGCCGCGCTTGTCCTTCTCGCCTTGCGAGTGGTAGGCCTTGCGTGGGCTTGGAATCCTGTAACGATTTTCTTGGGCGCCCTCGCTTTGTGCATCTTCACGGGTCTGCTGTTCGCCCTGCTCAGCGTGGTGGGAATGCCCGGCCAAGTTTATTTGCAGAACTATGGCGTGCGCTTCATCGCCTCGCGCGTTCCTTCTCTAGGTGCCCTTTGCCGCGCCTCGGCCCCCGGGGGCCGGCGGCACTGAACCCCTGGCAGCGGCGGAACCTTCCTACCGGCAGTAATTTGCCTTGAGACGGGCGATAGATTCTTCTGCGACCAATTGAGAGTAATTTCCCAGTGCGACCATGCAGCACTTGAGCGACTTCGCTCTGCCCTACGGCGTTACCGGTGGCTAACCCGCGATGGAGCACAGCTAACAGCAAGGCATGTTGCCCGCTAACAGTACGGATGACGAACCAGTCGCTTCGCGAACGGTTTCACCTGCCCGAGAATAAGAGCGCGAGTGTCTCCCAGGTGATAGCCGTGGCTATTGAGGCTGGGATGATTAAACAGGATGAAAAAGTCGGCGGCTCTCGGAAGTACGCCCGGTATTTGCCATTCTGGGCCTGAGTTTATTTAAAATCTAGTGTGTGGGAGCGAGCTGGATTCATCCAAGCCATTAGATAAAAGGACTTGTCTATTTAAGCGTTTGCCCTTGCTCCGAGGATTCACCCGGCTTGATTCTCCGTACCTCATCACCTGTAATCGCGATCTGCACTCCATGCTAGCCCGCGCGACGATGAGCCAAAAGCACGGTTCGGTAAAATTAACCGGCCAACCCTTGCCGCACCGCTAAGTGGTTGAAAATCGGCGGGTTGGCCGGTTATGGCCGTAATACGTCCAAGTGGGTTGTTTCCGAGTGCCCCGTCGTGCGTGCAGAATCTCGGATTAACCCTGCCCAATCATCGATAAACACAAGGCGACCGAGGAGCTATTTCCCCGAACCCCGGGACAGCCGAACGCATTGACGGGGGAGCCGAACAGCTGCCCAGGAGGGGCTGCTTGACCTAATGAGCGCACCTACCGATCCGTCGGGGGGGTACCGGGCAACCGGTATCCCTAATGCGGCCAGCCCTCCAAGCGAGATACTTCGCTCCGCAATGCCCCGCTCAGGATGGGAGGCTAAGCGGGCCGGTTATACCTATTTCGGCTATACGGGGCTAGTCGCTCAGGACCACGCTTAAGAGGCCATTGTTAACCGTCAACGCGCCGTCGCCTGCGTAATCGACAAAGCCCAGCTTCCGGAACTTGTTCATGAAATGACTGACCCGCGACCGGGTGGTGCCGACCATTTGCGCCAGATGTTCCTGATTGATTCCGGGATGGACAGTTTCAGTTCTGCTTTCCTTGCCAAAATGCGCCAGCAATAAGAGAATCCGGGCCAGGCGCTTCTCGCTGGAGTTGAAAAGCTGGTCGACCAGATCCTCTTCATATCGAATGTTGCGGGTAAGCAGGTGCGTGACGAACAATCCCGAGATTCCGAGCTGCTCGTGGAGCAGACGCACCATCAGCGACTTCTCGATCCTGTAAAGAGTGCAATCCATCACCGCTATAGCCGTGGAGATGCGCAACGGCTGGCCGGCCAGGCATCCCTCGCCGAAGAACTCACCGTCGTCCAGAATAGTGACGATCGCTTCCTTGCCTTGTTGGGATGTCACCGAGAGTTTCACCTTGCCTTGGTGGAGATAGAACACGGAATCCGCAGGGTCTCCCTGCGAGAAGATCGTGCGGTTCGCGCCGTATTCGAGAACGGTTTTCCCGCGCGAGATTCCTCCGAGGAATGCTGTCCAATCGACGGGCTGAGTCTTCTCGTTTGCTGTAGCAAGTGTAGGCTTGCCTTTGCCGTTGGCCCTGACAACCTTAGGCTGGCTCTTCTGTGGCGTCATAACACCCTCCGGCTGCTTGCTGAAGATATCTCGGTTCGCGGCGTATTCCAGAACAGTATTCCAGTCGGCGATTCCCGAGAGGGCGGCCTCCCAATCGGCAGCTTGGCTTTTCTTGGCCATAACCCCCCCCTCTGCTTGCTAAGGGCGCGTCCGTGGTATCAGAAGGAACCGGATTTTGGCGACGACCCGGTATAACCTCGCGGATCGGATTCACTCCAGGGCAGTTTCACGGTGCGAATGGCCTGCTGACTCGTTATCCCTCGAATGCTTCGTCATCAACGATCACGATCTTCCGCGACATTCGATGGTCCTTTCGGACGGCGTGAGTTTATCTTCATAGGAGGAACAGGCACAATTCTGCAGATTGAGTATTCGACAGTACGTTAAGCGCCTGAACCTCTAGGTGTCTCTACAGAATCTACAGTAGAGACAAGTGGCAGTGGATTGATCCGTATTGAAGCTTGATTATCATTAAGAAGTGCGTCAAGATGGGCTCCGCTCCCGGTATTTGAGAATCCTTCACACTCGGTTTCTTATAGAGTCCGGGTGTATTCTCTTGCGTGAAGCCGGCCGACCGGGAACAGTTTATCCAGGTTGTGGAGTCGGTTGAAGATTTTTGGTTGGCGATCATGAAACTCCTGCAAGGAAAAACGCCATGACATCCGAGCCGATTAAGGTCTTGTTGGTGGAGGATAATCCGGAAAATATCCGCCTAATCCGGGAAATGTTGAAGGAAGCGAAGCCCGCCTTGGCTGCCCTGGAGGATGCCCCAAGCTTACGGATGGCGGTCGAGCGGCTGGGGAAGGGGGGAATCCACGCGGTGTTATTGGATCTCGGGCTCCCCGACAGCCAGGGCATCAGCACTTTTGTAGAGTTACACAATCAATTCCCCGGCACTCCCATCGTAGTGCTCACGGGTCTTACCGATGAAAAGCTGGGCCTCCAAGCAGTCCGGGAAGGGGCGCAAGATTACCTCGTCATAGGAAAGGTGAATGGCGAGTGGCTTTGCCGCGCCATCTTCTATGCCGTTGAGCGGGTGCAAGGGAAGGAAGCGCTCGAGAAAAGCGAGGAGCAGTATCGCCTGCTCTTTGAAAAAAACCTTGCCGGGGTATACCGCACTGCACTGGACCGCCGCCTCACGGACTGTAATGAAGCTTTCGTCAAGGTCTTCGGATTTGCCTCTCGCGAAGAGATCTTAGCTCATCCCGTGACGGACCTTTACTTTGATCCCCGCGAGCCGGAGGCAATCACCGCCCGCCTGAGGGCGGAAAAGAGCGTCTCGGATTTAGAAATTCGCCTTAAGCGAAAAGATGGAAGCCCGGTTTGGGTTCTGGCTAACGAGAATCTGATCGAAGGGCAGGCAGGCAGCCCACCGTTCATCTTAGGGACCATCGTCGATATTACCCGGCGCAGGGAGGCTGAGGAGGCGCTACGGCAAAGTGAAAGTCACTTGCGTGCCATTATTGAAGCCGAGCCGGAATGTGTTGCGAAAGTCGCGCCCAACGGCGACCTCCTTCAAATGAACCCGGCGGGCCTGGCCATGATCGAGGCTGAGAGCTTTGCCGAAGTTAAGAGAAAGTCAGTCCTTCCCTTGATTGCTCCTGAGCACCAGACTGCGTTCAAAGCTCTCCTGGGGGGAGTTTGCAGCGGCAACAGAGCCAATTTAGAATTCGAGATTGTCGGGCTCAAAGGTGCGCGGCGGTGGGTGGAGTCTTATGCGGTCCCCATTGCTGATGAGACGGGATCAAGTTGCATGTTGGCCGTCATGCGTGACCTCACCGAACGCAAGCAAGGTGAAGAGGCTCTGCGCGGGCTTTCTACACGTCTGCTGCAGTTGCAGGATGAGGAGCGGCGGCGCATTGCCCGGGAACTCCACGACGCCATAGGCCAGAACCTCGTCGGTTTGGTGACGAACCTCACCCTGGCGCACA
>Ga0187872_10001064_pt1 | contig 29177 bp, 31 predicted proteins | sample June2016WEW_16_4_FD_132973 | JGI IMG/M metagenome (GOLD analysis project Ga0187872, IMG submission 132973) | Peatland microbial communities from SPRUCE experiment site at the Marcell Experimental Forest, Minnesota, USA - June2016WEW_16_40 | ecosystem: Environmental > Terrestrial > Soil >...
ATCTACAACACCGTGCGCCCTCATCAGTCGCTCGGTTATCTCACCCCGCGCGAGTTCCTCGTGCGGTGGAACTCTCAAAACAAAAGAAAGCCGAGTGTCACTAATCATGTGGACGAGTACAGTTCGTTGACAAACCATCGGCCGGACGGCAATATGGATTTGCCTCGCTTTGCCGCACGATTTGCCCAAGTGGCGGAATTGGCAGACGCGCTAGCTTCAGGAGCTAGTTCCCGCAAGGGAGTGGAGGTTCGAGTCCTCTCTTGGGCACCATAAAAATCAGTTCAAATCCTCTCGGGCGCGCCATCCACCAGCAACCGCTAATCGGCGCGGGCGTCCCGTACTTCGGAGCTGCTGCGAAGAATGCGCAGGAGGAAATACTCGTTGATTGGCCGGTCATCCCGCAAGGCTGGAGTCTGCGGAGCGACCGCGATCAATTGATCGATCGTCCAGGTCAGCACCAGCATGGAGTCAAACTGAGCGTTTGGCGTCTGCGCCGGTCCCCACTCCATCATGTCGGCGATGGCTTTCGCGGGCATCCGCGCTACAAGCTCGGCCGAGGTACGTTCGGGAATGGGACTCATGCTCGCAAGATAATGCCAGCCATGATTTTCCACCGAATGATACACGCGAACATAGGAGAAGGAATTTTTCAGGGCACGAGCTACCGATGACTGCACGGCAAAATCTCCCGCCGGGAGCCACTGTTGGAGAATCCCTCCTGGCCGGAGACGTTTTCTCGCAACGGCGTAGAAATCCTCCGAATACAAAAGGCTCGAACCGGCAGCCTGCACCGGCGGTGGCGGATCGATGATGATGACGTCATATGTTTCGGGCGAGCGCTCCAAATAGCGCCTGCCATCATCAACCACAAGGTGGGCGAGCGGCGAGGCCAACAGCTCTGCGCCATCCGAATGATAGAAAGTGAATAGTTTGGGAACGCTAGGCACCAGCTCGACTACCGTCGTCGGAATGTTCCAGGAAAGCGCCGAGCGAAATGTAGTGCCCATACCGAAGCAAATGATCAACGCGTTCTGCGGGGAATGGTCAAGCGAAGCCAAAGGAAGATGGGCCATCATTTTCGTGATGGGTGTCAGCGTCGTCATTCCGATCCCATTCACGAGTAACCCCTTCCCCATGCCCGTTCCGTAGGCCGTGACCGTGGCCGTGCTGTCTCGCAGGACGATGGGATGTGAATATGGGCCCTTGTAGCCCAGCGCGAACAGGAAGACGCCCAAAGCGGGTAGCAACATCGCGTAGGTCCAAACACGTTCGGCGAGCTTCGGCGCGCTGCGCTTCCAGGGAATCGCCATGATCGCCCAGGGAACGACAAAAAGCAGCATGGATAGATTCTCGCCAAGGATGGGGAGCAGGACGAAACCCGACAACAACGGCCCAACAATGCAGCCGAGAACGTTAACAGCATAAGCGCGGCCCGCGCGCTCAGGATCGCCGCCTGACCAGCGGTCCACGAGCGCCGGGGTCAGAAAGCCGACTACGCCCGCAAACGGTGCAACGCCCAGGACAATGCGGCCGATCCAGCCCAACGGCACCCGAGGATCCGAAGTAATTAGCGGCAACAGCCCAAGCAACGCCAGCGAAATCCACGCGAGCCTGCTTTCGCGGTCATGGCTTCGGCTCCGCAGGCGGTACACCTGCGAGCCCACAAACGTGGCCGCGAGATAGGAAGCGAGGACCAGTGCGAAGGCATAAACAACCGGGCCGGCATACGGAGTGAACAGCCGAATCCAAATCAGCTCCATGCCCATCGTTCCCAGCCCGGTGATGAAAAGCAGGACGAGGATTCCCTTTTCGCTGTCGCGGTTGGCGACGGGCCGTTCATCGCCTGGAGAGGCGGCCGCACCGGCGGGTTGGGACACAAACGCGAGTGCAAAGGCAGCGACGAAGATGACACTGTTCAGGATTGCACCGATGCGCAGCGTGCCGTGAAATCCGTAGAGCTCGATCAGAAGCAAAGGAATCGTGGCCCCCGCCACCGCGCCGAGCACGTTGGAGAGGTAGAGAAAGCTGAATGAACGCCGGGTCTCGTAGCGGGGATCGCGGCGGATCGCGAACATCGCCAGAGGAATGGTGGCTCCCATGCACGCGCACCACGGAATCAAAGTCACAACGAGACACATGCCGGAAATCAGGTAGTAGGCGCCGGATGAAACCACCACACGCTGGGCCATGCCGGCAAGCAGGCGGTGCCCGAAGGCCAATTCCGCCGGAACCACAAGGGCGGAGGCAGCAATCAGAAGTTCGGTCAACCCGTACAGGCTGACAGGCGGAAAACTGATCCGGTTCCCGTACTTCCGCAGCAAAACTCCCGCAATCCACGAACCAGCCCCCAGTCCGGCCATGAAGACGGAAAGCACAATCGAAGTCAGAGCGGTCGTGACCCCGAACTGCGCCATTGCCAATCGCAGCCAGATGAGTTCGTAGAGAATGCTGCAGAACCCTGAAATAAAGAAGAAGGCAAAGAACCAGACCATTCGCGCCTATTCGCTCCTAGTCAAATGATAAGCGAGTGCATGGATCAAAGCAGCGGAACTTGCCGCGGGGTATACAACGAGTCAACGGAAAGGCGTGGGTTTCTCTCCCTCTTCTCCGGAGCCCTCGAGAAGGCGCTCCCCCTAACTCACTCCTCGTCGTCCGCTCCAAAGAAGGGCCAGCCAGAGGTTTGCATCGAGGAAATCCAATGCGTTCATAGATTTGTTTGTTGGTCAGGCGGACTTTCGGACCGGTGGACAAGATGAGCGGAAAGCGCACCCTTTTGGGCCCTGGACGGTGGCTTCGCACGTGAGCAAGAAATTCAGGCGACCTTCATTTCTTTCAGCAGGGCTTCGGCATAGAGGGCGCCTTCGGGCGTGTCCTCGTGCTTGAAATAAACGAAGACGTCGCGGGCCGCATTGGCGACCTTTCGGAACAGCGCCTTGCGGGCGGCAGCTGAATAGTCTTCCTTCCGCAGGCGGAAATAGCGGAAGCCGGCGGTCGCTACGTCGGGCGTTTCGATCTTCTCGCTTTCGGCCAGGCAGAGCGCCACATTCGACTTGCGCATCAGGTTGTACACGTCTTCCGTGAACCACGAAACGTGCCGGAACTCCATGGCGGCTTGCGTGCCGCGCGGGAGAGCGGCGAGGAACCCTTCGAGCCGCGCGAGGTCGCACTTGAGGAACGGCGGCAACTGGAACAGCACGGGACCCAGCTTGCCCGCTTCGCGCAAAGGCTCGAGCGACGCGAGGAAGTCCGACGTGGCTTCGGCAGCATCGCGCAGGCGCAGGACGTGCGTGATTTTTTGGTTCGCCTTGACGGCAAACTTGAAATCCGGAGGTGTGGCCGCAATCCAGCCCGAGAGCAGCTTCTTCGTGACGTAGCGGCGAAAGGTGTAATTCAGCTCGACGGAATTCAGGCGCGTGGCGTAGTAGCCGAGGAATTTCGCCGGAGCAAGCTTCGCCGGATAAAAGTCCGGCTTCCATGTCGCGTAAGCCCATCCGGATGTGCCCGCGTAGACTTTCCCCAAGAGTGCCTTCCCCCGTCGGGATGTGAGCTGACCAAACGCCCGTATCTTACGTCATCTCCAGAGGGCGCCTGCAACCGCGGCGGCCAGGATGACCCATGTCGAGTTGACGCGGAGCCACCAGAGGAGAACCGCGCTGACGGCCGCGATCAGTGCGGTTCCCAAATCAAAGATCGCGGCCCGGCCGAGAAAGTACGTGACGGCGGCCATCAGTCCGAGCGAACCGGCGTTGATCCCGTCGAGCGCCGAGGCGACGATCGCCGACTTTCGCAGGCGCGAGATGAACGGTCCGGTTGCGGCGACGAGCAAAAACGCCGGCAGGAAGATCGCGACCGTCGCGATCGCCGCCCCTTTCGATCCCGCGAGGAGGTAGCCGATAAACGTCGCGGTCGTGAAGACGGGGCCCGGCGTTACCTGCCCCACGGCGACGGCGTCCAGCAACTGCTTTTCGGTGAGCCAGTGAAGCCGCGCGATCAGGTCGGACCGCAAGAACACCAGCAGGACGTAGCCGCTGCCGAAAACCACGAAACCGAGCTTGAAGAAAACAGCAAACAGACGTGCCAACGTGATACCGACAGCGGCACCGGTGGCGGGCAAGATCACAACACCGAGAGCAGCGAGGCGATTCTTCAGGACCCGCGCTTGTCGAACCAGTACAGTGGCGACGCCGCAAAACAGCAGCACCCAGACGGGGCCGAGCCCCACGACATTCAGCGTTGCGGCGCAGATTCCCAGAAGGATGAGGCCTTCGTTCTTGAGTGCAGTCCGGCCCAGCCGCCACAACGCCTGGAGCACAATCACCAGGACGACCGGCCGGACTCCGTAGAGGACGCCTGCCACGTGCGGCAGGCTCCCGAAACGCACGTACGCCCAGGCAATCAGGCTGACGATCAGCGCTGCGGGCAGGACAAAACACGCGCCTCCGAGGATCAGCCCACGCCAGCCCGCGCGCTTGAATCCGAGGTAGATCGCTACTTCGCTCGAGCTGGGGCCGGGCAGCAGATTCGCGATCCCGAGCAGGTCGAGAAACTGCTCGTGGGTGAGCCATTTGCGCCGCGTGACCGCTTCATCTTCCATCAACGCGATGTGCGCCGCCGGACCGCCGAAAGCCGTGAATCCCAATCGGAGAAATAGCCGCGCAACCTCGCCGAGATGACCTGTCTCGCGGATCGGAGCCTCGGCCGCTGCGCTGTCTTGAGAAGCGCTCATTCGGTGGAGTCGTCCCAGGTCCGATTACGGGACACGCCTCTCGGATTCTTTGATCGGGGCGTCGTTGATGCTCGCGATGCGGCGGCGCATGAGGCCGTTGTCGTCGAATTCCCACAGCTCGTTGCCGTAGGATCGGTACCACTGCCCGCTGTCGTCGTGCCATTCATATTCGAATGTGACGGCGATGCGGTTTCCGTTGTGGCACCAGAGCGTCTTCTTCAGCCGGTAGCCGAGTTCCTTATTCCACTTGCGACGCAGGAACGCCTTGATTTCCTCCCGCCCGTGGAGGAATTCGTTCCGGTTGCGCCAGTCCGAGTCTTCGGTATAGGCGAGCGCGACGCGTTCCGGGTCGCGCGTGTTCCACGCATCCTGAGCGGCCTGCACTTTCGCTCGGGCCGTCTCGTCGGTGAATGGTGGCTTGATCGGGGGTTTGGCAGCCTGCGGTGCGCTAGCATCCTGCGCCATTCGTCACCTTCCATGTTTCGACGCCGGGAGCGATTCATCCGGCGGCGCGTTGCCGCCCATCTTACCCGATTGCAGATTCCAACGTGCGCAACGACTGTGGCCGCAGCGACCAGCGGATGCGGCGAACGCAACCGCCGCTCTTTGGCTCATTGACTTCCGGCCGGGCCAACGTAAAATGTGTGAAGCGGCGATGGAGTTCGCCCTTAACCGCTGTCCCTTCTTATGCCGGGACAGATGATGACTCCTGACAGGGATCCTGTCGCGGAGTCATGTCCCCCGGCAATGATCCACCACTGGCAACGACGATCGGGGAGAAGCATATTCGCGCATGACTAAATACTGGATGGTCGGCATCGGCGGGTTCCTGGGATCAATTCTGCGGTTCTGGGTCGGCGGATACTTCGGCAATCGCTTCGGAACGCGCTTCCCCTACGGAACATTCTTCATCAATTGCACGGGATCGTTTCTCATCGGGCTGGTGATCACTCTTCTGGCGGAAAAGACTCACTGGAGCGCGAACTGGAGGTATCTGATTCCGATCGGCTTCATCGGCGGGTACACGACGTTTTCGACGTTTGAGTACGAAACGCTTCGCAGCTTCCAGGATGGCGAGCTTTTGATGGCCGGGCTGAACGTGACGCTCAGCGTCGTGGTAGGCTTCGTTTCGGTGTGGCTCGGTATGATCGCAGGAAAGAGCATCCCATGAGCGTCAGGACCATTCGCATGTTTTGCGTCGTGCGGGAAAAGATCCGCGATGGGGGGGCCACATGCTGAAAGCCGGGCCGGCAAAGAAAGTCGCGATCTACGTCGGCGAAGATCACCAGTATCATGGGCAGTCGCTCTATTCGGCGATTCTCGACTTCCTGTTCTATCGCGGCATTTCGGGCGCCAGCGTGGTGCGCGGCATCGCGGGATTCGGCGCGGACCACCATCTCCATACCACGCGGATCGAGCGCCTCACGGAAAACCTGCCCATAAAGATCGAGTTTGTCGAATCACCGGAAAAGGTCGACGAGCTCCTGCCAAAACTACACCAGATGGCCGGAACGGGCCTGATCGAAGTGCAGGACACGCTGGTGGTGAAACCGTCCGAAGAGTCCCCGAAGGCAGCTCCGAAAGGAGCGGCAGTCGCGCTGAAGCGCGAAGGAAAAGCCACGCTGATGCGGATTTTCATCGGCGAGAACGACAAGTGGCACGACAAACCCCTGTACAAAGCTCTCGTCGAAGCCATGCGCGCCAACGACGTTGCCGGCGTCACCGTCTATCAGGGCATCCTCGGCTACGGCGCCAACCGGCGCATCCACAAAGAGGGCGCGCTTCATCTTTCACACGACCGGCCGATGATGCTTTCCGTTGTAGATGACGAAGCGAAGCTGCGCGCATTCTTCCCGGTGCTCGACGAAATGGTGCAGCAGGGCCTTGTCGTCCTTTCCGACGTGGACGTGATCAAGTACACGCACGATTATCAGGAAGAAGAGCGGAGAAAGGGGGCGCAGCGATGAAACTCGAAGGCAAAGCCAAAATGCTGCGCATCCATTTCGGCGAAGACGACAAATGGAAGGACAAGCCGCTCTATCGCGCCATCGTCGAAAAATGCCGCGAGCTGGACATTGCCGGCGCGACCGTCTTCCGCGGAATCGAGGGATACGGCGCGAGCACGCTGATTCGCAAGCCGCATCATCTGCTGTCCTTTTCCCATGACGCGCCGGTGATGGTCAGCGTGATCGACTCCGAGGAAAAAATACAGAAGCTGATCCCGCACCTGGACGAAATGGTCGCCGAAGGGCTGATCGCCGTTTCGGAGGTCGAGGTCGTCAAATACGTGCACCAGAGCGGCGCGCGGTCGTAGTTAAGCGGCTGATTGTCAAAGGTACCTAGCTCATGGAATTGGAGGAAGCGGCGGGATGCAAGAACTTTCTTGGGGTCGCTTCAAGCACGCCTTTCTGGTCGTACTCGTTTTCGTTGCAGCAGCAGGTTGGCTGTATGTGATTGTCAATGAACACCGACAGAATGACCCAATGGGGATTGTGAGGAAACATTTTGTTTTTTACCCCGAGTACTCGCATGGGGTTTGGCGAGAGGGACAATGCGCCAGCGTCGACGGGCAAGCATGTCGAGAAGTTACCTATACAATTCCCGTGAAGGGTTGTGGTCCAGTTACTTTCGATTGGCGCGTTTTCCGCGGCGAAGACGGAGATAAAACATGGTCCTATATCGGCACCAATCCGAGCTTTGACGAGACCAAATATCCGCTATACGCTTTCGTTAGCGAGGATTCTCACTTCATTGACTCACCGGCACTGGGAAAACCGCTGCCGGAAACCTGCCAGTTCAAGTGATCTCTAGTGCTCATTCACGGTCCGCGTGTTTTCTTCCTTGACGGTTACGGGGTCCCGGGCGAGCACCTGAAATGTCCGATAAGCGCTGCGTTATGCAGACAAGTGGATTACCTCTAAGTGCGCCGCGATCTGCTCAGCCATTCCTTGCATCCCCTGCACGGGCGGCGTATATAAGCAGTGAAAACGGGAGGTGCGCGATGGCCTCGCTGAAGCGGTACATGTCGCAGTACGATCACGAGCACACGAACCCGTGGAACAAGCTGCTGCACGGAATCGGGATCCCGGTGATTCTGGCAGGAATCATTCTGCTGGCAGTGACACACTGGCGAATCGGCCTCGTGCTTTTCGTCGGCGGCTGGATACTTCTCTTCGCCGGCCATCGAATCGAGGGCAATAAGCCGGCGTTTTTCCAGGGCGTAATTTATTTTCTCGTCGGGCCGATTTGGGTAGCGAAGGAAATCAAGGATTACCTGGCAGCCCGAGTGAATGGTTAGCCGGATTACCGGACGCGCAGTCAGCAGCTCGGAGGCCTTGCGATGTCACCCTCTTTGCTCGCACTCGTCTCTCTCGCCGGGCCGCATTTCAGCTTCCCGCAGGGCGCGCTCGCGAACGAACAGATCGCGCTGCGCTGGGTCCACATCGTCGCCGGAATCATCTGGATCGGCCTGCTCTATTTCTTCAACCTCGTCGGCACTCCCACGATGAAACAACTCGATGCGCCGGTGCGGGGGAAGATCTTCCCGCTGATGATGTCGCGCGCAATGTGGTGGCTCCGCTGGTCGGCGCTGGTCACGGTGCTCGCGGGGCTGCGCTACTTCTGGCAGCTTCTGGCTGCCGATGCGCAGAACGCGGGCGATCCGGCGCTCGCCTGGCGCTGGCTGGGCGAGTGGTTCCTCGTATGGATCGTGGCGTTCGCGCTGATCTGGCCGTTTCAAATGCCGCACACGGGGATTCTCGATAGCGCGTGGGTGCGCGCGATCACGATTGCAGTGATTGCCATCGCCGCGTCGTGGATCGTGCTCGTTCTGAACGCGAACGAGCAGTCGTCGAACGGCCATCTTGCAATCGCCGTCGGCGGAGGGATGGGGCTGCTGATGCTGCTGAACGCGTGGGGGATTATCTGGCGCGCACAGAAGCGGCTGATCGTCTGGACACGCGCGAGCGCGGAGCAAGGCACGCCGATGCCGCCCGAAGCCGCGAAGCTGGCGCGCTGGGCGTTTCTCGCCTCGCGCACGGGATTCTGGATGTCGCTGCCCATGCTTTTCTTCATGGCCGCCGCGGACCACTACCCATTCCTGAGCAGTCTCGTGGATTGACGCGAGACGAGCGCGCGGCATTATGCTAACGGTAACCGGTCGCCGAGCGCGTACCCAGCAGTTTTGCCAAGCCGTCTAACGAAGTAGGATTCGGAGGCCGCTATGAAATCACCCGGTCGATGGGGGCTCTCGATTCTGCTGCTGGGGCTCGCGTTCGCAGCCCTGCAACCCGCGCTTGCATACAACTATCCGCTCTCTCCCGAGGCAATTCGCGAAGCCTATTTTCTGGCTACGGGAGATTCTGCCAAGATGGCCGAAGTCTTCACGAAGTACACGCAGAATCCCCCGGCGCCGAAAACAGGCGAACACGTGTCGATGATCCAGTTCGAGACGCCTTATCTGGTGGTCGCCGAGAAAATCGCGCAGATCGGCGCGAACTTTCACGCTCCCGACGCCGAGCAGAAATTCCTCGGCAAGCCCGAGAGCTGCCGCGTGAACGTGGAAGTCGACTATACCGTCTGGCAGGAGCTGGAACCGCCGATCGTCGACGGCGCCTTTCGCTTTCCCACCGGCGCTATCGGCAGCGACCTTTCAATTCTCCTGGAGCAAAAGAAGAAGGCCATCCCACCGCAACAGGTCAGCCATTGGGGACTGTTTTCAGACGACATTGGGGGCCCGGTCACTGGAATCTTTGCGCAGTTGGATTACGACGCCGAAAAGATCGACCCGGACACGCCTGTGACCGTGAAGGTCTTCACCCCCGACGGCCAGCAGGTTGAGGCCGAGTTCGATCTGGCAACTCTTCGGTAGGAGCCAGGACCAAAGTTACGACCGCCAGCGAAGCGTGATCGGACCCGCAACCGGATGGCGCAGCGGCTCGCCGGTGCGCCGGGATTCGAGAAGCGCCGCCTTCAATTCGAAATACCAGCGCGCCTGCCGGTCCGCGTCGTCCACCAGCATCATGCGGTCTTCATATTTCAACCCGAGCGCCTGCTTTTCGATCACTTCCGTATCCTGCCGGATGAAACGCGGCCCCAGAACGTGAATGATGAACGAGACGATCGGAAACCACGGAAGAATGTTCCAAGCGGCGACAAAATCAAGCCGGCAGAGATCGCGCCGGACGGGCGTCACGGTCGTGCGGCTCGACAGCCAGTATTTGCCGGCGCGAATCTGCTCGAAGCGCTGGTTCGGCAGGACGAAGTCGATCATGGTCGTCGCGGGCTCGCCGGTGATGAGCTTCAGAATCTTGTACGGCGCGCTATTGGCCGAGGGCGCGTGCGCGCTCATGCGGAAGCCGTTCGGGATCGGCTCGAACTGCTTGGCTTTGTCGCGGATGCTGCGCCGGGTGCGCCACCACCACGCTTGATGCACGAACGGCCCGTGCGCCGGGTCCATCAGCCCGATGATGCCGTGGTCCACGCTGCACGGGAGATCGGCCGAAAGGTGCGCGATCTTGTAGCGCCCTTCTTCGGCAGTGTCGAACGTTGGCAGCTCGGGCGCGGGCGGAATCGGCGGCGCGTCATCTGGAGATGGCGCGCGGCCTTCGGGGTTCGTCATGAACGCCCAGACGTAGCCGTCGCGCTCCTCGCAGGGAAAGCTGCCCGCGTAAATCCGGTCGCACTTCAGCTTCGAATCGGCCATCAGCGAGGGAATGTGGCGGCACTGGCCCGTGTGCGCGTCGAACTGCCAGCCGTGATAGGCGCACTCGACCGATGCGCCGTCGAATTGGCCGAAGGAAAGCGGAAACGCGCGGTGCGGGCAGATGTCGCGCAGTGCAAACGGCTTTCCGGCAGCGTCACGGCCCAGTACCAAGGGCACTTCGAGCAGCATGGCACGGTCGAGTTTTCGCCCGTGTAGCCGCTCGCTCCGCAGCGCGGGATACCAAAATCCCCACAGCATCTCGCCTGCATCTTCGCCCGGTTTGGAAGGAGTGCCTTCGCTCATCGGCGGGGGCTTATCGTAGTACATCCGCTGCCTTAGCCGCAAAGGCAGACCCAAGTTGCGTTGCGGATTGATTTCTGATAGCCCTACTAGCAATGAATGAAATGAGTCCCGGCCCGAGGCAATCACCGGCCGACGTAAACGCAAAGACTCAGCCAAAGTCGCGGTCCACTGTGTGGATGGTTCGGATCGCCCTGTTGCTGGGATCGGTAGTCGCTGGACTTATTCTCTTCGTTGTTATCTCTCCGACAGGTGAACAATACCTGCGCATGTATTCGAACCTCAGGGCGTTCAGAGTTCCTTCTAACGCGATGCGTCCGACGATCTGCGAGGGGGAGCGGATTGTGGCCGACATGAACGCATATCAGACGAAATCCCCACAGCGCGGGCAGATTATCCTCTTCTATCACGAACCCGGCGTGATCTTCGTCAAGCGTGTGATAGGCGTCGGAGGAGATACCGTCGAACCTGGTCCCCCAGGTGTGGAGGGAAAAATTCTTGTGAACGGAAATCCCATTAAGTTCCCGGAGACTTGCGGGAAACCAGTTGTAACGCAAGACATGGCTCAAGAGGCACCAGCCTTCCCCGTGACAAAGGTACCTAAAGATTCCTTCTTTGTTGTTGGGGACAATCTCGGCAACAGCAACGACAGCCGAATACCAGGTTTTGGTTTTGTAAGCGCTGATGAGCTGCGAGGCGAGCCACTTTCCCTCTACTGGTCACCGGGACGTTCCCGCGTGGGGTGCCAGGTGCGGTAAGGACAGCGAGAGCCGCGCGCGGACCAGTCGGGGCGAAAGTGGCGCGAATTTCAAGGGAGGTACGTTCGTACGGGACGGATTGAATCGAGCGGTCTATCGACGCTCAGCATGGTCACAGGCAGAATCGCTGTGGATTCGGGGCGTGCAGCATCCGGCACAAGACCAGGAAGGGCAACCTTCGCGGCAGCCGGGGGCTCAGCACCCTCGAGTTTCTACACCTCCATCACCCCATGCCCCAGAGCGGCCGGCGCCCCCAACCGGCCGCTCCCCCTTATCGCGCTTGCGGATTTCACCGGCTACTGCGAACAAAGACACCCGAGCCACTCCCGAATCTCTCAGGATCGGCCTAGGCCTTTACCTTCCAATCAGAGGGGGCTGCGGCGGGGACGAAAACCGTCCCGATTTCTCGGGACGGCCGAGCCGCTGCCATGTGTGGCGATCCGACAAACTCAGACCGTGGAAGCTTCAGCGCGGGCGTCCGGCCGGGCGATAGCCCGCGAGCGGCCGGGGCCGCATCCGGAAGCGCGGCCCGAGCGGCGGCGGCACGTTGTGAAGCGGCGCGCCGCAGTTGCTGCATATATCCTGTGGCGAGCCCTGCACGCGCAGCCAGTGACCCCGCGCGGGGCACTCCGGATTCAAACACTGTACCGTCCAACCGGGAAGATATTGCATCTTCTCGCCTCGCAAAACGTTCAGGAGAAACGCCCCGTAAAACTGGCGGGATTGTGCGCCGGAGCTTCTAGTGTGTCAAGGGAAATATACACAATTAGTAGGGGTACGTTTCCGAGGGGGCAGGAAAGCCGCGTATGAAGCCTACTTCGGGTTGCTGCTGTTGTCGCCGCCCGCGGCCTGAAGCTGCGCCTGCAAGTCGTCGATCTTCTTCTGCGCGGCGTCGACTTCTTGCTGCTTGGCGTCGATCTGATCTTGCTCGTCCTTCAGCGCGGCTGCGCCGGCCTTATCCGAGGCGTGGTCGGGATTGCTGTAGTACATCTGCTCGTCGAGCGGGTATTTTCGCTGCAAGATATCGAGGTCGGTCTTCAGGCTATCGAGCTGCTTCTTGGCTGCATCGAGGTCGGCCTGAATGGCGAGCTTCTCCTCGGCGGTCTTGGCCGGCTTGCTTCCTTCCTTGGCACCGGCTTCCACCTGCTTCTGCTCTGCGGGCGCCGCGGGTTTCCCGATGACACTGATCGTGCCTGGCACCGACGAAATGTTTTCGTTGTCCCAGACCTTGGGGGTCTTGGTTTGATCCTTCTTCTGTTCTTTTTTCTCGTCTTTGGCGCGGCGAGCGGCCGCCGCGAGCGAATCTTCCTGCTGCTGTTCCTGCGCCAGGGCCGTCCCCAACGGCCAGATCAGCAGAATCATGAGACCCCATTGTGCGATGCGCATCGAGCATTTCTCCAACTGCGGCTTTCCGCTCATCCATGTTAGCCGTGGGGGGACGCCTGTTGCAAACGGCGCGCGGGGCGGCATCCAAAGAGGCAACTGTACTCTCCGGCAGTTCGGCAGGAATTGAGAATCAGCGATCAGGCGTCCGCGAACTTGACGAGCATCTTCCCCGTGTTATCACCCTGAAGCACGCCGATGAGCGCGCGCGGCGCATTCTCGAAGCCCGCGACGATCTGCTCGCGGTACTTCAGCTTGCCCTCTTTGATCCACTGGGCCATCTGGGCGATGCCCTCCGGGAAGCGGTCCATGAACTGCGAGATGATGAAACCCTCGGCCCGGGACTGTTTGCTCAGCAAGTAGATGTAAGGCCGCACGCCCAACTCGGGCTTGGCCGCATTGTATTGCGAAATCTGGCCGCAGATCGAAATCCGGGCCCTGACGTTCAGCACCGGAAGGACCGCGTCGGTGACGGGGCCGCCGACGTTGTCGAAGTAGCAGTCGATTCCCTGGGGGCAAAGTTCTTTCAGCTTCGCTACATAGTTTTCGGTGGTCTTATAGTTGAACGCGGCATCGAAGCCCAACTCGCCGGTGAGCCACGCGACCTTTTCATCCGTGCCCGCGATTCCGACGGCGCGGCAGCCCTTGATCTTCGCGATCTGGCCGACGAGCGAGCCGACCGCCCCCGCAGCGCCCGATACGACCACGGTCTCGCCCGGCTTCGGCTGGCATATGTCGAGAAAACCGAAGTAGGCCGTCATTCCCGGCATTCCCAGCACGCCCAGCGCGGTTGAGACGGGCGCGCGGCTCGCGTCCAATTTCTGCAAGCCGCGGCCGTCCGATATCGCATATTCCTGCCAGCCCCAATAGCCCGCAACAATGTCGCCCGCGTGGAACTGCGGATTCAGCGATTGCAGCACCTTGCCGACGGTTCCTCCGACCATCACTTGTCCGATGTCAACGGGATCGGCGTACGTGCGCACGCCGGTCATCCGCCCGCGCATGTAGGGATCGACCGACAGGAAAAGTGTGCGTGCGAGGATCTGGCCGTTCGCGAGCGCGGGGATCGGCGCTTCGACGACCCGGAAGTCGGACTCCTTCGGCATCCCCACCGGACGCGCGGCGAGAACGAACTGGCGATTCACGCTCGGAAGCGGGCTTGCTGCGCTGGCTGTCATAGTGGCCGTATTATGCCAGAGTTTCGGCCGGAATCCCGCCGAAGCCGTGCGACGTAAGCTCTTGCTCTGCGTCCAAGGAGGAGGGATACTCCGCCGCACGTCCGGTTTCAACGGGGGGAAAATGAAAAAGCTGACGCTCGTTTTTGCAGTCTTGGCATTTCTCGCGCTGTGCCCGAATCCGGCGTTCGCCAGTGAAGGAGCCTGGCGCGCACTCTCTTTCGCCGCGCAGCAGGCGCCCGCTTCAACCTCCTCATCGCAATCGGCGCCATCGGCCGCGCCCACGCAGGAAAATCAGCGGAAAGTGACCGCGTACACTCTTCCGCCTGATCGCTACAAGCAGGCGCGGGACCGCAGCCGAATCGTTTTTCGCCTGGCGATCATCAGCTTCGTCTACGGATTGATTGTTCTGTGGCTCATCCTGCGCTGGAAGATCGCGCCGAAGTACCGCACCTGGGCTGAAAGCGCTTCGTCCAAGCGTTTCGTTCAGGCTCTCATCTTTGCGCCGCTGCTGATTTTGACGATCGACATCCTCGAGCTACCCACCGGAATCTACGACAACTGGCTCGACCGAAAGTATGGTCTCTCGGTGCAAGGATGGGGATCGTGGACATGGGACTGGGCCAAGGGCGAACTCATCTCCGTCGTCCTCGGCATCATCCTGATCTCCATTCTGTACGCGGTGATTCGCAGGAGTCCGCGCCGGTGGTGGTTCTATTTCTGGCTCGTTTCGCTGCCGATCCTGCTGTTTGCTTTTTTCCTGCAGCCGCTGATCATCGATCCGCTGTTCCACAAGTTCACGCCCCTCGCGCAGAAGGATCCTGCTCTCGTCGTCTCACTCGAGCAGATGGTGCAACACGCGGGGGCGAGTATTCCGCCGGAGCGGATGTTTTGGATGGGGGCGTCCGAAAAATCGACGGCGCTAGATGCATACGTCACCGGCTTCGGCGCTTCGAAGCGCATCGTCGTTTGGGACACGACGATCGCCAAGATGAAAACCGCGCAGATCGTCTACGTCACCGGCCACGAGATGGGGCATTACATGCTTCAGCACATCCCCAAACTGATTGCGTTCAGTGCAGTCGTCTTCCTGATCTTTTTCTATCTCGGTTACCGGTGCGTCGGCTGGGTACTCGCGCGATGGGGAGCTCGGTGGGAGATTCGGGGACTCGATGATTGGGCGTCGCTCCCGGCCCTGCTTCTGCTGCTCAGCATTTTCGGGTTTCTGGCGAATCCCGTCACGAACGCCATCAGCCGCCACTACGAACACCAGGCCGACCAATACGGCCTCGAAGTGACCCATGGCCTGACACCGGATTCAGGACAGGTGGCGGCACAGTCGTTTCAGATTCTGGGCGAGACCGATCTCGCCGATCCCGAACCGAATCCCGTGGACGTGTTCCTTTTCTACACGCATCCGCCGGTTCCGGACCGGATTCGCTTTGCGTTGACGTACGACCCGTGGGCGAGCGGCGGCACGGGCGAGTTCGTGCACTAATTCCGCGCTTGAAGCGTCACCTGGACGCCGTGGCGCGTGCGCAGCGTCACGAGCGGCTCCGCCACGACCGGATGTCCGGGAACCAGCTTGAATCGAAACTTCTGCGCGAGCGTCGCGATCACGATGGCCGCTTCGAGCAGTGCAAATCCCTGACCAATGCAGCGGCGCGGACCATCGCCGAACGGGAAGTACGCGCCCGCAGGCAACCGGTCCATCAGCCCGTCGAGCCAGCGCTCGGGGCGAAACGCGTCCGGGTTGTCGTAGAAGCGCTCGTCCCGGTGCATCACCCACTGCGAAAAAATGATCGTCGATCCCGGCCGAAATTCGTAGCCGCCCATCTCGCACGGCTCGACCGCTTCGCGCGCCATGATGTACGCGGGCGGATAGAGCCGCAGCACTTCATTCATCACAGCCTGTAGGTAGGGCAGCCGCGGAAAATCCGCCGCCTCGATTGGCCGGCCGCCCAGGACGCCGCGCAGCTCTTCGTGCAGCCGCGCTTCCGCGACGGGATTCTGGCTGAGGGCGTACCACGTCCACGCGAGCATCTGCGCGGTGGTTTCGTGGCCGGCGAGGAAGAGCGTCATCGTCTCGTCGTGAAGCTGCTGCGGGGTCATTTGGCTGCCGTCGTCGTCCATCGCGTTCATCAGGAGCGCCAGCAGGTCGGTGTGATAATTGGAATTCCCCTCGGCTCGCCGCTCGGAAATGATCCGGTAGACAAGCGAGTCCATGAACTTGAGCTCGCGATCCGCGCGCCGGTTGGCGGGCGTGGGCCATGTTTCCGGAATTCGGAAAGGCAACCGCTGCCGCCGTAGCGAATACCGCATCAGGAATGTCATCGCCCGGCCCACCTGGCGCGACTCGCCGGGTAGCGTGGTGCCGAAGAGCGTGCGCACGGCAATGTCGAGTGTGAGCGAAGTCATTTCCTGCGCGATGTTGCGCTCCTCGCCGTCCCGCCATTCGCGGATGTGAGCTTGCGCGATTTCAAGCATGGTTGCGGCGTAGCCGTTCACGCGGTTGCGGTGGAACGCCGGTTGCGCCAGGCGGCGCTGGCGCCGCCAGAATTCGCCTTCGCTGATCAGCAGTCCCTGCCCAAGCATCCGAACGGTAATCCGTCTCGTCAGCTCGCTTTTGTGGAACTTGTTCTGCTGGATCACGAGAACCTGATTGATCCAGTCGGGATGGTTCAGCAGGATGCGTTCCTGCATCATCACGTGGAAGCGGACGATGTCGCCGTACTCGCGCGCGATGCGGCGCATCCCGGCGAGCGGATCGCGGCGGAGCTGGAACGCCACGCCGGCCAGCGGCAGGCCCTTCGGCCCCGGCGGAACTCGATGTCCGTTTGCGCTCATGTCGTGTCGGTGTGCCACTTCGATTCTACAGCGCCGCCGCCGTTTTGGCCGTTTTCACCGACGGGAGTATGATACGCGCGCGTCGCGCTATAATTGATCCGCGTTACGCTTCAGGAGGTTGCTTCGTTGGTAGAGATGATCCGGCTAACGACCACAGTATCGAGTCGCGAGACGATAGTTTGATGCGAAAGGGGGAATCGCGCTTGGCTAGACACGCGAGGAAGTATCTCCGAGGATTCATCGTTGCGCTTGCCTCGGCGGCGTTCGTTTCCACCGCCGCAGCCCAAACTTTCAAGCGCCCGGCGCCGACCCCTGCGGATTGGGCCGCGCTTGCCAAATTGCCTGACTTCACTGGCGTCTGGGAGGTTCCGATGGGCGGACCACGGTCGGCGACGAGTTCATCTGGCGGCGCCGCGCGTGCGCTCGCTTTTCCGGGCCGTCCGCGTCTGCCCCTCACGCCTGAGTACGCCGCCAGAGTAAAAGCCTTGGAGGCAAACGCCCCGGAGGACAGTCCCTCCGCGAACTGCCTGCCGCCGGGCATGCCGGGCATCATGGGAGAGCCTTATCCGATGGAGTTCTTGCTAACTCCCGGCCAGGTGACGATCGTGATCGAGGCCTTCTCGATGGTCCGTCATATCTACACGGACGGACGCCCGATGCCCGCCGATCCCGATCCGACGTTTTTCGGCACGTCCATCGGTCATTGGGAGGGGAGCACGCTGGTGGTCGAGTCCGAAGGCTTCTCGCCAATCACGACAATCGATACGATTACTCCGCACAGCGACAAGATGCGAATCCTCGAGCGCTTTCAGCTTGTCGATCCCGACACCATGAGTATCGAGACCACGGTTACCGACCCCGAAGCTTTGACGGCCCCTTACACGACAACTCGAATCTTGAAGCGTCATCGGAATTGGACCATCGCCGAATATATCTGTGAAGAGGACAACCGGAACTTCGTGGACAGCAACGGCAAAGCAGGTATAAATCTCACCCCGCCTGCCAGCCCGGGTTCCAATTCGAAGTAGGATCGCCAGACTCGGTATGCGGAGGCTTGGAAACAACATGAATGCCATCTTGAGACAAGCTTTGTTGGCGGCAGTCGTTTTCGCAGCCCTGACAGTGACGGCGGATACCGCGGCCGCGCACCACGGGTACGCCCTCTTTGACACCTCGACTCAAAAAACTATCGCAGGAACTGTGAGAGAGTTCGTCTGGATGAATCCTCACACCTGGCTGTGGCTGAACGTGCCCAACGGCCAGGGTGGCGTTGACGCCTTCGGATTCGAAGGAATGAGCCCGAACTTCCTGGGTCGCCGCGGATGGACGAGAAACACGCTCAAGCCCGGCGATCAGATCACCGTCACTTTTTTCCCGTTCAAGAACCCCTCGTCAAAGGGCGGAGCCTTCCTGAGCGCGAAGCGGCCCAACGGTGAAGAGCTGAAGATGTTTCTCGGAGATCCGGACGCGGACCGCTGACGGAACGCCGAAGAAGGTTTCTCCGTTGGCAGAGGCGAATCGTCTGAACACAGCATGGCCCGGTAAATCTACAATCCGAAAGACCGGGTAGAAAAAGAGTGCATCAATTCCCGGCGAGCAGCATTAGAGTGGACGATGCCGCCATTACGTGGATAGCGCCGAGGAAGTTGGCGCTGATTTCGTCCACGGTTTGGATGACCAACCCTACAATACAAAGGAGGAATGCCATGTCCCACCACCTCGACTCACCTATCGCTCGACAAGACATCCGCCTCGACATCACGGACCTCTACGTATTCCGGGGCGAAACAGGAACCGTGTTTGCGATCAACGTCTGCCACTCGATTTTCGGCGCCATTCCGGTGCCCGGGTACCATCCAGAGGGAATGTACGAATTCAAAGTCGACTTAAACGGCGATGCAATCGAAGATCTCACTTACCGAATTACATTCAACGAACGTGACAAGGATGGAAAGCAGACCTATACCATACGGCGTCTGAGGGGTGCTGATGCAGTCGATCCGGAAGCGGCGGGCACGGTGGTGGCGCAGGGGACAACCGACGAAACCACCAGCACGCCGAGCGGCTTGCGCGCATGGGCCGGCAAGGCCGGCGACCCATTCTGGATCGAGCCCGATGTGTTGCACGCGGTTGGCCACGCATTTCAGGACGGCACGACGATTAACCTCACGGGATGGGATCCGAGCCGCGCGAAGAACCTGTTTGCCGGGCACACGGCGTACGCCATCGTGCTGGAGGTGCCGGATAAGGAGCTGCTCGCCGATGCAGGAGACAAGCGTCGAATCGGCGTATGGGCTGTGGCAACGCTGGCCACCGACGCAGGGGGTTGGCGTTCGATCAACCGTGTGGGCCTCCCGATGATCCCTCCGCTGTTCGCCCAATATAACGAAGATCTCGGTAATCGTCTGAATGCCGGGCGTCCTGCCGATGATTTCGCGACTTACGGAGCGGCCATCGCCAAAGCAATTGCCGGCGTCGTCGCCGCAAATGGAACCGCCGAAGATCCTCGGCATATGGGGAGAAAGTCGCACACCGATTTTTTCCCAACATGCTCCCATACGAGGTTGGCACGCCCGCCGCGTTCGGGTTCGTGGAGTGGAACGGTCGCTCGCTGACGGACAACGCGCCCGATGTCATGTTTTCGATAGCGGCGAACACTCCCGTTCATCTCGGGATCGGCAAGGAGTCGGTCACCTCGAAGCCGTCGAAGACGTTTCCCTACGTTCCTCAGGCCATTGAGAGCCGCAAAGCCGGAGCCTGAACTCGCTTCACCCGCGACGCATCGAGGACGAATAACGCTGCGCTTTCTTGGAGAGGAAGACACGGAAATCCGGATCTGTGGAGGAACAATGATTAGGGTGCGGAATTGTATCCTTATCGCCATCGCTGCAATGCTGACGCCGAGTGCGGCACTTGCGCACCATTCGTTTGCGATGTTCGACCAGTCGAAGACGGTCACGCTCCAGGGCACCGTCAAGGATTTCCGCTGGACCAATCCGCACGTCTTCATTCAATTGCTGGTCAAGAACGATAGCGGCGCGGACGAAGAGTGGAGCATTGAGATGACGAGCCCGGAGCATCTGGTGCGAGTCGGGTGGCGGCCCGGAACCTTGAAGCCCGGCGACAAGGTGACCCTGAACATCCATCCGATGCGCGATGGCGTCAAGGGTGGCCAATACCTCTCAGGAACCGGACCGAATGGGCCGTTGCTCGGCTCGCCGCCAGCGCAACAGGGTCAAGAGAAATGAGTCTACGAGGATTGGCGCAAGCAGCCATGCTTCTGTTGGGATGTGTGGCGGCGACGGGCGCGTCTGCACAATTACCGGACTGGAGCGGCCAGTGGGAAAATGTCGGCGCGACTCCGGATGCCACAGGTGGATTCAACCAGACGCTCGAGCAAGTTCTGAAAAATATGCAGTGGGGACCACCGCACAAACCCGAGGTGCAGGCCAAGGTGGATCAGATCGTCGCCTTGGAGCGTAAAAGGTTGGAGGCCGTTGCCCGAGGAGAAGATCCGGGCGGTGCCGTGCGGGCCTGCACGTTCGGATATCCGATCGTGATGCTCGATTCGCCGCTGATGTTCGAGATTCTGCCGACGCCGAAGGAGACGGCCCTTATCTTTTCGAGCCGGGAGATCCGCCACGTTTACACGGATGGACGGCCGCACACGCCGAAGGACGACCTGTGGTCCACGCCCTGGGGTGACTCGATCGGCCATTGGGAAGGGCAGACTCTCGTCATCGACACGATCGCGGTGAAATCTCCTTTCGCTTCTTCCGACGAGGAGGGCGTCGCCGTCATGGCGTTTGGAGACGTCGAGGGCGAACAGACGATCGCCATCTTGAGTGCGAAGGCGCACTTCATCGAAAGAATCCGGATGATCGACAAGGATCATCTCGAGGATCAGATGACCGTCATCGATCCGGACAACCTCTCGAAACCCTGGCATGTGAAGCGCACCTACGAGCGCGTCACGCACATCAACCGCATGGTCTACGAGGACTGCGAAGGCGAGGAGCGCAATCCCATCGTCAACGGCCACTTCACGCTCGCGCCGCCACCGTCCTCGACGCCACAGCCGGCGCCCGCGCCGAACAACGCTCCGCCCGCTCAATCCCCTCCTCAATAGCCTTCCAGCTTGCATTCAAAGCGACCTCTTCGGCAGGTCTGGATGCGCGAGAAGTAGAAGCAGCCGCGCCTTCTAGTGATCTGGGGTAAGGATGAACTCTTATCACCCGCGATGGACTCCCTGCGCAAATTTCTTGGTATCTGCAAAACTCAAAATTCGTAAGTGGAAAGTAACAGCGGCAAGTTGCGCGGTCAAATCGATGCAGTCTTCGGAGACTGACGGTGACGAGTGGGTCGCAAAATGGTCACAGGCTTGTTGGCTCGGAGTAGAATGAACGACTGTGACAAAAGGCCGCTGCGGGAAGATAGATGAAGACGAAACAGGCAATTCTGAGTCTGATGGCCGTCACGGGAGCCCTGCTCTTCGCGGCTCGTCCGTCCCTCGCCCATCATTCGCGCGCGATGTTCGATATGACCAAGAATATTACGTATTTAGGCGTCGTAGAGGAGTATCGGTGGCAGAACCCGCACAGCCACATCATCATCACGGTTGGCCCTGACGCGAAGGACCCCTCCACTGTCGGAACGTGGGATATCGAGGCTTCGAGCATCAACCTCATGGTCAGTCAGGGCTGGAATCGGATGACGTACAAGCCGGGCGACCCAATTACAGTAGTTGCGCACCCGATGAAGAACGGCTCCAAGGGTGCTTTGCTGTTCTATGCGATTAAGCCGGATGGCACGCGGTTGTATCGCGCCCAACATCGATATCCTTCAGAAGCACCATAGCAGGAGCATGGCGTTCCAGTCCGAACGATTCAGCTGTGGCTTGGTCACAAAAATTTGGAGCCGACCATGATCTACCTTGGTGTGACCGGCACTGAAAAGCTGGGCAACCAGGTTATGAGGCGGTCGGAGACTGGATGTGGGCTGGTTTGTCCGGAACTCCGGGACCGCGCGGAATCTCGACACCTCAGCGTTTGGTTAGCCACTTTCCAAGTATGACTTCACTTCTCCGGTATGATTACAAGGTCGTGTTTTCGTTGGACTAAGAATCCAATTCCGTATCCCGTATTGAGACCGATATCTGCGGCGATGATGTCCGGTAATCCGACTAATCGGGACTTGGCCACAAGTGATTCATCCGGGTCTAGCGACGGACTCAAGGAAGCGACGGCTCGTGTCCGGGCCGGTTCTTGCCGATGGGAGTAAGATACGCGGTCATCGCGCTATAATTGATCCCGATTCCGCTGAAGGAGCTTGCTTCATGGCAGAGACGATCCGGTTGACGACCACGGCAAAGGCTGCGGGCTGCGCGGCGAAGCTCAGTCCCAGCATCCTTGAAAACGTCCTGAAGCGGCTGCCGCGGCAGAGCGACCCGAACCTCATCGTCGGCTTCGAGACCAGCGACGACGCGGGCGTCTACCGGCTCACGGACGATCTCGCGATCGTCCAGACCGTCGATTTTTTCACGCCGATCGTGGATGACCCCGGCCTCTTCGGCCAGGTGGCGGCCACAAACGCGCTGAGCGACGTTTACGCGATGGGCGGAAGGCCCATCTCATCACTCACGATTGTCGCGTTTCCCGCAGCGCGCCCGGCGGAAATCCTGGAAGAGATTCTGCGCGGCGGGCTCGCAAAAATGACCGAAGCAAACTGCACGGTCGTCGGCGGGCATTCGATTCGCGACGACGAGCTGAAATTCGGCTACGCCGTGACGGGCGTCATTCATCCCGATAAAATCTGGCGCAACGTGGGCGCGCGGCCGGGCGATATTCTCGTGCTGACGAAGCCGCTCGGGACCGGCGTGATCTCGACCGCGCTCAAGCAGGAGCGCGCGGAGCCCGAATGGGTCGCCGCCTCCACAGCTTCGATGACGCGTCTGAACCGCGACGCAGCCGACGCACTGCACGAAATCGACGACGCGGCCAGCAATAGGACAAACGGCGCGAAACCCGTCCACGCCGTTACCGACGTCACGGGATTCGGGCTGCTCGGCCACGGGCGCGAAATGGCCATCGGCAGCGGCGTCTCGCTGCGGATCGACCCGACGCGCATCACCTATCTTCCCGGCGCGATCGAAGCGGCGCGCGGCAAGTTCTTTTCTGGCGGCCTGGCGAACAACCGGGAGTTTCTCGAAGGCTGCGCCGCTTTCGCCGACGCCATTCCTGAGGAATTCCGGGCGCTGCTCCTCGACCCGCAGACTTCCGGCGGCTTGCTCGCGGCCATCACGCCCGAAGCGGTCTCGGCGGCGATGGCTGCCTTCGAGCGCCGGAACGTTCCAGCGAAAATCATCGGCGAAGTCGTACCCAAGCGCTCTCCCCTAATCGAAGTCGCCTGAGCGGACCGAATCGTGTACACTTTTCGCTCTTCGAACTCTTCATGGACCCGGTAACGCACGGAATCACGGGCGCGCTCCTCGGCAAGGGATTTTTTTACAAGCGCCAGGAACGAGTCGCGATATTTGCGGCGGTGCTCGGCGCGGTTTTCCCCGATATAGACGTCTTCTACGAAGGCTGGGCTGAATTCGCGCGGCACGATCAGTTGGCAATCGTGAAGTACCACCGCTCGATCACGCACTCGTTCGTGGCCCTGCCGTTCTTCGCCCTGCTTCTCGCCCTGCTGACAAAGCCCGCCCTTGGTTTCCTCCAGCGGCGTTTCGGATGGTTTCGCGGCCTCGAAGCGCCGCACTGGGGCCTGCTCACGGTGATCTACGGCGTCGGCATCGCGAGCCACATCGTTCTCGACGGCATGACGTCCTTCGGTACCCGCATGTGGTATCCGCTTTCGAGCCGGCGCGTGGCGTGGGATCTGCTCTTCATCATAGACTTCACGTTCACTTCGTTCGTGCTCCTGCCGCAAGTGATCGCCTGGATTTATGGCGACCCCGCGAAGAGCCGCAGGCGCGCCGTGCGGATGTGGATCGCGTTTACTCTTGGCGCGCTCGTGGTGTGGCTGCTGACGCGCGCCGCCGGCTATCCGTTCCACCTCTGGGTCGCCGGGCTGGCGAGCGTCGTGATGGCCGTCCTGTTTTTCGCGCCGGCCAGGCGGGGCTGGGGATTTGGCGTGTCTCGCGCAGCGTGGTGCCAGGCCGGAACGGTGGCGACGGTTGCGTACCTTTTCGTCTCCTCGGTCGCGCACCATGCGGCGATGCTGCGGGTCAGGGCGTTTGCCGATCAACATCAGATCGTCGCGGATCGCATGGGCGCCCTGCCGATTCCGCCTTCTCTGCTCGACTGGGGCGACGCGATCCGCTCGCCCGACGGTCTCTACCAAAGCCAATTCGATCTGCGAGCGCCGAACTTGTCCCCGTTCCGCTTCACTCCCGATTCTCCGCCCGACCCATACATCGCGCGCGCTTTCCAGCTGTCGAGCGTGAAGCTCTACTGGCAATTCGCGCGCTTTCCGTCGATTCAGAGCTTCGTCGAGAACGGCCGCCACGTGGTTGAACTGGGCGAAAACCGGTTTTCAGATGGCCGCCGCCGCGGCCCGCAACCCTTTACCTACCAGGTTGTGTTCGACGAAGCCGGCAACGTCCTCGAGGAGGGCTGGCTGACGAACGGGATGCTCCAGCGGCGCATGAGACAGTTAGTGCCGCAACCGCCTCTGCCGCCACACCCCTCCCAGAAGAAGAATTCGCCGTGAAGATCCTGATCTTCAGCGACATTCACGGCGACCTTCGTGCGCTCGAGCGCATCGTCGCGCAGCCAGCCGACCTCTACATCGCCGCGGGCGATCTGGCGACCTTCGGCAAAGGACTTGACCGCTGCGGCGAAGCGCTCAAACCGCTCGGCGAGCGGCTCTGGGTGCTCCCGGGAAACCACGAGACGCACGACGACACGCAAGCGATGTGCGAACGGCTTGGCTTCGTCGATTTTCACCGCCAGGTGCGGCCTCTCGAATCGGTGAAGGGTACAACCCAGTGGGCGGGCCTCGGCTACAGCAACATCACGCCGTTCAATACTCCCGGCGAATACTCGGAGGAAGAAATCGCGAAGGCGCTGGCGGCGTTCGACGGAATCCGGCCGCTCTATCTCGTCGTGCATTTCCCGCCGCTCGACACGAAGCTCGACGAATACGCCCCGGGAAAACACGCCGGCAGCCCCGCCCTGCGCGAATGGGTCGAGCGCGAGCAGCCCGGCCACCTCTTCTGCGGCCACATCCACGAGACGGCCGGCTTCGAGGACCGCCTCGGCGCGACGCAGTGCTTCAACGTCGGCAAACAAGGCTACACGATCGAAATTTGAGTTGTTTCAACGCTGCTTACGCGATGCATTTTCTGCAGCAACAGCAGCATGGTCCATGCTCCCAAAAGCAGGGTTTGGCAGCCAGATTTCCGGCTAAATGCGCTGCTTGTTGCCGGCAACCGGGTAGATGACCAACTGGCGGTGGTCGCCCGAGCCTTCGCTTGCGGTGCGCACGCCGGGCGCGCCGTTGAGTTCGAGATGCACGATGCGCCGCTCGCGCGACGACATCGGATTGAAGCGGAATTCCTGGCCGGTCTCGCGCACCCGCTGCGCGGCGACGCGCGCCGAGAGTTTCAATTCCTCGAGCCGCGTCGCGCGGTAGTCGCCGCAATCGAACCGCACGCGGTCGTGCAGCCGTGGGTCGAGCCGCAACCAGCGATGCGCCAGATGCTCGAGCGCGAGCAGCAGTTCCGCGTTCCGCTCGAGCAGCAGTTCCTGATCGGCGCCACTGAACGCAACGACCACCGCTTCGCCCTCCGGCCCGCCGTCCGTTGAAACGATGTCGTATTCGACCGCGAGATGCATTTCGCGCACCACGAGATCGACGAAACGTTTCAGCTCCTGAGCCGCACGCTCGCGGTCCAGGCGCAGATCGCCCGGCGGCAGCGGCGGTTCCCTGCGCGGAGGTTTCATGGGCCGCCTGGGCGCGGCCGGCGCTCGTTCGTCGCTCATTCTTCTTTTTTCTTCTTGAACTTGCTCCGCGAAGGGAGCGGCTGTGCACGGTTCAGATACCATTGTTGTACCACGCCGATCAAGTTGCTTGTGAAGTAGTAGAGATTCAGGCCGCTCGAAAGATTGATGAAAATGAACCCGAGCATGACCGGCATCAGCGCCATCATCTTCTGTTGCGCCGGATCGACCGTCGTGGGCGTCGGCGTCATCTTCGTCATGAAATAAGACGTGACGACCATCAGAATCGGGAGAATGTAATACGGGTCTTTCGCCGAGAGGTCGTGAATCCACCAGATCCAAGGCGCATGGCGAAGCTCGATCGTGCCCATCAGCATCCGGTAGAAACCCCAGAGGAACGGAAGCTGAACCAGCATCGGCAGGCAGCTCCCGACCGGGTTGATGCCTTCCCGATTGTAGACGGCCATGACCTCTTCGTTCATCTTTCGCTTCCGCGGGTCCTTCATCGAATACTTCTTGTAGCGGTCCTGAATCGCCTTGATCTCGGGCGCCACCATTTGCATCTTCCGCGCGGAGTGGAACGTCCAGATGCGAATCGGAAGCAGCGCCATCGTCAGAGCCAGCGTGAAAACGACGATGGCCCAGCCGTAGTTCGGAATGTACTTGTGCACCCACTGGAGAACGAAAAGCAGCGGCTTGGCGATGATCCCAGTCCAGCCGAAATTGATGAGTTCCTCAAGCGACGGCTGCACCTTGCTGAGCAACGCGAGGTCCTTCGGCCCCACAAACACGCGCATCCGCAGCGGACCCGGGTTCGGCGTCCCCGCAGCCATCTCCGCTTCCGGCTCGCTCCCGTGGTACTGCGTCCAGTGCCAGAGCGAAATGCCAGTCCCATCGGGCCCATCGGGAATGAACGTCGCGGTAAAGAATTGGTCCTCGATGCCCGCGAATTCCACCGTGCCGGGCTGCGCGAGTGGCTCGCTCTGGTTTCCGGAAACGCCGAGCTTCTTGTACTGGAGCAGATTCAGCTTGCCGTTCTGCTTGTAGAGGACGTTCACCAACTGCGACGCCTTGTAAACGGCCCTGTCGCCGAATCCGCCGCGCCAGGCGATGGCCGCCGGCAGCGGCTTGCCGTCGAGCGTGACCGTCGCCTCGACGGACATCTGATAGTCCTGCGCAAAACCCAGCTTTTTGGTGACGTCGAGGTGGCCATCGCTCCAGTGGAATATCACGTTCACGGGAGCGTCAAAGTGAGTCGCGTCCTGAGGGGGCATTACAAGCGGAGTGCCGGCCTCGTGAACTACGAGGAATGCTGTAGACACCTGATAGAGCGCTGAATTCACCTGCGCTTCCAACTGCTTGTCTGAAAGCACCAGCGAGAAGGGCCATCCGAGATCCGGCGCCGCGATGGGGTTTACGAGGTCGAGCGGCTGCGGCTTCTTCTGGTCGTCCCCGTATTTTTTCAGCTTCCAGCTTCGGACCACGCCGCCGCGGTTCGAGAGCTCGACGTGATACAGCGCGCTTTCCACCTCGATGCTTTTTTCCGCCGACGCCTGAATCGCGGGGATCACGACCGGGCGGGCCGGCGCGGCGATTGCGGCCTGTTCAGCTTGGGGGGCCGGCGCGGAGGCGCCGGTTTGTGCGGGCGCCATCTGCGAGGCGGCAGGGCCCGGCTTCTGCGGCGGCGCAGGCGGCTGGAAAAAGTGCAGCCAGACAAACGTGATCGCGAGAACCAGCACAACGAAGATAATTCCGCGGACCTGGTCCGACATCTCTTTCACTGCGCCGGCTCCGTCTTGCGGTGCGGCAGAAGCGCTCGTGCGGCGATGCAGGCCTCCGAAGGCGAACCCCCGGTGGACATTTCTGTCCTCTGAACCGTGGACCTCGCGTCTTCAGAAACGCTTGAGATGTCGTCGGGAACCGGATCGAACCCGCCCTTTGTAAACGGGCGGCAGCGCAGCAGGCGCTTCAGCGCGAGCAACACGCCGCGGCGGGCGCCGTGGCGCGCGATCGCTTCGTACGCGTAATTCGAGCAGGAGGGATGGAACTTGCACGCGCCGCCGAAAAACGGCGAGAGCAGCACCATGTAAAGGCGCACGAGCAGAAGTAGCAGCCACGCGCCGGACGACTTTCCCGGTGAACTTATTGCGATGGCTTTTCCGCTCGGGGGAGCAGAGCCAGCAGTTCCGCCGCCAGCGCCGAAAACTTCGCCGTGGCAACCGAGCTGCGCGGATGAATCACGATGTCCCATCCCGGGGCGATCTCCTGTCGGTGCAATCTCAGCGTTTCGCGGAGCCGGCGCCTGATGCGGTTGCGCCGGACTGCGCCGCCCAGCGCCTTCTTGATGCTCCAGCCGAACCGGCTGAGATCGAGGCCATTGGCGCGAAGAAAAACCGTGAACTCGCGGCTCGTGCGCCGCCGGCCGTCGCGATACACCGCGTCATATTCGGCGCGGCGCACCAGGCGGCAGGCGCGCGGCAAATCGAGACGCGGCGCATCAGACGCGCGTGAGACTGTGGCGTCCCTTCTTGCGGCGTTGCGCGAGTACTTTGCGTCCACCCTGGCTCTTCATCCGCGCCCGGAATCCGTGCTTCTTGTGGCGGGCGCGTACATGGGGCTGAAACGTGCGTTTCGGCACTGATCTTTCTCCTTTGCCGGCTCCTCTGCTGGTTGGCCTTTGTCAGCGGCGGACTGCGCTCATCGGAGGCGCTTCGCGGCCTCAAGTGAATTGCCTAGTGTATGCGACCGCCTCAGCACGGTCAAGGAAGCCTCGCTGGTGGTAGTGGGCCATTTTGCGCCTCAACGCGAGCCATCCACTTCCTTCGACCCGTTTCTGGACTCGGGTGTAAATGAACCACTTGTCCGGTGATCCGACTAACGAGGAGTGAGCCCAAGCTCGTGAGTTGCCGAGCTTACATCCGCGAGTGGATTGCCAGAAAAAGAAATGCACGGTGACCGGGATCACAGAATAAAGCGCCTCGTTGGACAAGACTCCTTCAGAACTAGAGGCAATTCCCTGGGCGTTCGGTAACAAACTAGGCCAGATTTCAAGCATTCCATTCAGAGAAAGGAGCACATCACATGGAAAAGATGCTGGTAGTCGTGTTTGACAACGAATCGAAAGCGTACGAAGGCTCGCATGCTCTCAAGCAATTGGACGGCGAAGGGAGTATCACGGTTCATGCTGAGTCGGTCATCAAGAAGGGTGCCGACGGCACAGTCTCCGTGAAGCAGGCGGACGGTGATTTCCCTGTCCGGACTGTCGGAGGAACAGCCATTGGCAGCCTTATAGGACTGCTGGGAGGACCGGTTGGCCTCGGCATCGGCGCGGTCGCCGGC
>Ga0187872_10001065_pt1 | contig 29169 bp, 19 predicted proteins | sample June2016WEW_16_4_FD_132973 | JGI IMG/M metagenome (GOLD analysis project Ga0187872, IMG submission 132973) | Peatland microbial communities from SPRUCE experiment site at the Marcell Experimental Forest, Minnesota, USA - June2016WEW_16_40 | ecosystem: Environmental > Terrestrial > Soil >...
ACGAGTTCGACGGCCTCAAGGTCCTGGTCGACCAGATGAGCGAGATGTATCTCGAGGGCGTATCCATCGACTACATCGAGACGCTCGAGGGTTCGGGCTTCAAATTCAACAACCCGAACGTTAAGAGCACCTGCGGCTGCGGCAGCTCGTTCACCGTATAAGCCATCGGGCTGCAAAGCCTGGCGCGGTGCGAGCGTCCGAAGCTGCCTCGGAGTTTGTTTCTTTGGCTCCCGGAGTTCATCACTCCGGGAGCTTTCGTTTTTGCGCGGGCCTATTTCGCGAGTTTAGACAGTGGCGTCTGGTAACTCTCAGCGCTCCTCACCTTCCATCGCGGATTGAAAACCCTGCTCGCGGCCCGTATGCTACTTGCCTCTCATGAAGATTGCTCTGGCGCAGTTTAACCCGACGGTCGGCGACTTTGAAGGCAATCGCGCGCGGATCGTCGAACTGGCGCAGTCGGCAAAGTCCGCGGGCGCGGATATGGCCGTGTTTTCGGAGCTTTGTCTTTGCGGCTATCCGCCGCAGGACCTGATCGAGCGCCCGGCCTTCGCACACCGCAATCAGAAGGAACTTGCTCGCCTGGCCGAACAGGCGCCGTTGCCCTGTCTCGTGGGTTTTGTCGGGAAGGCGCAGGACGACACCGGGAAACCGGTCGCCAACTCCGCGGCTCTCGTCGGCGACGGAAAGATCCTTTTCGAGCAGCGCAAGATGCTGCTGCCGACCTACGACGTCTTCGACGAAAGCCGTTACTTCCAGCCCGCGCACACGCAGCACGTCTTCCCGCTCGGCCCGGAAACCCTGGGGATCACGATCTGCGAGGACTGCTGGAACGACAAGAATTTCTGGGTGAAGCGCCTCTACGAGCGCGATCCCGTCGCGGAATTGGTCGGGAAGGGAAGCACGGTGCTCCTCAACATCTCGTCTTCGCCGTACGTGCTCGATAAGCGCGCACTGCGCTTCGACATGCTGCGCGCGCTGGCCGAGAAGCACGGCATGCCGGTGGTGTACGTGAATCAGGTGGGTGGAAACGACAGCCTCATATTCGACGGGTCGAGCGTCGCCATCCTGCCCGATGGGCGGATTGCCGCGCTCGCGAAATCGTTTGAGGAGGACATGGTCTTCTTCGACACGGCCACGGGCAAAGGCGATGTCCGCCCGCAGATTACGGACGAACTCGAGGCGGCGTACCGGGCGCTCATACTGGGGACGAGAGACTACGTCCGCAAGTGCGGCTTTCAGAAGGTCGTGATCGGACTGAGCGGCGGCATCGATTCGTCGCTGGTGGCTGTGCTCGCCGTGGACGCGTTGGGAGCGGACAACGTGCTCGGCGTCGCCATGCCCGGGCCGTATTCCTCGGAAGGTAGCGTGCGGGATGCGAAGCGGCTGGCCGAGAACCTCGGCATCCGGCTGCTCACCATGGATATCAACGAGACATTTCGCAGCTACCGCAAGACGCTCGAGGCCGCGTTCGCTGGCCGGCCCGAGGACACGGCCGAGGAGAATATCCAGGCGCGCATTCGCGGCAATCTCCTGATGGCGCTTTCGAACAAGTTCGGCTCGCTCGTGCTCAGCACGGGAAACAAGTCCGAGATGGCGGTCGGCTACTGCACGCTCTACGGCGACATGGCCGGCGGCCTCGCCGTCATTTCCGACGTGCCTAAAATCATGGTCTATGAACTGGCCGGCTTCGCGAATCGCGGGCGGAAGCGCATCCCGGACGAAGTGTTCACGAAGCCGCCGTCCGCGGAACTGCGGCCGAACCAGACAGACATGGACAGCCTGCCTCCCTACGAGATTCTCGACCGCATCCTGAAAGCGTACGTGGAAGACTTAAGGGCTCCCGAGGAGATCGCGAGCCAATACGGCTTCTCGCTCGACCTCGTGCGGTCGGTTGCGCTTCAGGTCGACAGGAACGAATACAAGCGGAAGCAGGCGCCTCCGGGTCTGAAGGTGACGTCGAAAGCTTTCAGCGTTGGGCGGCGGTTCCCGCTAGCGCAGAAGTATTCGCTCTGATCGGGAGCGGATGATGCACCTGTAGGGGCGGGTTTGAAACCCGCCCCTACCGACCGAATCAGGGAGTAAGCGCCAAGACCAGGGTAGCGATCAGATGCCGAGGACGTTGACCAGTTCCCGGACGGATGCGGCGGACTTATCCAGGGCAGCCTTCTCGTCCGGCGTGAGCTTGATTTCGATGATCTGCTCGACACCCTTTGCCCCGAGCTTCACCGGCACGCCGACAAACAGCCCCTTGATCCCGTATTCGCCTTCGAGGTAGACCGCGCAGGGCAGAATCTTCTTCTTGTCCTTTAAGATTGCCTCCGCCATCTCGACTGCCGCGGCCGACGGCGCGTAGTACGCCGAACCGGTTTTCAGCAAGTTCACGATTTCGGCGCCGCCCTTGCGGGTACGCGTGATGATGGCTTCAAGTTTTTCTTTCGATATGAGCTCGGGGAGGGGAATTCCCGCGACGGTGGAATAACGCGCGAGAGGCACCATATCGTCCCCATGGCCGCCGAGCACGAAGGAATGCACGTTCTCGACCGAGACGCCGAGTTCCAGCGCGACGAAGGTGCTCATGCGCGCCGAGTCGAGCACGCCGGCCATGCCGAGCACGCGATGCTTGGGGAAGCCGCTGACCTTGAAGGCCGCCTGCGCCATGGCGTCGAGCGGGTTCGTTACGACGATCAGGATCGCGTTCGGCGAGAGCTTGACGACCGCTTCGACGACGGCCTTGATCACGTCGTAGTTGGCCTTCAGCAAGTCGTCGCGGCTCATTCCGGGCTTCCGCGGGAAGCCGGCCGTGATGACGATGATGTCGCTGTTCGCCGTCTCTTTGTAGTCGCCAGTGGCCGTCGAGATTCCGGCCGCGTGGGCGTCGGTGCCGAGTATCGGCCCCGATTCCGCCATGTCGAGCGCCTTGCCGGTTGGCACTCCTTCAAGAATATCTGTAAGCACTACATCGGCCAGCCCGGCATCATGAATTCGTTGAGCTGTCGTCGAGCCGACAAAGCCACCGCCTACGACTGTCACTTTCTTTCGCATTGGTGAGACTCCTTATGGCGTGATGGTAGAAATAGATTTCGCCCGGGCACGCGAAGAACAAAAGCAGATCCCTCACACCATCCGCAAACGGCGCGGCTGGGTTCGGGATGACAGCGCCCTCTTCCCGCGTGCTTGATTAGCGGCCGACGGTCGCTGGGGCCTGCATATTCTCGATGATCGAGGACGCGAATTCCGTGGTGCTGACCTTCGTCGCGCCGGTCATGAGGCGTTCGAGGTCATAAGTTACGCGCTTCTGCTGGATCGTCCGTTCGATCCCGGTTTCGATCAAGCGTGCGACTTCCTTCCAGCCCATGAAGTCGAACATCATGACGCCCGACAGCATCACCGAGCTCGGGTTGATGACGTCCTTATCCGCATACTTTGGCGCGGTGCCGTGCGTGGCTTCGAAGCAGCCGTAGCCATCGCCGATGTTTGCGCCGGGCGCCATGCCGAGACCTCCGATCTGCGCCGCGCAAGCGTCCGAGATGTAGTCGCCGTTCAGATTGGGCGTCGCGAGAACCTGATACTCGTCCGCGCGCGTGAGCACCTGCTGGAAGATGGAATCGGCGATGCGATCGTTGATCAGGAGTTTTTGTTTCCACTGGCCGCGGCCGTGAGTGGCATAGAGGGCGTCGAGCGTCTGCTTCACTTCCGCGTAGATTTTGTTCTTGAAATCTTCCGTGGCCTGCTCGAGGCCCGGCTCGATCATCGCGGCATTGCTCTCGATCGAGATGTTGGCGTCGTGGTCTTTATTGCCGAGGATCCAGCTCTCGCGCTCGGTGACCACCTGCTGGCGAAACTCCTCGACAGCGAGCTCGTAGCCCCAATCGCGGAAGGCGCCCTCGGTGAACTTCATGATGTTGCCCTTGTGCACGAGCGTCACGACGCGGAGCTTGTTCTCGAGCGCGTACTGGATGGCGCGCCGGACGAGACGCTTGGTGTTGCCGGGCGAGATCGGCTTGATGCCGATCCCTGCGTTTTCGGGCAGGCGCTTGTTCGTGCCTTTCAGCATCTCGTTGTTGATGAAATCGGAGAGTTTCTTCACTTCGGGCGTGCCGGACTTCCACTCGATTCCGGCGTACACATCCTCCGTATTCTCGCGGAAGATGATCACGTTCATCCGCTCCGGATGCAAGACAGGCGAAGGAACGCCCTCGAAATAGCGCACCGGGCGGACGCAGGCGTAGAGATCGAGCAACTGGCGCAGCGTCACGTTCAACGAGCGGATGCCGCCGCCGACCGGCGTGGTCAGGGGGCCCTTGATCGCGACACGGAAGTCGCGGATGGCGTCCACCGTGTCCTGGGGGAGCCATTCCTTGAATTGATTGAAGGATTTCTCGCCGGCGAAGACTTCGAGCCATGCGATCTTGCGCTTGCCGCCGTAGGCCTTTTCGACGGCTGCGTCGAATACCCGCCGCGATGCCTTCCAGATGTCGCGTCCCGTGCCGTCGCCCTCGATGAAGGGGATGATCGGATTATCGGGAACGCGGAACTCGCCGCCGCTGTACTCGATCGCCTTGCCGTTGGACGGGACGGCTACCCCGTTGTATGAACTCTTCATGGATCGCCATCTCCCTGGGCCGCGGCGCCACGGCTTGAATTGCAGATTGCGAGGCCCTTAATAAAACTCATTACCTTAACACAATCTCCGACGTCGTTGCACAATTCAGCCGCGCTTTATCGCGAAAAGAAGCGCCACGCATTCCGCCGTGCGGCATTGCGCGCCCACTTCAGCGCATTCGCGCACGGGTCGATCTTGAGGTTTCACTTTAATTATTGAATAAGACTGGATTCCGCAGGCCACGAATAGGTCAACCTGAACTGGAGCTGTCGGCAAGCCGACGTGCGAATCGTCGTGCCAAGCGACGCTTTACATTTTGCGCCCTCCCGGACTCAACCGGAGTAGTAGCTCGTGCGGCTCCCGCGGCCCATCGCGAACGCCCAAAGCACGCCGACCAGAAATCCGCCGACGTGCGCCCACCACGCGATGCCGCCAGAGTTTACCGCGCCCAGCGAACCGATTCCGCTCAAGAACTGCGCGAGGAACCACAGTCCGATGAAGATAACCGCTGGGATTCGCGCCGTGAACCAGATGATGAATAACGGAATCAGGGTCAATATCCGGGATCGGGGGAAGAATACGATGTACGCGCCGAGAACTCCGGAAATCGCGCCGCTTGCTCCGATGGAAGGAATGTGCGACCCCCAGGAGAAAGCCACTTCCGATATCCCCGAGGCGATCCCGCACACGATGTAGAAGACGAGATACGGCACATGCCCCAGCCTGTCCTCCACGTTCCCGCCAAAAACCCATAAGAACAACATGTTCCCGATGATGTGCAGGAATCCGCCGTGCAGGAACATGCAGGTGAAAAAAGGCAGCAACGCCTGCGCGAGCGTGTAGTGTCGCCCGGCAAGCGCGAGCGCGATCTTCGCGGGCACCAGTCCGTACGTCCGTATCAGCAGCTCTCCGGCAGCGGGCGGCAGAAGGAGCTGGTGGGCGAAGACGATGACGTTGGCGGCGATCAGCAACAGGGTAACCCCGGGGACGGACCGCCGCAGCGTCATGTCCTTGAGCGGGATCACGGTTTGTCCCCCGCTGCCCGCGCCGCTTGTTGCAATTGGTCCGGGGCGTACGCGCGCTCGGAGCGCTCGCCGCTTCGGCGCAGATTCTCAATCTCCGCCAGCGAAGCAATTCCACCGCGCGCTCCCGGAGCCCGGCAATTGAGGGCAGCCGCCGCGCAACTGAATTCAAGTATTTCTTCCACTTGCCAGCCGCGCACAAGGCCATAGAGAAACGCCCCATGGAAGATGTCGCCCGCTCCGGTCGTGTCGGCAGCCTTTACGCGGAAACCGGGGCACAAGATGAAATGATCGCCGTCCCACGCGAGGGCACCAAAGCGTCCGAGTGTGGCCCCTATCACGTGGCACTTGAACTCTCGAAAAATCTTCGGCAATGACTTCAACAAATCGCGCTCGCCCGTGAGCCTTTCAGGGAAGTCTTTCGATGTGATCGGGAAATTCACATATTGAAGTAATACTTGAACGCCGGGATAGAGATTGTCGAAATCGCCCACGACGGGAATCTTTTCTTCCCGCGCCCAGCAAGCCGCCTGCGCGGCTGCCTCCGTGTCGTGCCCGTCGACGAGCAGGGCGCGTGCGCCACGAATCCAATCGCGCTTCACATCCTCCGGCCGCAGAGCGATTCCCGGGTCGCGCTTCCAGAGAACGGTCCGCTCGCCGGACGGCTCATCAACCAGAATGAATGCGGTCTGGCTGGCGCATGCGCGCGCCGTGACCCAGTGCGCTTCGACGCCTTCGCGCTGCATCTCCTCGGCCTGAAATTTTCCGGCCGCGTCATCGCCGATCTTCCCCACGTAGCGCGCCGTGAGTCCCCAGCGGCGGCAAGCGACGATCGCGCTTGCGACCTGGCCGCCCGGCTTCGTCTCCGCGGAATGCATCTCCACCTTCGAATCGAGGGCAGGGAAGCGAGGCAACCGTATGATCGTGTCGGTTGCGTTGATGCCTACTCCCACGACGTCGACAGTCGAAAATGGTTGCGCCGCTGGCATCGCGCGAAACACTGTATCCGACCTCGCGATTTTTTCAAACGCCGCCCCGGAAGAATGCTGTCGGTCGTTTAGCAATTGCGCGCTATGCTGTGCTGTGGTAGAAAAATTTGATTCGATGCATGCGGCTTGCGCGGGCTGAAATGCGGGCGCTTCCTTCGAGGAACCGCGAAAGGGCCGCTGGTCGGCGTGCCGACACTTCACATGCCACTTCATGAATCCGAGGCCATCGTTCTGCAAAGCTACCCGCTCGGTGAGGCGGACCGGCTGGTGAGTTTCCTGTCGCGCGCGATGGGACGCGTCCGCGGCGTGGCCGCGGGGGCGCGCAGGCCGAAGAGCCGCTTCGGCTCGACTCTCGAGCGGCTCTCGCACATCCGCATCTGGTTCTTCGAGCGGGAGACGCGCGACCTGGTCCGGATCAACCAGTGCGAGATGATCGAGTCGTTTCTCGGCGCTTTCGGGGACTACGCGTCGAGCATCGCGCTCGCGCTTTTTTCGGAGATTACCGAGGCGGTGCTGCCGGAGCGTGAGGCCAACGACGCGAACTTTCGCCTGCTGTTGCTTGCGGCGCAGGCTGTGAAGCTCACCGGAAAACCGGAGCTGCCGCTTGCGTACTTCGTTCTCTGGACCGTGAAGCTCGGCGGCTGGCTGCCGCCGCTCGATCGATGCGGCCGCTGCGGACGCGCGTTGAACGTCGGTGAGCCGGCATATTTCTCGCCGAGCGTCTCAGCCATCGCGTGCAGCCAGTGCCGCAAGCCGGGCATGCGTGTGCTTTCGCCGCAGGCGCTTGCGGCGGCGCGAAAGATGCTTGCCGAGCGCCTCGATCGGCTCAGCGAAGGCTCGGAATCAGACGCCCTGTCGCCGCGCGCCACAAGGGAAGTGACGGAAGCCATGCTCGACGCAATCGAGCATCAGATCGACCGCAAGCTCGCATCGCGGGAACTCATGGAGTCGCCAGCGTGAAAAGTCAGGTGCTAAATCGGAAAGGCAGCAGCAGCGCGGCGAAGCGCAAGGGGCTCACGTTCCAGGATCTTCTACTAAAACTTGAACATTACTGGACGAGCCGCGATTGCATCCTCCAGCAGCCCTACGACATAGAAGTCGGCGCGGGGACGATGCACCCGGAAACTTTCCTGCGCGTGCTTGGCCCGGATCCCTATCGCGTCGTCTACGCACAGCCGAGCCGCAGGCCGACCGATGGCCGATACGGCGAAAACCCCAACCGCCTTTACAAGCACACGCAACTTCAAGTAGTACTCAAACCTTCTCCAGCCGACATCCAGGACTTGTATCTCGAAAGTATGGCCGCCGTTGGGATCAACTTGCGTGAGCACGACGTCCGTTTCGAAGAGGACAACTGGGAATCCCCGACGCTGGGCGCGTGGGGCATTGGCTGGCAAGTCTTGCTCGACGGGCTGGAGATTACGCAGTTCACTTACTTCCAGCAGTGCGGCGGCGTCGATCTCGATCCGATTTCCGTCGAACTGACGTACGGCCTCGACCGGATCGCGGCGTACTTGCAGGATGTGGAGAACGTCTACGACGTGATGTGGTCTGACACGGTCAGCTACCGGCAGGTCCGCCTCGCCGAGGAAGAGCAGTTTTCCGCCTACAGTTTCGATTTTGCCGATGCGGGCTCGACGCGCAAGCAGTTTGATTTGAACGAAGCCGAAGCGGCGCGACTGCTCGCGGAATATGGAAAGCTCAAAGGGTCGGCCATCCGGCGATTCCCCGTGCTCGAGGCCTACGATCTTTGTCTGAAATGCTCGCACCTCTTCAACGTGCTGGATGCGCGCGGCGCCATCTCCGTCACGGAGCGCGCCGGGATGATCGGCCGTGTGCGCAAGCTCGCGACGCAGGTTGCGCGGGCGTGGCTGGACCAGAGGGCCGCAGTGCAAGGCGTTGCGCAGGGCACGGGCCAGGGCGCGGCCGGGGTGAGCGCATGAAGCGGCGCACCGGCTCACGTGTGAAGCATCCGCGAGCGCAGACGAGCGTCGCGATTCCGCGCGGCGACTTGCTCTTCGAGATCGGCTGCGAGGAAATTCCAGCAGGAATGATCCCGCGGGCGGCGCAAGAGCTTAAAGCAATACTTGCGAAACATCTTTCCACCAACGAACTTGTCGACGGGCCGACAGTTGAAGAATCGATTGAAACATTTGGCGCGCCCCGAAGGCTCGCCGCAATCGTGCGCGGAGTGCGACTGAAACAAGAAGATGTGACGCGTGAGATTACCGGCCCGCCAAAATCCGTCGCGTTCGACGCCGCGGGCGAGCCCACGCGCGCGGCCATGAGTTTCGCCGAGAAGCAGGGCGTGCCCGTGTCGAAGCTCTCGATCGTCGTCACGCAGAAGGGCGAGTACCTCGCAGTGAAGCAGACGGTTCTCGGGCGGCCCGCCGCGGAGATTCTCGAAAAGGTTTTGCCCGAGGCGATTCACGAAATCGCCTGGCCGCGTTCGATGTATTGGGGTGGCGCGCACAGCCCGCGGTTCATCCGGCCGATTCGGTGGATCGTGGCCCTGCTCGACGGCAAAGTGGTTCGGTGTTCTTTCGCGGACGTGCGCGCGGGGCGGCATACGGATGGCCATCGCTTCCTCGGCCAGCGGAGCATTCCCCTGACCGGCCCGAATGATTATGAGTCGAAACTCAAGAAGAACTTTGTGTTGTGCCGGCCGGACGCGCGCCGGAAGAAAATTGAGGCGGAACTTCGCGCTCTGACAACGCGGAGGAGCCTGCATCCTCACGACGATCCCGCCCTGCTCGAACTCGTGACTTACTTGAATGAATACCCGACAGTGATCCTGGGGGATTTCGATTCCGCGTTTCTCGCGCTACCAGAGGAAATTCTGATCACCGTGATGCGCGGGCATCAGAAATACTTTGCCGTGGAGGGCCGCGGTGGGGAACTCGCCCCGCACTTCTTCGCGGTCATCAACCTGCCGCGCGATCCGAAGGGTCTGGTGCGCGCGGGGCACGAACGCGTCCTGCGCGCCAGGTTTGCCGATGCGCGGTTCTTCTGGGAGACGGACCAACGGCGTCCGCTCGGGGACTATCTCCCGAAGCTCGCCGCGGTGACTTACGAGCGGCGACTCGGCAGCTACGGCGACAAAGTCGAGCGAATGCGATGGCTCGCGCGCTGGCTTGCCGAGCAGTGGTTTTCGGGTGGCGTCACACATGCGGATGTGGCCGGATCGGATAGGGCCGCGGAGCTTGCGAAGTGCGATCTTGTGACGGAAATGGTGCGCGAATTTCCCGAACTTCAGGGCGTCGTCGGAGGGCTCTACGCGAGCGCGCAGGGCGAGCCGGAAGAGATCGCTTCGGCCGTCTACGATCACTATAAGCCGCTCAGCCTCGACGATCCCATTCCGCGGAATCTGACGGGCTGCGCCGTGGCGCTCGCAGACAAGCTCGATTCGCTCGTGGCGTGCTTCGCCGTCGGCGCCATTCCGACAGGTTCAAGTGATCCTTTCGCTTTGCGGCGCGCGGCCCTCGGAATTGTGAAGATCATTCTCGACAAGAAACTCCCGCTTTCGCTATCCGCGGCGATTTCGGCGGCTGCGATATCGTTGCGGGAGCACGCGCCGCGCATCGAGGCCTCGGCGGCGGTCGAGCAGCAGGTGCTCGAATTCCTACTGGAAAGGGCGCGGTACATCCTGCGCGAGCGGCGCGGCTTTGCGTACGATGAAATCAACGCGGCTTTCGCCGCAGGCGCGGACGATCTGGTGGACGCGGTCGAGCGCATGGCTTCGGTAAAGGCGATCCGGCACACCAAGAATTTTGCTCCCCTCGCAGCGAGCTTCAAACGGATTCGGAACATCCTGGAGAAATCGGCTGGCGAGGGAGACAAAAGGCAGGTGACCGTGCGCCCCGATCTATTGCGCGAGGCGGCAGAATTACAGCTCTATACGGCGGCGCAACGGATCGGCGGCGAAGTGGCCCGCCGCAAGAAAGAAAAAAAATATCGAGTGGCGCTTGAAAAGATTTCCGAGCTGCGTCCCGCGGTCGATCTCTTCTTCGACAAGGTTCTAGTGATGTCTGAAGATGAGGAAATCCGGCGGAATCGCATCGCGCTTCTCGGGACATTGTTAAAGGAGTTCTCGACGATCGCGGATTTTTCGGAGTTGGGCGCCGAAGAATCGAAAGAAATGCCTCAAATGGCCGCGCGCGCTTAACCATGCTGGAGCTGAAGTTTTGGTTCAGTTGTGGGCGCGCCGACAAACCCCTAGCTGGGTGAGTAGGGCGAGCAAGAAAACTTAAGGAGAAAGATGAAATACGTCTATTTCTTCGGGGCAGGAAAAGCGGAAGGCACCGGCGACATGCGGGACGTCCTCGGCGGCAAGGGAGCTGGCCTTGCCGAAATGACCCGGATCGGACTCCCCGTCCCGGCGGGTTTCACGATCACCACTGAGACTTGCGACTACTACTTCAAGCACGGGCGGAAGTATCCGAAGGAGCTGCGCGCGGACGTCGCGGAGAGCGTCACGCGCCTGGAAAAGCTTACGAAGAAAAAACTCGGCGATGCGAGCGATCCTCTGCTCGTGAGCGTGCGCTCGGGCTCGGCGCGCTCGATGCCGGGAATGATGGAGACCATCCTCAACCTGGGACTCAATGACCGGTCCGTCGAAGGACTTGCGAAGGCCACCGACAACGATCGCTTTGCATGGGACGCTTATCGCCGATTCGTCCAGATGTATTCGAGCGTCGTGATCGGTTTGCCGAAAGAAGAGCTCGAAGTGCGCCTGCGCAACATGAAGAACTCGCTCGGCGTGAAGGACGACACCCAAGTGACGGCTCAGGGCTGGCGGCAACTCGTCGGCGAATACAAATCCTACTTCAAGCAAAAGACCGGCAAAGAATTCCCGCAAGATCCGATCGAACAGCTCTGGGGTGCGATCGGCGCCGTCTTCGAGTCGTGGATGGGCGAAAAGGCGGTCACGTACCGGCGCGTCGAGAAGATCACAGGATTGCTCGGAACGGCCGTCAACATAGTCCAGATGGTGTTCGGCAACACAGGAGAAAATTCCGGCACGGGCGTCTGTTTCACGCGCGATCCTTCGACAGGGGAGAAAACTTTCTTTGGCGACTTCCTGCTGAACGCGCAGGGAGAAGATGTGGTGGCCGGCATCCGCACGCCGATGCACCTGAGCGAACTAAAGCACCGGATGCCGAAGGTCTATCAGCAGCTCGAGCGCGTGCGCGAAAAGCTCGAGAGGCACTATCGCGACATGCAGGACATGGAGTTCACCGTCGAGAACGGCAAGCTCTACATGCTCCAGACGCGCACGGGCAAACGTTCGCCCGCGGCCGCATTCCGCATGGCCGTAGATATGGCGGATGAGAAGCTGATCAAAGTTGAAGAAGCACTTGAAAGAGTGAAATCGGAAGACATCGAGCGGCTGTTCTATCCGGTCCTCGATCCGAAGATGCAGCGCGGCGATCTGGTCAGCCGGAAGCTCGCTGAGGGAATCAACGCCGTGCCGGGAGCGGCGGTCGGCAAGGCGGTGTTCACGGCGCACGAAGCAGAAGAATGGGCGGCGCGCGGCGAGAGAGTGATTCTTGTCCGCCGGGAAACGAGCCCGGAGGACGTGGGCGGAATGTACGTGGCGCAGGGAATCCTCACGGCTACGGGCGGCAAGACGAGCCACGCCGCCGTGGTCGCGCGCGGGTGGGGCAAGTGCTGCATCGTCGGAGCCGAAAAACTCGACATCGACGCGGACACGAAGCAGATGAGCGTGGACGGCCGCGTGGTGCGCGAGGGAGAGTGGGTCACGCTCGATGGCGGCGATGGCTCGGTTTATACGGGCGAAATCGCGCTCGTGCGCCCCGAACCTCCCAAAGCTTACGAAACGCTGATGAAATGGGCCGACAAGGTGCGGACGCTCGGCGTTCGGACGAACGCGGACACGCCCAAGGATGCACGCGCGGCTCGCGCGATGGGAGCCCAGGGCATCGGCCTCTGCCGCACCGAGCACATGTTCTTTAAGGACTTCGAGCACCCAGAAAAAAGCGCGGAGAGGCAAGAGGCCATTCAGGAGATGATCCTCGCGGACACGTCCGAGGCGCGCCGGAAGGCGCTCGACAAGCTGCTTCCTTTCCAGCGGCGCGATTTCATCGGACTCTTCGAAGCCATGGACGGGTTTCCTGTCACGATCCGGCTGCTCGACCCGCCTCTCCATGAGTTTGTCCCGCACGATCCGGCAAAGCAGGAAGAACTCGCGAAGAAGATCGGCATTTCGGCGGAGGCCGTGGCGCGCCGTGTCGAGCAATTGCACGAAGCGAACCCCATGCTCGGCCATCGCGGTTGCCGGCTCTCGATCACATTTCCGGAGATTCTGGAGATGCAGGTCCGGGCAATCATCGAAGCGGCCATCGACTGCAAGAAGCGGGGAGTTAAAGTATTACCTGAGATCATGCATCCGCTAGTTCTCGACAAGAAGGAGCTCAAGATTCTCGAAGTAGCGACGCGGCGCGTGGCCGACGAGATCATTTCTCAGTCTAAAGCGAAACTTGAATATCTGGTCGGCACAATGATCGAGCTGCCGCGCGCGGCGCTACTGGCAGACCAGATCGCCGAAGTCGCCGAGTTCTTCTCGTTCGGCACCAATGACCTGACGCAGACAACGATGGGGCTTTCGCGCGATGACGCAGGGCGGTTCCTGCCAGAGTACGTCGACCAGTCCAAGGCGGCCATCTTCAAGGATGACCCATTCCAGACGCTCGACATAGAAGGCGTGGGGATGCTGATCCTGTGGGCCATCGCCCGCGGCCGGAAGACCCGGCCCAAACTGAAGATCGGAATCTGCGGCGAGCACGGCGGCGACGCCGAAAGCGTGAAATTCTGCCATCGCGCAGGGATGAACTACGTGAGCGCGTCGCCCTTCCGCGTGCCGATTGCAAGGCTTGCGGCCGCGCAAGCCGTCATCGAAGGGAAAAAGGCGAAAAAGTAGGGCGATCTCCTACCCTCTGCCTGGCTTCCGCCGCTGCGGGAGCCTTGGCTTTTGAGAATGCCATGAAAGGCACGGTCAGGCCGAAACCGGCATCGAGCGATCCCGAGGACTCTCCATTGCTGCTGCGCGTGCGGCGGGAACTGCGGAGAATCGCCGATCCGAAGAAAGCGCCGACGATGCAGGCGTACATGAAGTCGGCGATGCCGTACCACGGCGTGCCCGCTCCTTTGTTGCGCGCATGCTGCAAGCAATTGTTCCGCGACATGGAGTTCACGACGCGCGAGATTTGGCGTGACCGCGTGCTGGAACTCTGGCGCGGCGCCGGGTACCGCGAGGAGCGCTACGTCGCGATCGAGCTCACCGGCCACAAGCGGGCCGCTGCGTTTCAAAGTCCGCAGGTCATGCCGCTCTACGAAGAGATCGTAGTGGCCGGCGCGTGGTGGGACTACGTAGACGATGTTGCGTCGCATCGCGTTGGACCGATCCTGCGAGACTATCCCGGGCCCATGCGGAAGAAGATGCTCGCGTGGAGCAAGTCGGAAAACATGTGGAAGCGGCGGACGTCCATCATCTGCCAGTTGGGATTCAAGCAGAATACGGATCTCGATCTGCTGTACGCCTGCATCGAGCCATCGGTCGCTTCGAAGGAGTTTTTCCTGCGGAAAGCAATCGGATGGGCGCTGCGCCAGTACGCGTGGGCCGACCCCGCCGAGATCAAGCGTTACGTGCGCCGCAACAAAGACCGTTTGAGCCCTCTCAGCATCCGCGAGGCGCTGAAGAACGTTTGACGGGAGACGCCTTCACGTTTTCAGCGTCCACACTCCGCCCGTACGGTCACGTCGGCATTTTAAGGAAGAAATACAGTCCGAGGAAGCCGAAGATGGCATCGGGCGCCCAGCCGGCAAGCAACGGCGGCAATTGACCCACGGATCCCATGGCTTCGAATAGCGCGGACGCAGCCCAGTACGTGATTCCGATTCCAAAAGCCAAAGCCAGCCCGCCGAGCGCACCGCGCGTCCCCACCAGGAAGGCAAACGGTGCACTGAGAAAAATGATCACGAACGCGATCGCCGGGAACGCAAACTTCTTTTGCCACTGCACGGAGAGCCGCGCCGTGTCGAAGCCGGCCTGGCGGAGGCTCGCGATGTACTGGCCAAGCTGCCGCCAGTTCATCTGATAGTACTGGCGGACCTCGCGGCGGAAATAGCCAGGCGGTTCGGTCAACTCGGGCAGCGACGTCGCTTTGAACGGGTCGTACCGCACGACGCGACCGTCGGCGTCGAAGTCGCGGACCCATCCGCCCGTCAAGACCCACGCGCTTTCGCTCGGCTCCCAGGTGGCGCGCGTGGCGAAGATCCGGCGGCGCATCTGAAAGGTCGCCGGGTCCAACTCGAATACGTTCAGTCCTCCGAAAAGCTGCCGGTCAAAATCGAACAACTCGTAGTTGTAGATCTTGGCGTTCTCACCGAAGATCCACTGTCGCGCGGGCTGAAAATAAGTTTGCGCAGGGCGGCCTTTGATGCGGTTGCGCAGGGCGTCCTGGCGCTGGTTCGCGTACGGCAGAAACGTGTCGTCGAGCAGGAACATCCCCCCGGCCACAAGGCATCCGGCAAGCAGCAGCGGCAGCACGAGGCGATAGAGGCTGATGCCGCTGGCCTTCAGGGCGACGACTTCATTGTTCTTGGCGAGCACCGCAAGAGTGACCAGCGTCGCGACGAGCGTCGCCAGCGGCGCAAGCTGATAAATCATCAGCGGGACGAGGTAGCGAAAATAGTTCAGCACGGTCAGGACGGAGATGTGGTTCCGGCTGATGTCCGAGAGGAGATCGAAAAGCGTGAACGCGTCGAAGATCAGCGTGAAACCGGCCAGCAATACGAAAAGATAGTAAAAGAACTGCTTGAGCAGGTAGACATCCACGAGCATCGGGAAAGCCATGGCGCTGCGCGTTCGCGCGACCCCGCTGATGCGCGCCGCGACCGTAGCCGAAGCGATGGCAAGAGGGCCGTTCAACGCGGGCGATGCAGACGCTTGCGCGGGGGCGGTCTCCCGCCTCCGCGCCGTTCGCCAGCTCGACCACAGCGACTCGAACCACGCGACCACGGGGTTCGGCTTGCGGATATTTTCGATCCGGCGAAAGAAGAACAGCCCGGCAAGGGCCGTCACGATATCAGCGGCCCAAACGCCCAGCCAGGGATCGATGCGCCCCAGTTGGGCCATGTGGATGCCGTACACAAAGAGGAAGTAGTACCCGCCAATAAGGACGAGCGCGAGAATCAGTCCAGCGGCTCGACCGCCCCGGCGGGGCCGCACGCCGATGGGCACGCCCAGAAGCGCGAAGATGAGGCATGCGGCCGGAACCGCGATGCGCCGCTGGAACTCGACGCGGCTTTCACGCCAGTTCGGGCCGTGGTCGGCCAGAAGCGAACCGACGGACCGCTCGGCCACAGACGGCGGTGCGTTGGTTTGCGCCGAGCTGGCTGCGGAAACGTCCACGGGAACATCGTTCTCGCCGAATGTTGTGACGTTGTAGCGGTCCGGGTCGCGTGGATCGTATTCGTGGGTGCTGCCGCTGCCGAGCTGAAGCTCGATCTGGCCTTGCGCGGGCCCGGCGACGATCAGCGCATTCTCTGCAATCGTTACGGTGGACTCATTCGACCCCGCAGCGGATCCACCGGCCGCTCGGGAACTGAAGCCGCCGGATGAAGCGATGAAGACTCCGCGCCACCGCACTGCAGCGGCTTCCACGTCTTGCACGTATAATACGAGGTGCGGAAATCGTTCGTCGAAGACGCGCGGTTGAATCGCGAAAGGCGCCTGCGACGATAGCACCTTGCCTTCCAGCCGGCGTAGCATGCGCCACGAAGCGGGGCTCAGCCAGAAGGTTGTCGCGAGCGTTGCGAAAGTTGCAATCAGCGCCACGACCCCGATGGGAAGAAGCAGGCGGCGAAGCCCGATGCCGGACGCGTGCAGCGCGACGATTTCGCTGTCCGCGGACATGCGCCCGAGCCCGATCAGAACGCCGACGAGGACCGCCATCGGAATCGTGAACGCGAGAACCGGCGGGAGAACGGACAGAAACAGCAGCGCCACCGTTCCGGCGCCGCCCGAATGGCGGACGACGAGATCCATCAGTTGCACGAGCCTCGGCACGAAAAATACAAATGTGAAGACGGCAAGGCCCAGGGCGGCGTGAGACACTACTTCGCGGCAAATGTATCGATCGAGCAGGCGCATAGGGAGCGCGGGTTGATTCTAGCATTCAGATGCAGCGCACACGGAAAAAGCAACGCGCTCGTCTCGTGTGAGAGTACACACTTGAAAGGACAAAGCATCAGCGTTCTTCCCGGCGCAGGATGGGAAGACGCGAGCCAGCAAACCCGGGAGGGCGTACTCGGTTGAGCCGCGTGAACCTCGTCATCCTCTGGCACATGCACCAGCCGCAATACCGCGACCCTGCCACCGGGCGCTACCTCCTGCCGTGGACGCGCCTCCATGCCCTGAAGGACTACTGGGGAATGGTGAAGCTGCTGGAAGAATTCCCGAGCATCCACGCCACGTTCAACTTCGTCCCTCTGCTTGCCGAGCAGATCGAGGAATACGCAAGCGGGCAGTTCCAGGAGCCCTGGTTCGATATCGCTTTTGCCCGCGCCGAGACGCTTACGCCGGATGAAAAACGCGAAGCGCTTGAGCGCGCGTTTCAGGTGAACGACAACCTGTTGCAGCGGTGGCCGCGCTTCGCCGAGCTGCAATCGCAGGTGCGGTCCGGAGGAGTCGAGGCGTGCGTCGCGCACTGGAACGCTCGGGAGTGGCGCGATTTGCAGGTGCTGTCGCAACTCGCGTGGATGGACGAAGAATACCTGACGAAGGATCCGGCCGTCCGCGAGCTTTCGACGAAAGGCAGGAATTTCAGCGAAGAGGACAAAGCCGTGCTGCTCGATAAGCAGCACGAACTGCTGGCCGCCGTGCTGCTGGAGTATCGTCTCGCGGCCGCGCGCGGACAAATCGAAGTCTCCACCACGCCGTATTACCATCCGATTCTGCCTTTGCTTTGCGACACGGATATCGCGCGTGTATCGAATCCCCACACGCCGCTGCCGCAGCCTCCCTTCCGCTATCCGCAAGACGCCCGCGAACAGCTCGTGCGCGCCCGCCGGTTCCACGAACGAGTCTTCGGCAGTCCGCCGGCGGGATTGTGGCCGTCGGAAGGTTCCGTCTCCGACCAGACGCTCGAGATCGCGGCGGAGCTTGGATTCCAGTGGTTCGCAACGGACGAGGGAGTGCTCGGGCGGACGCGCAACATCGGCTTCTGGCGCGACCCCGCCGGATATCCGGAAAATGGCCCCGAGCTATACACTCCTTGGCGGTTCGAACGCGGAGGAAACGCCATGAGCGGATTCTTCCGCGACCATTACCTCTCGGACTTGGTCGGATTCGTCTACAGCCGCATGGGCGCGGAAGCGGCGGCGGATGATTTTCACAGACGCATCCGTGCGATCGGCGACCGAGAGCCTCTGGGACGGACCGCGACCGTCAGCGTGATTCTGGACGGCGAAAACGCGTGGGAGTATTTCCCGGAGAACGGCAGGGAATTCCTGCGCCGGCTCTATGGGCGCATTGAGCAGGATCCGGAAATACAAGCGCTGACCGTCAGCGAGGCCGTCAAAGCCGTGCCGGACCAGCCGCGGCTCGAAGGGATTTTCCCGGCTTCGTGGATCAACGCGAACTTCGATGTGTGGATCGGCCACGGCGAGGACGTGCGAGCCTGGGAACTGTTGCGCGAGGCCCGCGAAGCCTACGAGCGCGCGGCTGCACGGGCTGGCTCAGCGGGCCGTTCCTCGAAGCGCGGCGCAACGAATCCATCGTTCGCTCTGGACGGCCCCGGCAAGCGCGCGTATGAAGCGCTTCTTGCGGCGGAGGGAAGCGACTGGTGCTGGTGGTACGGACCGGAACACGGGTCTGCAAACGACGCGGAGTTCGACGCACTCTATCGCAAGCATCTCACGGAGGTTTACAACGCCCTTGGCGAGCAGCCGCCCGACGAGCTTGCCCATCCGATCAAGCGCGCGCCGGAACGCGGGCGCCGGGAAGCGCCTGCGACCTATCTCGACGTGAAGGTGGACGGGCGCGAGAGCAGCTACTTCGAATGGCTCGGCGCGGGGCTCTACGCAACCGACCCTCGCAGCGGTGCCATGCACGGGCACCAATACGTCCTGCATGAGTTCTACTATGGATTCGGAGCGGCGCATTTCTACCTGCGCGTCGATCCGGTCACCGAAGCAATCGCGGAGATGTCGGAGTTTCAGTTGCGGCTGACGATTTGGGATTCCCGGGAGACGCGGATCACGCTCAGCGTCGAGGAGGGCAGGCTCGGCTCCATTGTCGAACAGGGCGGCGTGTGCCTGTTGCATCCGGATACCGTTGTTTCGGCGGCGTACGGGAAGATTCTGGAGGTGAGCCTCGCGCGCGAGCTGTTCGACCTGCGCGGGTGCCGCGAGCTGCTGCTCAGCATCGCGCTGTGGAGCGGCGGGCTGCCCATCGATGTTCTGCCGGTAGAAGGAATGCTGAGCGTGCCTCTCGGCGAGGAGAACTTCGCCTGGCCCGGAGAGTAATCACTCTTTCGGCTTGGTGGTGTTCAGCAGGGAATCCGGAATGATCAGCCGCTCGACGGGCCGGCCGCCGATGATGTGCGATTCGATGATCTCGTCCACATCCGCCGGAGTCACGTGCCCGTACCACACCGCTTCCGGATAGACGACCACCGTCGGACCAAGTTCGCACTGATCGAGACATCCGGATTTATTCGCCCGGACCGTGCCCTTGATCCCGCGCTGCGCGAGTTTCACCTTGAACAGGCGATGAAGCTCGCCCTCGCCGGACGGGCTGCAACACCCGCGCGGGTGCCCCTCCGGCCGCTGGTTCGTGCAGATGAAGATGTGCCTCTCGAACTTCGGCATGACGATTGTCCACATCCTCCTAAAGTCGCGTCGCGGTGGCTTTGGGACCGTTCCGCGGTCCCTGCTCTCCGCTTGTCTCATTGTACATGCCCGGCCAGTCCGGTTGTGGGACGGCCGGCTATTCTCGGAGATAACACGTATTGACTTCTGTAACCGATGGCGAGATAGTCGCTGCGTCCCTTTGTCGGGGATGATTCACCACTACTAACGGCAGTCGGCTCGTCGTATTTGAGCCGCCCAACCTGGAGACGAAACCCGTTTCCGGAGGAGGGCCTAATGAGCGGCAAAATGCCTTGCAGGCTTGTGTGTCTTCTGGCGCTCGCCGGAAGCTGTAGTTTTCTCCTCCTCGGAAAATTCGCGATGCGCGGCCGTGACCCGCTGCGCACAGGTGCGAAGCTTCGCTCCAGAAACCCGGATGAAAACCTGTCCGCCCGAAGTGTGTCTCGATCTCCATTTTCGATCCCCATGACGTTCGAGCCCAACGTCGGACAGGCGGACCCGCGCGTCGAGTTCGTCGGGCGGGGAAGGGGATTGACGGTTTTCCTGACGCAAAAAGAGATCGCCGTGCAAGTTGCGAAATCTGCGCGCAGCGCATCCGGATCGCGGAACGCTTTCGTCAAGGTGCGCCTCCGCGGCGGCGCGCGGTTCTCCTGGAAGGGCAACGAAAGGCTGCGGAGCGAAAGCAACTACTTCCTCGGCAATGATCCGCGTGCGTGGCGCACGCGCGTGCCGCACTTTGCGCGCGTGCAGGCGGACGCCGCGCCCGGAGTCGGCCTGGCAGTTTACGGCAGCGGCGACGGCGTCGAATACGACCTGCGCCTCGCGCCCGGCGCGCCCGTTGCAGACGCTTCGAGGTTGCGCCTCGCAATCTCCGGCGCCAGCGCGGTGCACCTGGCGCGCGACGGCGATTTGATCCTGCAATCCGCCGGCACCGAGCTGCGAATGAAGCGGCCCGCGATCTATCAGGAGTGGATTGGCCCCGCGGGCGCGCAGCGAAAAACGGTCGATGGGGGATACGTGCTCGAAGCGGACGGCTCCGTGGGTTTTCGCGTCGGCCCGCACGACTCTCGCTCCACGCTGGTGATCGATCCGTCGCTTTCCGTCGCCTACGCAACCTTCCTCGGCGGCACGGGCCAGGACACTGCCGCGAGCGTCGCCGTGGATGCTTCGGGAAAAGTTTACGTCGGGGGTACCACGACTTCGGCGTCGACGTTTCCCGAGGCGTCACGCACGCTCGGGCCGGGCGGCGGGACGTCCGAGTTCTTCGTCGCCAAGATCGATCCAACCATCGCCGGGCCGAACTCGCTGATCTATCTGACGTTTTTGGGCGGCAGCGGAGCGCAAAACGGCGGCCTCATCGCCGTCAACACCGGCGGCAGCGTTGCGATCACCGGCACGACCACGTCTCCGGACTTTCCCGTGACAGACTCGAGCCAGCCGACGAATGCGCTCTCGAGGGGCATCGGCAACGACGTGGCCGTCAGCGAAATCGATCCCACGGGGGGCACGCTCGTATTCTCGACGCTCTTCGGCGGCAGTGGCACGCAGTCAAAGAACGGGCCGGGTGGAATCGCGCTCGATTCCTCAGGCGATGTCTATATCGCATCCGACACGAATCTTACGTCTCTCGACGCGAAGTCAACCGACCTGCCCGTCACGCCCGGCGCGTACCAAACCACGTGGGATGGCCAGGAGAGCGACGGCTTTCTCGCCATCTTTCAACCTCCCGCGCAATCGGGAGGCGCGGCGACGCTGAAATACTGCTCGTATCTCGGGACCAATGCGACTGGGGAGGTGAGCATCGGGGGCGTCGCGGTGGATTCCAACACCTCTCCCCCAAGTGTCTATATTGCGGGAACCGTCGGGGATCCCACGATCGCCGTCCCCTTCACGAACGCGTTTCAAAACTCCTACGGAGGCGGAGGTTCGACGCTTTTCTGATGAAAATAGCGCCCCTGGGGCAAAGCAACGTCGATCTCGTGTACGCCACGCTCCTCGGCGGCAGCGGAACGGACCAAGCGCTCGCCGTGGGTCTCGACTCGAGCACGCCTCCAGCCGCATACGTCACCGGGACGACGCAATCCACCGATTTTCCGGTCAATGGCGCCACGCCGGGCTATCATAAAACTCTGCCTACCGGCGCAACATCAAACGCTTTTCTCGCCGTCATCGCACAGGGCGCGACCGGAACCATGTCGCTTCTCTATTCGACCTATCTCGGCGGGTCGAGCAGCGACGCCGGGCAGGGCATCGCTGTCGCTGCCCCCAACGCTGTCTATATCGCCGGAGCGGCAACCTCGTGGGATTTCCCATGGCACGACAACGTGCAGCCCTTCAACGGTGCCGCGGACGCATTTATTGCGAAGTTCGATCCCGCCTCGGCAGGCGCTGCGTCGCTCATCTATGCGACGCCTCTCGGCGGAACTTCGCCTCCCGGAATGACCTTGGGCGCCACCGCGAATGCGGTCGCGACAGATGGCGCGGGGCACGCGTATGTCGCCGGGGCGACGACCTCCGCTGATTTCCCGACCGCCGTGACTTCCTCGGGCGTCAGCATCGATGGCTTTCAGCCGGTGTGTACGAGTTGCATGTGGTCGCCGGCGGCTTCCGACGCGTTCGTCACGGAACTGGCCGAAGGCGCCACGCCGCAGCCGGCCATTTCGTTCAGTTTGCCCCGCGTGAACTTTGGTTTCTCGCCACAACTGGTTGGTCTGACGAATACGGGTGAAGCGCCGCTCAATATCACGGGCGTCAGCATCAAAGGGCCCAACAGCGGCGATTTCACTTTGACCGGCGAGACATCCTGCACCGCCCAGCCGGTGAGCCCCGGCATGCGTTGCGGGTTCGACGTTTCGTTTACGCCAATGGCCACGGGTTTCGAGACCGCGGTCGTCAGCGTGACGGACAACGCGCCGGGTAGCCCACAGGAGTTGGAGCTTACGGGGGCGGCGCCCGGGCTGGCCGCCTCTCCATCGAGTTTGACTTTCCCGTCGATATCGGAGGGCACCGTGAGTTCCGCGCAGCAAGTCACGTTCGTCGTCACGCAGATCGGTCAACAGGTCTTGCACGTTGATAGCGGGCCGTCCTTGGGTGGTCCGGACGCAGCGCAATTCCGGCTTGCGCCCCCGACCAACGGATGTGTTCCGGTGGCGGCAAGCAGTTGCGTTTACGCAGTGATGTTCGCGCCCCAGGCAGCCGGCTCGTTCCATGCGGAAATCGACGTCAGCTACGATCTCTCCGGCGGAGCAATTCAGACGCTGGTCGTGCCGCTTGCGGGAAGTGCGATGGCGCCGCCTTCCGTTTCCGTGCCGCCGAGTCTTAATTTTAGCCCCCTGCTCGCCGGGACTTCGAGCCCGCCGCAGCCTGTGACTGTCATGAACAGCGCCAGTGGAACCGGAAGCCCGCTCGCGTTCACCACCGTAGGCGTCAACGGCCCGAACAGCAGCGATTTCGTCATCACGAACGATTCATGCACGTCCGGAAACACGCCGCCGGGCAGCGCGTGCACCATTTCCCTGGCATTCACGCCAAGACAAGCGGCGCAATGTGGAACGCAGACTGCGAGAGGCGCATCCTTGACCCTCTCCGACAATGCTCCCAACAGCCCGCAAACTGTCGCGCTGACCGGAACGGCGATGGACTTCTGTTTCAGCTCCCCAACGGGACAAGCCGCGAGCGCGCCAATCTCGCCGGGGCAACCCGCGACGTACGCACTGGATGTGAGTTCGTCGGCAGGTTTCAGCGGGAGCCTGGCGCTCTCGTGCGCGTGCGCGACATTGATATCCGCGGAAGGGAACTGCTCGGTCACACCTTCGAGCGTGAACGTCGCTCCAAACTCGCCGGGCTCATTCACGGTGAATGTGACGACGACGGCACCGTCGTCGGGTCTTGTTCCGCGCTCGCGCCCCCCCAATCGCACGCCCCCAAATCCTTTCATGGTGGTGGCAATTTGGGCCGGAATTTGCGCTCTAGGTGCGCCATTGTTGACCAAAAAACGCGGTTTCACGGTCGTCAGAGTGACCCAGGCCGGCCTATTGCTTCTAGCGCTCGGAGTGGGCCTGGCGGCGTGCGGAGGAGGCGGGGGAGCGAGCGATCCGGACCCGGGTACGCTGGCCAGCACGTACACGATCACCGTGACTGCGACGGTGACAGTCTCCTCGACAACCGTGACTCGAACCGTCCAGCTTCCGCTGACAGTGAACTAGGGTGGCAGTAGCGCAAAGTGAAGAATTAAAACATCTTGATGGCGAGGTCGCGTGGACGCGATCCGGTCGGCACGAGCGTAACGAGGCTGGGCGTCGGCTCGTTCGCGCGGATCACGGCGAGGTCGTCCGACTGCGTGTCAACCACGAGGAGCATGTCGCCGCCGGGCGTAAGGAGGCAGATGCGCGGGGCCTGCCCGACCGACACCGGGCGCGCGGCCTGGCGGATGCCGATCGCGACGGGAACGACGCGGCCCGCGGCGGAGTCGGAGACATACAGCGTTTGCGCGTCCGGCGTAAGCGTCGCCGCCGCGGGTGACATGCCGAGAAGAAGGAAGTCACCGACCTCGTTCGTCTGCGTATTGACGATGAGCAAGCCGTGCGTGCCGCTGGACGGGATGTAGAGCTCGCCGCCATCGGGCTTCAGGATCAGGTCATCCGGCCGGCCGCCGAGCGCGAGTCTTGCAAGCAGGGTCTTTCGCTTCAAATCCACCACGGAGATCTCGTTCGACGTACCGGACGTAAGGAAAGCTTTCGAGCCGTCGGGCAGGATGGCGATCTGTTCGGGATCGGGGCCGACCGGCACGACGCCCAGCGGGGCGAGCGACGCGGCGTCGAGAATCGAGACGGTCGAATCGTCGCGGTTCGAAACGACCAGCAACTTGCCATCGGGCGAAACGCGCGCGATCCAGGGACGCCGCCCGGCCCGGCCGCGCGCGACCACCTGGCGCGAGGCGCAGTCGATGACCACGACCGTGTTGGCGCCCGAAGCGGCCACGTAGGCACGAGAGCCGTCCGGCGAGAAATCGAGCGCGTAGGGGGCGGCGCCGACGGGAATGCGCGCGACGATTCGATTCGCCGCGACGTCGAGCACCCACGCGTAACCTTCGGCGGAGCTCAGCCCCCAGACTTCGTTTCTCGCGGGATTCGCGCGAATGCCGGTGGGTTCGGCGCCGACGGGAATCGTCGCGAAGGGCGAAAGTTTGATGAGGTCGATCGCCGTGAGCGTGCCGTCCGCCGTATTGCCCACGTAGGCGAAGAGGTGAAGGCCGGGACGCAGGAACGACGGCCGAAGTTCGAGGGCGACTTCACGGGCGGCAAGCGCGGCGAGAAAAACCAGCAGGATGACGAGGCGGTAGTTGAGGCGGATTTTCATCCGAGGCGGTGACCAATGAAATTGCGTAGACGTGGCGAACGAAAGACAACAGCAGATCCCTCGCGACGTCTCGCGCCCGCAAAAAACGCGGGAAAGAAAGAGCGCGCGGGACTTTGCTCGGGATGACAGCGCTGTGCTGGAAGAAGCATGGGGATCAATTCAGTGTGCGGCCGAGGACCGCCGCGATTTCGCGCACTTCCCGGACCAACTGGTCAAATTCGTCCGGGAGAATGGATTGTGGCCCGTCGGAAAGCGCGTGATCGGGGTCGTGGTGAACCTCCACGATAATTCCGTCCGCGCCGACGGCCACGGCGGCCCGCGAAAGAGGCAGCACCTTATTGCGCCGCCCCGTGCCGTGCGACGGATCGACGACGATGGGAAGATGGCTGCGGCGCTGGACCGCCGGAATCACGCTCAGGTCGAGCGTATTTCGCGTGAAGTCGGAAAAGGTGCGAACGCCGCGCTCGCACAGGATGACGTTGTAATTCCCCTCGGACATCAGGTATTCGGCCGCCATCAGGAATTCGTCGAGCGTCGCCGACATTCCCCGCTTGAGCAGGACCGGTTTGCGCGAACGCCCGGCGCGCTTCAAGAGCGAGAAATTTTGCATGTTGCGCGCCCCGATCTGAATGACGTCGGCGTACTTCTCGACGAGATCGAGCGATTCGTTGTCGATGGCTTCGGTGATGACGCCCATGCCGAATTTATCGCGCACTTCCGCCAGGATCTTTAGCCCCTCTTCGCCGAGTCCCTGAAAGCTGTAGGGCGACGTCCGGGGTTTGTAAGCGCCGCCGCGGAAAAGGCGGGTTCCGGCGGCGCGCACGCGTTCGGCGAGGGTGAAAGCCTGCTCGCGGGTCTCGATCGCGCACGGGCCTGCAACGATGGCGACCGCCTTGCCACCGAACGTCACGTCGCCGGAAGGCGTCGGCACGCGGACCACCGTGTTTTCTTGCTTCACATCGCGGCTGACCAGCTTGTACGGCTTGCTGACCGGAATGCACTCGACGACGCCGGGCATCGATTCGAGTGTGCCTACGTCCACTTCGCCCTTGTTGCCCGTGATGCCGATGGCCGTGCGCGCCGCGCCGGGAATCGGGTGCGCGCGCAAGCCGAGCGACTCGATCCGGGCGCAGACGGCCCGGACCTGTTCTTCGGTCGCATGGGACTGCATGACGACGAGCATCTAGAGCTCCCTTGGGATCAAGCGAAACGGAAAGTTTAGCAGGAGGAGGCACCGAGGCAAAGCGCCAGGCGCGCTGCAGAGACAGCTTTCCAAAGAGGGATGACCAGAATAGAATTCCGCGGCGTTCGTGTTTCTGCGCGACTCATGCCCAAAGAAAGGCGCGTGCGAGCCGGTGAACCGATGCTGCGAGTGATGCAGGAGACGCTTCGACGAAGCACGCCGCGCGGCTCGCGGAAGCGGCGGGAACGGCGGCCGGGGACGGGCGCGGCGCGAGATGCGTTGGGGGCAGACTCTCAAGTCTCGCCGATCGGCTCGGGCGCGGGAACCGAATCGGCGAATCCAATCGCGAAGGCGCTCGGAGGAATCGACGCGGCGACGGCGGCGAATCTCTGGCCGGTGGCGGCGATCTGCGTGACGGCGTGCCTGGCTCTGGGGCTGGTGCAGTTCGTCGGGAGCGAGGACACGTTCCTGCATGTCTTTCCGCCGGGCGTGCGCGGATTCGATTCGTACTGGGTGCTGCGATTCAAGGCGTGGTGGGTCGGGTGCATCGGCGTGAGCTATCTGGCGCTGCCCGCGATCGTGATGGCCGCGATGCCCGGCAAGCGGCTGCGCGACTGCAACCTTGGGTTTGGCGGATTCCGGCGGCATATCTGGACCTACGTGGGGCTGTACGGGGCGGTGCTGCCGGTGATCTGGCTGGTGTCGATGACGCCCGCGTTTTACACGTTTTATCCCATGTACCCGCAGGCGGGGCGGTCGTGGTTCGACCTGCTGGCCTGGGAAGGGCTGTACGCGGCGCAGTTCATCGCGCTGGAGTTTTTCTTTCGCGGCTTTCTGGTGGGGGGACTCTCGCGGCATATTGGAGTGCTGGCCGTGCCGGTGTGCGTGATGCCGTACCTGATGATCCACTTCACAAAGCCGTGGCCCGAGGCGGCGGCGTCGGTGGTGGCGGGACTCGTGCTCGGAGGGCTGGCGTGGAAGACGAAGTCGATTTGGGGCGGCGTGTGCGTGCACTGCGCCGTGGCGTCGACGATGGATTTGCTGGCGCTGGCGCACAAGGGGCAATTGCCATGGCTGCACGGGTAGGGGAGCCAGGAAATCAGCGGCGGGGAATTGGAGGCGCGGGGCGGAATCGAACCGCCGATAAAGGTTTTGCAGACCTTTGCCTTACCACTTGGCGACCGCGCCTTTGGAGCGTCTGCAAAGGCAATTCATCATAGCATCGCACCATTGCGGTTTCTAGAGCCGACGCGGGGCGGTGGTAGGTGAGTTTGGGGCTGCTAGCTGGGCCCGAAGGAATCGCGCTTAGGACGAAGTTCGTTTGGCAACGAGGAATCGAAATTCACGGCCGGATCATCACTTCATTGGGTCCGGACGGCAGACTAAACTTCGCGCCCCGCTCCTGATTCAGTTTCAGGGTTGCGGGAACGTCCAACTCAGCGATTTGAACCTTTTGAGTCCACGAACCGCTGCTCCAATAGTCCGCGCCGGTGTATATGGTTGTGCCGACGATCATATATTTTCTTATTTCTTCCGTGTGCCCGTCGCGAAACACGAGCACGGCGGGTGGAAGCTCGCTAGGAGGCTCAGCTGCCTGAATTCGGCGAGCGGATGGTAGATTGGATGCTCGCTCCGACTCCGGTTGGGCGGATTGTTCGTCGATCTGCGACTGACCGTAATTTGTAATTCGCACCCAGTGATCGCCCTGCAATTCAAGCAGCAACGATTCGGGCGGGTTCCGCACCGGCTCCGGGGAGGCTGGCTGAGCGCTCTGCTCGATCTCGGGCGGAGGCACCCCGATCATCCCCGACTCGTAATCGTAGTCTGGATAGAAGTACGGCATAAATGCCGAACCAACGAAAAACCGGCCCGCGCGGCGCAGGTGGACGAAACTTCGACTAGCTGGAGCGGCTGGAAACGCGACATGTCTCTGGGCTTTCGCGGACGGCACAAAGACCGTTGCTCCGAGGATAACAAGGGACAGCGCGACGAGGCGGCTATTCATGCACGAATCCGGAACTTCTGACTCGGACCTCTGACTTTTGCATCGTACGCTTCTCCTGCCCTGGGCACAACGAATTTGCCGCCGGAGCCGGTCATCACCCTGGCAGCCGAATCGGTCGGAAGAGTCGTTTTATGTAAAGGCTGGCGGGTGTATAGTAACCGCCGCCGGAATCAGACCTATTGCCGGCCGCACCACTGCGGGCCCCGTTCCCAACAACACAACAACCACCATGCTCGGGCTGTCGCCCGCGCCCCATTTGAATCACACATCAAGAAAAGGAGATCGTGCATGAAGAAGATCCTGATGGCCGCAATTGCGCTGGCCTGCGTGACCAGCGGTGCTGCCGTGCTACGCGCGCAAGATCAAACCCGTCCCATACCCAAGGTGTTGCTGATTATCAAAGAGCCGGTCAAGGTGGGCAAAGGCCACGGCCACGCTCTGAACGAGGCCGCATTTGTGAGGGCTGCGATGGCCGCCAAAATGCCGGATCGCTATCTGGCGGTGACGACGATGAGCGGGCCGAGCGAGGCGTGGTTCCTCGAAGGCTATGATTCCTATGCCGAGATGGAAAAGGAGAACAAGTACGACGATCAGCCGAAAGTAGAAGCGATGATCAGGCCGCTGATGGAAAAGGACGCCGATTACGTCTCGGAGGGAAGCCAGACCGTGGCTACCTATAACGAGAAGTGGAGCTACAAGCCGGGGATGGACGTCGCCGAGATGCGCTATTTCGAGGTGGAAACGATCCGGTTGCGCCAAGGGCACGACAAGGACTGGGAAGAACTCGTTGCACTGTTCAAAACGACTGCGGAGAAGATCAACATGGACGAGCATGACATCTTCTTCGAGGCGCGTTACGGCGCTCCGAACGGAACAATCTATATCTTCACGCCGCGAAAATCGCTTGCCGATCTGGACGCTGCGATGGGTACGGGAAAAGCCTTCCAAGACGCGCTCGGCGAGGAAGGACAGAAGAAGTGGGCGAAACTGCTGGAGGCGGCGATCGCGGCCGACAGCACGACTCTAGTGGAGTTCAGCTCCGAAATGAGCTATCCGGCAGAAGATTGGGTCAAGGCCTACCCAGACTTCTGGAAGCCGAAGCCAATGATGGCCCC
>Ga0187872_10001066_pt1 | contig 29160 bp, 23 predicted proteins | sample June2016WEW_16_4_FD_132973 | JGI IMG/M metagenome (GOLD analysis project Ga0187872, IMG submission 132973) | Peatland microbial communities from SPRUCE experiment site at the Marcell Experimental Forest, Minnesota, USA - June2016WEW_16_40 | ecosystem: Environmental > Terrestrial > Soil >...
ATCCCGTCCCTGATCTTGCGATACGCGCGGAACTTCTCCACCACCGGCTCCAGGTCGCGATGCGCCTTCGCCACCTTGCGAAAGTTCTCCTGGTCGTTCACCAGCGTCGGGTCAGACATCTGCCGTCCTAGCTCTTCGTAGCGTGCTTCCAGTTGATCGAGGCGATCGAACATGGGTCTTCTCCTAACAGCAGGGAACAGGAATCAGGGAACAGGGAGTAGCAAACCGAGAGGAGGGAGTGCGCGGAACGCAGCTAGAGCTGATCGCGACGCGAGCGCGTCACGCGGGAGGAGTTCACCGTAGCTGCACGAGCCAGATTCATCACTCTTTAGATTCTACCGCGACCGTCAAGGATGCGACGGCGCTGGGCCAAGCCGCACCACCGAATAGGTACGCGCAGTTCCATCCGGCATCAGCAGGTCGTATCCACGGTAGATGTCATAGCTGTTGGGGTTCTTCGGGCCGTGGATACTGGGCGAGATGCGCGCCGGATAATCGCCGAGCGCCAGTATACTCAGGCCCTGGTCATGCACGCCTCCGCCCTGCAATTCGACGGGTTGACCGTCGATCACCGTCTCTAGAAGCTGGGATATGTAACAAAGACCGCTGACACAATTAGTCTGCGAGCCCGACGAGACGACGTGTACCGTGACGGTAAAGTCCGCCGGATTTGGTTTGTCCGTGGCTGCCAGCAGAAACGCAGGTTGCAGCATAAGAAAGACAAGCGCGAGCTTTTTCATTGGATGATCTCCTATCGTGGGAACCCTGCGGATAAGCATACTGCCGCGGTCCGATCTGCGCGCATTCTATTCCTCCCGAACCCTGGTGTAACCCATGATGAGCAGTCCGAAACCCGCTGATAAGTTTTTTTCACCCCGATCCCATAGCAAGATGAGAAGATGGAATGCGTTCAATTCTCCACCGCCCGTGGATCGCAATCGCAGAGGATCGTTACCGAAATGAAGCAAGACAGAGCTCTTCTGACGCTGGCGTTGCTGCTGGCAACGATATCCTGGTCGTGCGTTGCGACCGCGCAGTCAGCCAAGCCCACCGCGGCCCAGGACATTCAACTCTCGGTCTTCACCGCGGCTTCGGGCGACTATACCGGCCTCTCTGGTGGCAAGAACCTCAGCTTGACGGTCGGCGCCGACCTCGCTTTCTCCACCTGGCACGGGACGCTCCCCACACTGGAGTTTCGTGGCACCTATCCCATCGACCAGGGCAAAGTCGTCGCCCAGAAAGATGCCATGGGAGGCCTCCGGCTGGACTTCCTCCTGGGCCGTCGCCTGCATCCTTACGGCAACTTTCTCTTCGGGCGCGGAAAGATGAACTATGTGTCTGGCGGAGTCGACTTCAACGGCTTAACCTATCTCGTTTCCGTATCCTACGTCTACTCCCCTGGCGCCGGTTTCGACTACGACCTCAGCACCCATCTTGCGATCAAGGTTGATGGCCAGTTCCAGCACTGGGGGGGGGGCTTGCCAACCGCCTCGGGTAATCTCTATTCCAGCATCGGAACCGTAGGTCTCGTCTATCGCTTCGGCCGGCGCGGAATGCCGTAGAAATCGATCAATAGGATTGTCATCCTGACCCTAAGCTTGTCGAAGGGGAAGGGTCCCCGCATTTTCCCCCTGCGCGTCTTCGCTCCCGATCTGCACCAGAGCTGCCCCGTCCTGACCAACCGGCTTACAGGTTGAACAGCTCGCGCAGCCGCTTGGTCTGCGCCCGGCTCACCGGAATCTCCGTCTTCTTGGCGTCGTCCATGCGCAACTGGTAGCTGGACTTGAACCACGGCACAACCTCGCGGATGTGCTGGATATTCACCACAAACGACCGGTGCGCCCTCCAGAACGCCTCCGGATCGAGCTGGTCCATCAGCTCCTCCAGTGTGCGGCAGTTCGACTGGCCCTCCACCCCGCGCGTCACCACGCTGATCGCCCCGCCTTCGATCGAGGCAAAGCAGATCTCCTTCTGGTCGACCAGCAGAAGCCGCCCCTGCGCGCGCACAATCACCTTTCCTGAGTGGGGTTTTGCCGGCTGCGTGCGCGTCTCCACCAGGCGCAGAAGCTCTTCCAGCCGCGCGTCGGTGATGGCTGCATCGCTGGCCCCATTGCCCCGGCCCGCGTGGCTTGCCTGGCGGGCGATTCTGGCCCTCACCTTTTCGATCGTCTTCAGCACCCGTTTGCGGTCGAACGGCTTCAGCAGGTAATCCACCGCGTTGACCTCAAACGCCCGCACCGCGTACTGGTCGAAGGCCGTGGCAAAGACCACCTGCGGCAGATCCATCTTTTTGTCCAGCAGCTTCTTCAGAACGGCAAACCCATCCAACCCCGGCATCTGCACGTCCAGAAAGACAACGTCCGGCTTGTGCGCGCGCACCAGCTCTACCGCCTCGATGCCGTTCGACCCCTGCGCCAGCACCTCCACACCCTCCACCGACTGCAGCAGATACAACAGCTCCTGCCGGGCCAGCGGTTCGTCGTCGATGATGAGTGCGGTTAGGGGCAAAGGAATAGTGGTCAGTTGGCAGTGGTAAGGGGTCAGAAAAACCCAAGTCGAACTTACCACTTATCACTGACCACTGACCACTCGCAGTTAGCTGTCGCTGTAGGCGCGCAGCCGGGCCGGCCCGCCATCCTCCGCCACGTTGTGCCCGCAATACGGGCAGTACGCGTCGGTGACCTGCACTCCGCGGAAGCACTGGCCGCACACTGGGGCCACCTGGAACCGGCACTGCGGGCAGAAGTGCACCCCCGCGGTCAACTCCGTGTTGCAGCTTGGGCAGCGGACCATAATCGGCTGGCGCAGCAGAAAATACACCAGCGCGCCGATAAAGCAGGGTATTACCACCACAATCAGCATCCACAGAAGCGCCGGCATGTTGCGCCGCTTCACGTCGCGGCTCACATATCCCACCAGCAGCACATAACTCGACAGCAAGGTCCCCATCACGTAGTCCATCAGGAGACGCATCGGCAGCGGTCCCGGATGGTGATGCGGCTGCGTGCGAACGGACAAGAACTGCCAGCCCACAAACACCAGAATGGCGAGCACGATCGACCACAGCGGAACCAGCTTCAGGCTGTCGCCATCGCCAAACTCGCGGGACTCCGAAGATTCGGATGTCTTGTGGTCCCAATTCTCGCTCATCGGATTTTCCCGGGGTCACTGCCATTGTGCCTGCGGCGATACAGAGCAGCAGCCATAAGTGCAATCGAGATCGGCACAAACCAGAGCAATACCACTAGAAAGTGGTTGGTCGCGTCCGTTGCTGCCAATGCCGTAACGTCGGCCTGCACCGCCTCCGCCGCCTCGGAATACAGCCCACTCCATACCACAACAACCAGCAGGATCAGCAGAGCGGAGGAGATGGCCAATGGGACCATCAGGCTGCGCGCATAGCTGCGTCGCGCCTGCATCACCGTGGCCCGCTCGCGCACTACGCGGTGCGTGCGGTTCACCACGCAGGCACGCGCGCCCAGACCCATGCCGTCCTGCTCACTATACGCAAGCACTGCTGCATCGTCCGGTTGAGAATCAAGCTGTGGATCGAACTGTGGATCGAAGGAGGTTTTCATCTAGTCGCCTCCGCCGAGCGGCTTCCGCGCAGGTGCTCGATCTCCGGCTTCAGCGCAGCCAACCCGCGATACAGCCGCGACTTCACCGTGGACAGCGGCGCGCGTGTCACGCTGGCAATCTCTTCCAGCGACATCTCCTCGTGGAAGCGCAGCGTCAGGACCTCGCGGTAGTTCGGCTCCAGCTTCTGCAGCACCGCCGCAACCTCGGCGCGGTCCTCACTCCCCTCGAAATGCTCCAGCGGCGAGGGGCCCTCGGCGGCAATCTCAAAGGCGCGCCCGTCGTCCGTCGGCTCGCTCATCTCGTCCAGCGACGCCATCGTCCGCTTGCGCGAGAGGTCGATCACCAGGTTGCGCGCGATCGTGAACAGCCATGTGTCGAAGCGCGCCTTGCCGTTGTACTGGCCGCCGCGCAGCAGCACCCGCATCCACGTCTCCTGGAAGAGGTCTTCGGCAACCTCGCGCTTGCCGGTCAGAAACAGCAGGTAGCGCATCAGCCGGTGCTGGTAGAGCTCAATCAAATGGTCGAGAAGTTCGGTGTCCTGGTTCTTCAGTCCGCGCGCTATGGCCGCGTTCTCACGCTGGCTCTGCTCCGCCTGTTCCACCGGGATGGCGATCGCCGCGCTGCCCATAGTCTTAGAGACGCCATCTTGCAGGGAAAAGTCTCGGTCAAGCCCGCACTTTTCCTTGCGTAATAGGTTCCTCATCCGAAGATTCCCTCTGATGCCGGCGTCCGCAGGCCGAAAACGCTGAAAAACAGCCCGATAGCTGATTGTAAGGCCAGCCAGCCAGTCTTGGCGAGGTCTATTTCAGAAGTACACTATTCCGATGGAAGTTCTTTACGGCCTGCACCCGGTCGAGGAGGCGGTTCGCTCCGGCGCGCGCCGCCTGGACTGCGTACTGCTGGCCCGCGAACGCGGCGATGCCCGCCTGGAGCGCCTCGCCCAGCTCTGCCGCGACGCCAACGTCCGCCTCACCCTCGAATCCCGAGACCAGCTCACACACCTCGCCCGCACCGACGCCCACCAGGGGGCCGTCGCACTGGTCCGCGGGCGCGCCTTCCTCACCATCGAAGACCTGCTCGCACCCCAGCCCGCAAATAAATCGTCTAACGAAGCCGCCGCTCCCGCCCACCGCTTCTTCCTCGCCCTCGACGGCATCGAGGACCCGCACAATCTGGGCGCTCTGCTGCGCACTGCCGACGGAGCGGGAGTCGACGGCGTCATCCTGCCCGAACGCCGCTCTGCCCCAGTCTCCGCGACCGTCGCCAAGACCTCTGCCGGCGCCTCCGAACACGTCCGCATCGCGCGCGTCACCAACCTCGTCCGTACGCTGGAACAGATGAAGCAGTCCAACGTCTGGGTCCTCGGCCTCGACGAGCGCGGATCTCCGGACTATATGGACTTCGACTTCCGCACCGATTGCGTCCTCGTCCTCGGACGCGAGGGCGCAGGCCTGCACGATCTGGTCAAAAAGACCTGCGACCACCTACTGCGCATTCCCATGGCAGGAATGGTCTCCTCGCTCAACGTCTCGGTCGCCGGCGCCGTAGTCATGTACGAAGCCATGCGCCAGCGCAACCAGCCCGCGCAGCCAATCCCCAGTCCCAAGCCCGCCGCATCCGCCAAGCCGCACAAAGGACTCGGCTCGTGAACCGCGCTTATTCGTCCTTCCCCATCATCCTGACCCTGGCCCTGGGAGCCGCACTCGCGCTCGCGCAGCAGTCGCCCGTGCCGCAGACCACTCCGTCGCAGCCCGCACCAACCGCGCCAGACCAGCCATCCCAACCCGCGCCCCCGCCCGGCAAAGTCCTCTTCTCCCGCAGCCTCGATTCAGCCCCCGCCGCGCAGCCCGCAGCGACACAGCCCTCCGATGCTCAGCAGCAAGCCTCGCCGAATCCCTCCACTCCTGCGCAATCCGACCCCCTAGCCGTCACCGACGCCGAGCGCAGCGCCCTCACCTTCACCGCCTACGACCTCGACGTCCACCTCACTCCGGCCTCTGCCGCAGTCTTCGTCCGCGCCAGCATCACCCTCCGCAACGACGGCCCCACCCCGCTCGCCCGCCTCGTCCTCCAGATCAGCTCGTCCTTGCACTGGGACGCCCTCTCCACCCGCAGCCTTCCCAGCGTCCCCACCATGTCGCTCCCATTCGTCACTCGCCTCATCGACACCGACGCCGACCACACCGGCAAGATGACCGAGGCCGTCGTTCCTCTGCCGCAGCCGCTCGCTCCCGGCGCGTCGATCTCGCTTATCGCTCTCTACTCCGGCGCCATCCCGCCCTCCGCCGAACGCCTCACCCGCATCGGCGCGCCCGACGATCAGGCCCTCGCCGCCGACTGGGACTCCATCTCGCCCTCCCTCACCGCCCTGCGCGGATTCGGCAACGTCCTCTGGGTCCCGGTCTCCGCGCCGCCCGTCTTCCTCGGCGACGGCGCACGTCTCTTCCAGTCCGTGGGCAACTCCCGCCTCCGTCAGTCCGCAGCAACCGTCCGCCTTCGTCTCGCCGTCGAGTACACGGGCGACCCGCCCGACGCCGCCTTCTTCTGCGGCCTCCGTCAGCCGCTCGCCGCCATCAGCGACAACGCCGACCTGCCCGCGGCCGAGTCGCCCGGCATTGCCACCGCCCTCTTCGATGCCCACCCCCTCGGCTTCCGCACGCCCAGCCTCTTCATCACCGACCGCCCCTCCAGCCAGTCCGGAACGCCCGCCAACCCCACCCTCATCGCCGCCGTCACGGACCACTACGACGCCCTCCCCGCCTACGCCGCCGCAGCCGCGTTGGTCGAGCCCCTCCTCACCGACTGGCTCGGCCCCCAACCGCTCACCTCCCTCACCATCCTCGACCACCCCGGCCAGCCCTTCGAGGACGACGCCCTCCTCATCCGCCCCATGCGCGCCGTCGAGCCGGCAACCCTGGCTCCCGCGCTCGCCCACTCCCTCACGCACCTCTGGATTCACTCCTCCCACCCCTGGATCGACGAGGGCCTCGCCCAGTTCCTCTCGCTCCTCTGGACCGAGCGCACCGCTGGCCGCGCCGCCGCGCTGGCCGAACTGCAGAACGCAGCCCACCCGCTCGCCCTCGCCGAACCGAAAGACCCTGACTCCGCTGGGTGCCCCATTCATGACGGTTCCATCGTCATGGGTGGGGTAGAGCCGGGCACATCGCCCAAATGCGCATCCGAAAGCCCCGCAGGCACCAGCCTCGTCTCCGCCACCAGCGACATCTTCTACCGCACCAAGGCCGCCGCCGTCTGGTGGATGCTGCGCTCCATCGTTGGCGACGACCCCCTCAAGCAGGCCCTCCAAACCTACCGCCTCGACCCGAGCCTCGACCGCGACCCCACAGCCCTCCAGCACACGCTCGAAAATGCCTCGCACAAGGACCTGCGCTGGTTCTTCGACGACTGGGTCTACCGCGACCGCGGCCTGCCCGCCCTCTCCATCGTCAACGTCGCGTCCAGCCAGCTCACCTCGCGCTCCGGGCTGCCCGCCGGATGGCTAGTCGCCGTCGAGGTACGCAACGATGGCAACGCCATCGCCGATGTCCCCGTCACCGTTCGCTCCGCCGACGCATCCGAGACCCAGCGCCTGCGCATCTCCGGCCGCTCCAGCGCCTCCATCCGCATCGTCTTCGCCGGCACGCCCGCCGAGGTCCAGGTGAACGACGGCAGCGTCCCCGAGACCCAGACCAGCCTCCACACCCGCCAGCTCGTCCTTCCAGGCCATTAGTTGCCGGGTGCCCCATGTCTCGCTTCTGAGACATGAGTTCTATTCGGGTGCCCAATCCTTCGCAGTCTCATCGCGAAGGGTGGGATGGTAAACGCCCAGCGACAAACTGCATTGCCCCGCGCGCCCATGCTAGCCTTTTCGCATGGATGTGCTGAAGCGTCGCCCCTCCTTCCGTCTCTTTCTAGCCACAGCAGCAGCCGTGCTCTGCCTGCACCTCGTCACCTCCGCGCAGATCGCGCAGCCAGCTCCAGCCTCAACCGGCAACACTTCCGATCTGCGCATCGCCGCGCTGCTCGATTCCCTTGGCCGCGTGCGCACGCCAACCTTCGCCGCCATCTCGCCCGACGGCAACACGGTAGCCTGGGCATTCAACGGAGAGCGCGGCTCCGAGCTGCACCTCACTCGCATCGCGCCTGCCGGCTCCGCGCCTGATCGCGTCCTCTCGCCAGACACCATCGGCGACGCGGCGCGCAGCAAGCCCGGCATCTGCACCGCATCGCATCCCGCCTGGTCGCCCGATGGCTCGCAACTCGCCCTCCTCTCCGATTGCTCCGACAGTAGCCAAAATGCCAGCAGCGGCAAATTGCAGCCAACCGCGCAGCAAAATATCTTCGTCTGGACTCTGGCCAGCAACGTGATGAAGCAAGTGAGCCATCTCCACGGAGAGGTCAGCTCGCTCCAGTGGTCGCCCGACGGCCGGTCCATCGCCTTCCTCTACGTCGAGAACGCCACACGCCGCGCGGGAGCAACCGATGCCATGAAGCCCTGGTCCGGCGTCATCGGCGAAGACAACATCGAGGTGCAGCAAGTTGCAGCCATCGAACTTGCGTCGAGCGGATTTCGTTATGTGACACCGGAGAATCTGCACGTATACGAATTCAGTTGGTCTCCGAATTCAAGTCAAATCGTCTTCGTTGCGGCAGCGCCGCCTGGCGAAAACAACTGGTGGGTGGCTCGCCTCTACGTCATCTCGGTCGGGGCCGGCCCAGCGCAAAACAAGGAATATCGGGATAGTGTCTATAAGAACGTACCGCCGGGAAGGGTAGTCGGTGTCGGTGGTGGCGGCCTCGGCGGCCCGGCTCTCATGCTTAATCCCGAAACGGTATCCGGCCCACTCCACGGCCTACAGATCGCCGTCCCCCGATTCTCCCCCGATGGCAAGCAGATCGCCTTCATCGGCGGCCTCATGTCCGACCAGGGCTCAACCGGCGGCGACATCTATCTCATCCCCACCACCGGCGGCGAACCCAAAGACGTAACCCCCAACCGCCCCGCCTCGCCCGCCTACATCGCATGGCTCGACGACCACACCCTCGGCATCTCCGAGCACTTTGGCGGCAGCAGCCGCATCGCCGTGCTCGACCTCGCCACCGGCCAGGACGTTCCCGGCCTCGACTTTACCTTTCCAGAGACGATCTACTCCGGCGACGATTCGATGAGCGTCTCACTCTCCAAGACCGGAAACATCGCCCTCATCCGTCAGTCCTTCGCGCGCCCGCCCGAGCTCTGGGCCGGCCCCTCCGACAACCTCCAGCAGATCTCCCACCTCAACGACGCCATCCAGCCCGCGTGGGGCAAGGCCGAATCCATCGACTACACCAGCGACGGCCTGCCCATCCAGGGCTGGCTGCTCTATCCCGCCAACTTCGATCCCTCGAAAAAATATCCCCTCATCGTCAGCGTCCATGGCGGCCCATCCAGCGCCCTCACTCCGCGCTGGCCGGGAGCCACCTACAGCGCGATTCCCCTCTCCGCGCTGGGCTACTTCGTCTTCCTGCCCAATCCGCGCGGCAGCTTCGGCCAAGGCGAGCGCTTCACCCAGGCCAACGTCAAGGACTTCGGCTACGGCGATCTGCGCGACATCCTCGCCGGGGTCGACCTGATTGAGAAGCGATTCCCCATCGACCGTGATCGCGAAGGCATCACCGGATGGAGCTACGGCGGTTTCATGACCATGTTCGCCGTCACCCAGACCACGCGCTTCCGCGCGGCGGTGGCCGGCGCGGGCCTCTCCAACTGGCAGAGCTACTACGGCGAGAACTCCATCGACCAGTGGATGCTCCCCTTCTTCGGCGCATCCGTCTACGACGACCCGGCGGTCTACGCCAGGGCCTCCCCCATCAACTTCATCAAGAAAGTCAAAACGCCAACCCTGCTCCTGGTGGGCGACCGCGACGGCGAGTGTCCCGCGCCGCAGAGCTTCGAGTTCTGGCACGCGCTGCGCGCCCAGGGCGTTCCTGCGCAGCTTGTGGTCTATCCCGGCGAGGGCCACCACTTCGCCGACCCAGCCCACCAGCGCGACCTGCTGCGGCGCACCATCGGCTGGTTCCAGGCCCAGATGCCGGCAAAGTAGAGGCGCGGCGCGGACTGCGCTCCATCGCTTCCCCGGCGCGTCGAAGCAGCCCTGGTTATTTGCGTCCCATCTGCGCAGCTTCTACACTGACATCTGTGGTTCTAGCGTCTGCGGTGTGACCGTTCAGCTCTGGTTCCAGTTGGACGGGGAGGTTTAATGCGTCGGTTTGTCACGTTGGTTGTTCTGCTTCTGTCCTCGCTTCCATTCGGTGTCTCCATCTCGGGCTGCGCGCACAATCTCGCGCCCGCATTCTGCAATGGCGGAGACTCGGGCATGACGACAACCCAGGCCGCCACCATCGTGTTGCAGCCGATCGTCTACGGAATCTCGCTGAACTACGGGGAGATAGGACAGCTGCAGGGGCCTACGACGACCGACTGCAAGGGCGCGAACGTTTCGGTGGGGGCGTACACCTACGGAACCACGGACATGACCATCGCCGACGTACAGCCGACGTCCGGGAAGTTGTGCGCGGGAACGTGGAACCGCAACTCCGGTGGGGGAATTCCCGACTATACCTACTGCATTACGACCAATAAGTCGGGCATTGCCTATGTCACCGCAAGCGCGGACAGCGTAACCAGCAATCCCCTGCCCATCTTCGTGCATCCGGTGGTGTCCAGCATTGTGCTGGGCGGTCCGTCGTCCAACTGTACAACCGATCCCACGACTGCCTGTTGCCCGCTGGCGACGTCGGGCGCGGTCACGGCCCCGCCGTATCTGGCCAACTCCTGCGTGTCGCAGGGATCGACCGCCCAGCTTGTAGCGCGGGTCTATGCCGGATCGGGCGCCAACCAGACCAACATCAGTTGCCTGGCGGGACATCTGCAATTGAGCGCGCAGGGTGAAACGTCCACCACCGCGATCTCGCCGGTCGTCAGCATCGACCAGAACGGCGTGGCCACGGCGAATCAACCGGGATCTGTCTTGATCTCGGCCAACGTGGCGGATGCAGCCAGCACCGCGGGGATATTCTCCACCTGTCCGCCGGCCTCGATCACCCTCTCCGCCGCTGGATCGTCCAGCAATCCGGTGGTCGTGAACCAGAACAATCCGCAGTCGCTGGTGGCCACGGCACTCGACATCAATGGCGTACCCCTGACCGGGCTGTCGCTGCAGTATGTGTCGACCGCGCCAACCACCATTCCCGCAGGTGCCACGGTGACGCCGCCCTTCGCGGGCGCGGCCTCCATCTCCGCCATATGCCAGCCGCCCAGTTGCAATTCTGCGTCGTACAACCAGATCGGTATCTTCGGCAATGGCAAGCCGGTCACTTCAAATTCGGTGAATATCACCGCGCCAGGCACCAACAGCACGGTCCTGTATATGGCCAGCACACTCTCGCAGGATGTGGTGCAGATCGACTTTACAACGTCTGTGGTGGGGGGGCCGTTCCTGCTGCCCTTTGTGCCGAACTCCATGGTCATCAGCAATGATGGCACGTCCATCTACCTGGGCAGCTCGACCGGGCTGATGGTGCTGAATGCGCTGAACACGCTCAACCTCACGCGCACCGATGTCACTTCGCCGGGCTCGGTACTCGCCTTGTCGCCCAACGGCAGCATCCTCGTCATCAGCGATCCGGTGCACCAGGTCATCTCGCTCCAGAACTCGGCCGGGGGCGTCATCTCCACCTTCGGCGGGATAGCAACCCACGCCGAGTTTTCCCCCGACAGTCAGACCGTGTACATCTCCGCCGGCGATCAGTTGCTGGTCTACTCGACCTATACCGGCTGGACCAGCATCACTCCTGCCACATCGGCCGGGACGCCCGTGACCGATGTTGCGATCACAGTGCCAAGCGTCGGGGCGTATTTTGCTGGACCGGCCACCACGGCGCGCAGCTACTGCTCGGTGAGCACACCAACCACACCGGCCAACGAGACCAACGTCTTCTATCCGCCAGCCGACAGCTCTCCGGCCATCACCGACCGGCTCGCCGCAACCAGCGACGGAATGCATGTGATCGGCGCGACTGTTACGCCGGTGCCAACCCTGAACGATCTGCGGGTGAGCATCCCTGCCGGCAACATGAATGGTGCCACCGTCAGCGTTGCCTGCCCCGCCACAGGCACGCTCAGCTTCTCCAACACGCTCACATCCACTCTTCTGAGGCCGGTCGCGGCATCTGCCATTACCGGGGTCTTGCCGACCTCCGACTCGTCGGTCGCCTTCATCACCTACACTGGCTCGGGCGGCGTTCTGCCGGCCTATGCTCCGGCTGCAAGCGGTCCGGGAACGACCACCTACATCAAGCTCTCCGGCACGGCAACGGCACCCATCGCAGGCGTCATCAGCGCGGACAACACTACCTTGTACGTGGGGACCTCGGGAGACAACCTGGTTCACCTCATCAACCGCAGCACGCTGACCGACTCATCGACCCTGGCGCCCAACCTGGTCGCCGCGCCCAACCAGAGCGTTTCGGCCGGGACCGTTGTGCCGGTCAATCTGCTGGTGCAGAAGCCGCGCAAGACGACCTAGCTCCGGCTGCAGCGCGGAACGCTGCCTGAGTAGGTGTATCCCTACCCCCACAAAAGTTGTAAGGCATTCTTTTTCAATGCTCCTACAATGAAGCTGTTCCATCCTCCGCAGGATGCTGAAGACCCCACATCCGGGGCTTCCTATCTGAAGGCGGGAGGGGCAGAGTTTTCGACCCAGATTCCGATCGGGACGGAGTTCAGTTGAACGGAACGCTTCCTGTTCGGATCGACATTAATGATGTAAAGCAACTCCAACCCGTCGCAAAGCGTCTATGATGTTTTGCGAGAAGCAGCTTTTCTTCGACGATATGGTTCTCAATTACGAAACCTTCTTCTTCACGAATATCGTCTCGGTGACCGTGTTTACGGCATGCCTCTGCCTGCTCGCCTGGAACAACCGCAAAGTGACAGGGATGAAGTGGTTTGCCGGCGGAATGGTGGTGGGGCTGGTCAAACTGGTTCTGCAGGGCATGGAAGGAAATAAGTTCCCTGTAATCCTCAGCGACATGGTGGCCAATGAGCTTTACCTGGTCTCATTCGTAATGCAGTTGTTGGGCCTGCGCTGGTTTGTGCTGCGCAAGCCGATACGGCAGTGGTGGCCCTTCGTTGCAATCGGGCTTGCTCTGCTGGTCTATACCATCCTGTTTCTCGGCCATGTTCCGCGCATCAACAACGTCATCAACATTCCCAATATTCTGGTGTGCGGCGTTGCCGCATGGATCCTCTTCAAGAACGGGCGCGGGCCGTTTGCCGTTGTGGCGCGAGTCACGGCGACCATCCTCAGCGCGGATGTGGTCGTGATGATCTTCCGCGCTGTTCTGACCAACCTGCGTTATATCCGGGCGGACAAGACCGTCGACGCCCAAACCGATCCGTGGTGGGTGGGTTCGCTGGCCGCTATGGCTTTTCTTGCCACCTGCATGGTGATGTGCGTCCTGTGGTTCCTGGTGACGGAGTTAAGCAAGGAGCTGGCCGAGCAGGCACGCACCGATCCGCTTACCGGAGCGCTGAATCGCCGCGCCATGGAGGAGGCGGCCCTGCGCGAGACCACGCGAAGTATCCGCTATGGCCATCTGCCCTGCATGATCGTGCTGGACATCGACCACTTCAAACACCTTAACGACACGCGCGGACACGCCGCAGGAGACGCCGCGTTGCAGGCCCTAGTGCATCAAATCAAACCCATGATGCGCGTCAACGATGTGCTGGCCCGCACCGGGGGCGAAGAGTTCACCATCCTGCTGCCCAATACCACTGCCTCGGCCGGCATCATGGCCGCAGAGCGCGTAAGACAGACTGTGGAAGCTCTTGAAATTCCCTTCGAGGACGAGCCCATCCGCTTTACCATCAGCGCCGGCGTGGCCCAGCTTGACCCCGCGCAAGGCGGCTGGGAGGGCATGATGCGGCGCGCCGACGCGGCCATGTACGAAGCCAAGGAAAGTGGCCGCAACTCGGTCCGCCCAAGAGTTAAATTCAATGATGTGGAGGCTGCCAAAGCGCAGGCCATTTCCATCTTGTAAGCCATTGGCATCCCTCGATCGCGGTCATCTGGCTTCTCCAAGGGGGAAGCCAGAACTATGTTGTGGGTCTTGCGTGGGGTAGGGCCTCATCCCAGGCGCTGCTTCAGCAGGCTGCGCGCAATGGCGTCCAGCACCCCGTTGAGAAAGTGCACCGACTCCGGCGCTGCGTAGCGGCGCGCGATCTCCAGCGACTCGTTGATCACGATGGCCGCCGGCGTGTTGGGGCAGCCCAGCAGCTCAGCAACAGCCGCACGCAGCAGGTTGCGGTCCACCACCGCCATGCGCTCCAGCCGCCAGTTCTCGGCGTGCGTCTCGATCAGCGCGTCGATCTCCGCCCGGCGCTCGGTGGCGACGCGATAAAGCTCTTCGGCAAAGCCGCGTGTCTCCGCATCCACATCGTCGCGCGAGGGCCAGAAGAGAGCGCGCACCTCATCCGGCGTCTGCTTGCCCAGGTCGCCCTGGAACAGCATCTGCATCGCCAGCTCGCGGGACTTGCGGCGCGTTCCCACCTACTTCTTCTCCGCCAGTTTCCTTTGCGGTGCCTGCAGCTTCCTCGTTACAGAAACCATCTCGATGGCCGCAATGGCCGCCTCGAAGCCCTTGTTCCCCGCCTTCACTCCGGCGCGGTCCAGCGCCTGTTCCAGCGTCTCGCAGGTCAGCACGCCGAAGCTGTGCGGCACGCCCGTCGCCTGCTGCGACTCGCCAATGCCGCGCGCCACCTCCGTGTAGATCGCCTCGTAGTGCGCCGTCTCGCCGCGCAGCAGGCAGCCCAGCGTGATGATCGCATCGACCGACTTCGACTCCGCCAGCGTGCGCGCTGCCGCGGGGATCTCCCACGCTCCCGGTACGCGCACAATCTCGATCTCCGCGCGCGCCGCGCCCGAGCGCAGCAGCCCATCCAGCGCTCCTTGCAGCAGGCGGTCGGTGATCACCGTGTTCCAGCGTGCAACCACAATCGCAAATCGCATTCCCGCCGCCGACAAATCTCCCTCAACGGCAATCGGCTTGCCGTGCAGCGGGTTCTCCGACTCCCAGAAGCCGAGCAGTAGTGACGAATCCAGCGCAACCGTAAACAGCCGCGACTTCCAGTGCGTCGGCGCAACCTCGGAGAGCCGTTCGCCAATCTCTTCGGCCTTGCAGTTGGCCTTCACCCACTGCGCCACCACCCCGCGCACCTCGTCCAGTTGCGTCACTTCAATCAGCACCGGAGGCACAGCCGGCGCGCGCCCCGCCACCAGCTCCAGGTTGCCCAGCGGAGCCAGGAATGCCGCGCCCCGCCCGCTTCCATCCTCCCAGCCCTTGCCCGCCTCGAAGCCCAGCGCGCCGAAGAGTCCAGCAAGCCTCTCCTGCGCAGCCACCGAAGCCACCTGCGTCACCAGCGTGATCCCCTTAATCATCCTTCGATTGTATCGTCTGCGGCAGAATCACAGCGAACGGAACGAGCAAGTGAAGATCGATCGGAAGGGCACGGCTTCAGCCGTGCCGAAAAGCGCGTTCCCTTTGAAGACTGCGCACCCTTGACCGCTTCGCAATCAAGGGTGCGCAAGAAAGGGCAACAACCAAACTGACCCGCCACCGCGGAAGCGCGCCCGCTGGAAAGCGCATCCAACGTCTTGGTATGCTTAAGACGTGCGTATGACTGCCCCTCTTCTTTCGTTCTCCGGCCGCAACTTCTTCATGCAGTCTTCTTTTTCCCGAACCAAGCTGGCGCTGGCTTCGGCCCTCTGCCTTGCCGCCTCTCCCATGCTGCTCACGGGCTGCAACCCCGCTTCGGCGGGCACCACCATCCCAACCGCCAGCCAGCAGGCGGTCGACTCCGCGCGCCAGCAGTTGGACCTGATCCCGCCGCCCTCCAAGAGCCGCTACCTGGCCATCGCCAGCCTCTCCGAATGGGAGAACCCCTACCTCACCGTGCAGCAGAACATGGCCACGCTGCATGTGACCCAGGCAGACGCCAACCCCAGCCAGTTGGGCGCAGGCGGGATGCTGCGCCCCGCCTCCGCGCGCCGCCAGGACCTCACCGTACGCGTCAGCGATCTGCCCGCCGCGCTGGACGCCGTGCCGCAGAACTCCTGGCCCTATGGCCGCGTGGTTGCCATCGAAGAGGCGCACGATACGCCGGTCTCGGCCCGTCCCGCCGTCCGCCGCAACGTCGAAGCCGCCATCAAGACCCTCAGCGACATGGGCGTAGTGGTCTACGAATGGCCAGAAGGCGGCGGCCTGCGCTGACTTTTTCGCAACCGTTGTCTTAGCCGCAACTGTTGTCTTAGTTGCAACCGTTGTATTTTGTCGTTGCCTGGAAAGGGCCAACGGCCCGTCCTATATTTAGCCTGGGGCGAAGCCCCAGGATCGGACCCGCCACACGACTGCGGGCTGAAGGCCCGCGCTATAGCTGCTATACGTGGATACAGCGCACGCGATGCCGCGCGGACGCATCCTACAATCAATGTCGGACGCGACTGGGCGCATGAGACTAGCGCGTGAGGCTTGAGAACAAGATGTTGAAGGGATTGTCATGAGCGAGACAAAAGTTGCGGCGGTGAAGAAAGACAAGTCGCTGGCCAAGGGACTGATCGCCGGCTTGATCGCAGGGCTGGCCGCAACCGCCGCCAAGACACTTGCCGAGCGCATCTTACCCCCGCAGCCGAAGCCCGGGCCGGAGTCTCCAATTCCACCCGCCGAGTGCGTCTCCGCGGAAGACCCGTCGTCCGTCGCAAAGGAGCAGCAGAACGAGGCCCTCCGCTGGGGCCTCGGCGCGGTGACCGGCGCTGCATATGGAGCGGTCGCCGAGTTCTATCCCGAAGCCACCGCGAAACACGGGGCCGGCTTCGGCCTGGCGCTGGATGCGCTCGCCCACACAGGCGAACTGCCCGTGCAGCGCGCGCGGGTTGTCGGATGCTGGCCGTTTCTGAAGCTGAAATGCACGACCGCACAGCCCGCGCCTGGCCTCGCATCTGCGCCCGGGAAAGAGACCCAAATTGCGCGCCAGCGCGGCAGCCAGATCGCCTCCTACGTCGTCTACGGCGTCACCGCCGAGCTGGTGCGCAGGCTGGTGCGCCGGTGGCTCTAACCGGGATGCATCCCGGCAGCGGCACGCCTGTCTGCAGCCTGGAGAGGATTTGTTCTAGAATGCTGGCGGTTCGACAGAGAAGACGGCGGCTTGCCAATTCATCTCCTGAAGGAGCAGGCGCAGCCTACAGCAGCAAAATCAGGTTGGGAGGATGACATCATGCGAATTTCCGTAAAAGCTATGGCATTTGCGCTTGGACTGCTTTGGGGAGGAGGAGTCGCGTTTACTGCACTGGCTCACCTCGCATTCCCTTCTTACGGTACAGGGTTCCTTGTATTTGTCAGTTCCATCTACCCGGGTTTTCATGGGGCCCGCAACCTCGGTGACGCTCTGGTTGGAACGGTCTACGGATTGTTCGACGGTGCCACTGGCGGCCTCATCTTCGCCTGGTTGTACAATCTGGTCGCCGCGCCGGTCGCTGCACCCAGCCGGCAGGCCTGAGCGCGCCGGTGGCTCTAACCGCAGCTCCGAACCACTCCCAGGCCGGGGACCGCACGGCCCGCGCGACGCTGCGCAGCTATCGCCTGGGCGACTGGCAGGCAATGTACGCGCTCGATCTCGTCTGCTTCGAGCCGGTCTTCCAGTTTAGCCGCGGAGCCATGCGCGGCTTTGCCGAGGCCCCCGGCGCGGTGACGGTGCTGGCCGAGGCGCAAGGAGAACTGGCAGGCTTTTGTGTCGCGCAGTTGGAGCAGCGCACCGGCTATGTGGTGACCCTGGATGTTGCTCCCGCATGGCGGAGGCGCGGACTGGCGCGGCGTCTCATGGCCGACGTCGAATCCAAACTCCACTCCGCCGGCGCCACCGATATAGAGCTGCATGTCTTCACCGGCAACGCCGGAGCCATCCGCTTCTACGAATCCATCGGCTACGCACGCGTCGGCGAAGCGAAGGACTTCTACGCGCAAAGCCTGCACGCGCTCCTTTACCGCAAGGAGTTCGCTGCTTAAAGCATTTTCACTCTTGCTGTAGAGGGAAATGAATTGTCATTCTGACCCTGAGCTTGCGAAGGGGAAGAATCCCCGCATTTTATTCGCAGCGCGATACTCTTCACCTCACCATTGGTGAAAATGCTCTAGGAAATCTCTGAATAAGTCCCCGTTTTGAAAGGGCGGGACTTTAGTCCCGCCGCAAGCGGCCTATTATCAATGCGGCTTTAGCCGCCGAGGGAATCTCGAACACCTGTGCAGACCTTCCCTAGAGTCCTTGAGTTCTACTCGTAGTACCGCGCGAAGCTGCTGTCGGTCTCAAACAGCGTGCAGTCCTTCACCCGCACCCGCCCGCCGGTCATCTCTTCAAGTTGTCGCGCGGTCTGCTGGTAGAAGTAGCGCGCCAGGTTCTCCGCCGATGGGTTCAGCTCGGTAAACGGCGCAATGTCGTTGATCATCCGGTGGTCCAGCGCGTCGACCACCGGCCGCAGCAGGTGTTTGAGCAGCTTGAAGTCCAGCAGCAGCCCGGCCTCGTCCAGCTCCGCGCCCTCCAGCGTCACCAGCACGCGGTAGTTGTGGCCGTGCGGGTTCTCGCACTTGCCCTTGTAGTTGCGCAGGTAGTGGCCGGAGGAGAAGCCGGCTTCCACGGTGACCTCGAACATCGGCTTGGCCCCCCTTCACTGTCGATTGTATCGTCTGCGCGCGGGTTGGATCAGGAGAGGCGCGGTAGATTCAAGATTGCCTGCACCGTATTCACGACCGCCTGCGTCTGCGCGCCTCTTCGCTGCGCCGCCTAGCCTGCTCGAAGAGCGACGCCATCACCCCGGCCAGCGCGGCCAGCAGCGCCAGCACGAACAGCGCCAGCCCCATCGTCCGCCACAGCGAGGCGTCGCCCGGCGAGCCCGGCTGCCGCGCGATGTTGCTGTACGCAATGCCGCATGAGATCAGCGCAAAGAGCGCAAGCGACGCAGCGAGAATGAAGAGATTCCGGCCCATGGGTTTGTCTGTCGCTAGCATACGGCACCGGACTGAATTGCCGTGCGCAATTCAACACTTCGCCATGCATGACAGCGAAAAGGTGCCAACCAATTCAGGCGGGCACCTTTCCCTATGCGAGTTGACTTGCTAGCGGTCGATCTTTAAATGATCGCGCCGGTTCTGCTGCCAGCACTGCTCATTTGAATCGGTGCAGAAGGGCCTCTCCTTTCCATAGCTGATGACCCGGATGCGGCTGGCGGGAATACCATCGCTGACGAGCGCTTTCTGAAGCGACTCAGCGCGTTTCTGTCCAAGCACGATGTTGTACTCAGCCGATCCACGTTCATCACAGTGACCTTCGATCAGCAGCTTGATGTCCGGGTACTTGAGCAGAAACGCTGAATCCTGTTCGACTACAGGAGAGTCCTGGCTGCGGATGTCGGCCTTGTCGTAGTCGAAATAGATGTCCTGTATATTTTGCTCGAAGAGCTGTTCTTCGGTGATGGGCGGGGGCGGAGGCACCGGTGTGGGCGGAGGAGGATTGACCGTGAGCCGGGCGTTCGCCTCAACACTGCCTCCGGGCCCTTTGGCGGTGAGTGTGTAGGTAGTCGACCGGGTTGGCGAGACGGACTGGGAGCTGTTGGGAGCAACCGAGCCGATGCCCTCAATCGACGCGTCGGTAACGTTGGTTGTCTTCCATGTCAGCGTGGCGGATTGCCCCTGATCGATCACCGACGGGTTGACTGTAATATTGGCGGTGGGTGCGGGCGCAGGTGCTGGCGCAGGTGCGGGCGGTGGAGGCGGTGGTGGAGCGGCAGCCTTCTTGTGGCATCCCGCAAGAATCATGATGGCGGCAAGGCAGACTGCGACTGGATGCTTCTTCAGCTTGGAGTAGTTCATGGTGAATCTCCTTTTCGTTATGCAACGTTGCGGCAATAATGACCTGAGGTCATTTCGGACGGCCATTCAACGAGATCGAGTTGTAGGAGAATTCAGGGTGCGCGTTGTCGATTCGCGTGAGAGGCAGAGTTGTTTTGCAGCGCAGGAGACACTGTCGGCGGGTACACTTGAGGTCGCATCGGGTCTTGCAGCCGCACAGTCTTCAGAGCAACGTTTGAGAGCGGGGTCGAATCTTCAACGAAGATTCGTCTGCTCAAGCGATGCGCGGCAGAGCTGGGTGAAACGGTCAGAGGCGAGCGGAGGCAGGAATTGGTTGATACGTGGAACTGGGCACTTGGTGGTGCCACCGCCAGGATGGCCGAGTCGATGACCTGCGGTGTAAGCTGCGCCGGCGCGAGTTTTAGCTGAGCCGATGCGGGTGTCGTGATCGAGGCAACAAGTCCCAGCAGGCAGATACCCGAGGTGCGAAGTATCAGGCGTAAGCCGACGACCATAATCAAACATACTATAGATTCACCGAATCGATCTATCTGGCGGCTGGCGTATGGCTAGGCGTGGTGGGGTTTAGGTTGAAGGGAGCGGTACATTCCAAACGAATCAGAGATGAAAGGGAGATTCCGATTTAGGACAATTCCATTGGGATATTCTGGATGGGAGGGCCTTCCCACAAGATGACGGAACCCATTTCGACCGCGAGCAGGAGCTGGTGGCAGGTCTCGCTCGCGGAGCGCATGGCCCCGCTGCGGCATAGCGAGAGCCACGTTTTTATGGCTCTGTCGCTGGTCATCGGCGCGCTCACCGGTCTAGCCGTCGTCGCCTTTATCGTGCTAACGGAACGCATGGGAATGCGCCTGTACCCGGTGGTGGGCGCGCCCTGGCGGCGTCTCATGTTCCCGGTCGCAGGATCGCTCGGCATCGGTTATCTGCTCTATCGCTTCTTCCCCAATGCGCGCGGCAGCGGCGTGCCCCAGACCAAGGCCGCGCTCTTTGCCCGCGACGGCCGCATCACGCTGCGCACCGTGCTGGGCAAGTTCTTCTGCACCTCGGCGACGCTGGCCAGCGGCATTCCCCTCGGCCGCGAAGGCCCCTCGGTGCAGGTGGGCGCTGGCATCGGCTCCGTTCTGGGACGCGCGCTGGGCCTCAGCACCGAGCAGGTGAAGAACCTGATCCCGGTGGGCGCGGCGGCGGCCATTGCAGCCGCATTCAATACTCCCCTGGCCGCGGTCGTCTTTGCCCTGGAGGAGATCATGGGCGACCTCAACGCGCCCATGATGGGCGGCGTGGTGCTGGCCTCTGCGACGGCATGGGTCGTTCTACGTCTATCTCTCGGCGATCATCCGCTCTTCACAGTACCCCAATATCACCTGGTCAGTTCGTCCGAGTTTGCCGTCTATGCGGTCCTCGGCGTGGCTGGCGGAGTGGTTTCGGCGGCCTTCTCATGGCTACTGCTGAACCAGCGCGCGCGCTTCCTGCGCTTCCCCCAGTGGACCGTCTGGTTCCAGCCCGTTGTGGGCGGGCTGCTGGTGGGCGGAATGGGTTGGTTTGTCCCTCAGGTGCTGGGCGTGGGCTACGGCTTTGTCGGCGACGCGCTGAACGGACGCATGGCATTCCACCTGATGATTCTGCTCCTCGTGCTCAAGCTCTTCGCCATCACCACCAGCTATGCCTCGGGCAACGCGGGCGGCATCTTTGGCCCATCGCTCTTCCTCGGCGCCATGTTGGGAGGCGTCGTCGGCACCGCGGCGCATCATCTCTTCCCGCTGGCCACGGCCACGCCCGGGGCCTACGCGCTGGTTGGCATGGGAGCGGTCTTCGCCGGCGTGGTGCGCACCCCCATGACCTCGGTGCTCATCATCTTCGAGATGACCCAGGACTACGCCGTCATCGTTCCCCTCATGATCGCCAACATGGTCAGCCTCTTCGTCGCCTCCCTCCTGCAGCATGAGCCCATCTACGAGGCGCTGGCCGTGCAGGACGGCATCCATCTGCCCAGCGCCAGGACGCGGCTGCATCTCGATCAGCGCACGGTCGCGGAGATCACGAAAGCTCCTGGGCTCTTGCTGGAGTCCGAAATCACGGTGCGCGAGGCCCTGGGACGAATCCGCGCCAGCGGCCTGCGGACCGCCCTGGTCACGGACCGGCGCGGTGTTATCGGCGTCGTCACTCAGTCGCAGATGGAGGTCGAAGTGGACGAGGACTCCGGCAGGCTGCTCGACGATCTGATGGTCGAGCCGGTCTTTCCTCACATGCACGCCGATCAGGGGCTGGACCTGGCCCTGGAGCGCATGGGAAGCAACCAGATCGATCTGCTGCCCGTGGTCAGCCGCGCCGATGTACACACGCTGGTCGGCATCGTGACCCTCCAGGACGTCCTCGACGCATACGGCGTCTCCCACTCCTGATCGCGCCTGTCCCGGAATCACCCCTTGGGCCGCAACATCCACGGTTGCGGGCCAAAAAAAATAAATACAGACATTCCAAAGCTCTGTTCGGCAGGACAGTCGAGAGGCAGAAAGCTCCGCTTCCGCTTTTGCAATCTCGCGAGTAACCAGCAGTACTCGGGCAGTAACGTCTCCAACCTATAACTAAAATTCCTGGCGTTGTTTGCGTTTTTCGTGTCTTTCCGTTCAGGCCGAACCTATAATGTTGAAAATGCGCGGAGTGACAGCAATTTCCGACACGCCCGGCATGGTCCTGAGAGAGGTCTGTGCAGATGCAACCTGAACGGCGACCCATTCCTGGAGTTCCTTCAACATGAACACCCCTCGTCTGTGTGCTTTGCGTACTGTCTTCCCCCGGCCCTTCGTTCTTCTCCTCGCGGGATTCATCGGTTTGGCCCCGTTGAGCGCTCGCGGTCAGTTTGCAACCATTCTGGATACAACCTCGCGCTTCGCCGGCAACAGCACAGGCACGGGCGGTTACAACCAGGACTCGGGGGTTGCCACGGCCACCACCCTGAACGTGCCCACGTCAGTCGTCTTCGATTCCCTGGGCAACCTCTACATCTCCGACACGCAGAACAACTGCGTGCGCAAGGTGGCCCCCAACGGCGCCATCTCCACGGTGGCCGGACTGCGGATCAACGGCAACGCAACGGATACCTGCAATACCGCCAGCCTTCCGGGCCCCGACCCCGCCCAGGGATTGCTGGCGCCCACCGGCCTGGCCATCGACAGCTCCAACACGCTGTACATCGCGGACAGCCAGCACAACTGCGTGCGCAGCCTGGCCAGCGGCGCGGTCGACAGTTACTCAAACCAGGTCCTTACCACGGTGGCCGGCACCTGCACGTTTGTACCGACTGATTCGGATACGCCTGTCCCCATTGGCTTGGCGGTGGACAGCGGCTCCAACCTCTACATCTCCATCGTGGGTTCGAACACTGGCGTCACCGTCAACCAGGTGGTGCGCCACCTGTCCACCGACCCGGCGACGGCCATCTGCGCCGTTGCTGGCCAGCTCTCGCCCTATGCAGCCAACACCCTCTGCGCGGGAATCACCGGCACAAACCCCAAACTCGACCGCCCCGCCGGCCTTGCCTTCGACAAGAACGGCAACCTCTTCATCGCCGATTCAAACAACAACTGCGTGCGCGAGATCGTTGGAATGGCGACTGTGCAGACGGCGGTTGGGCAGTGCGTCAACGACAGCACCGGCAGTTCGGCCACGCCCCTGAGCAATCCCTACGGGCTGGCCTTCACGTCCAGCGCCTCGCTGTTCATCTCGGAGTCGGCGGTGACCCAGAACAATGTGGTGAGCTTCAACTCCGGCGCCAACACGCTGACCTTGATCGCCGGCCTCTCCAGCGGCCTCCCCGGCGCGTACAACGTCTCGCAGGAGGGCCAGGCTGCGTCGCTGGTTCCCCTCGACCAGCCGCTCGGCGTCACCACGGACCCCGGCGGCAGCATCTATCTGGCCGATTCGCAGAACAACATTGTGCGCAAGCTGGGCACCAACCTGAGCTTCCCGCCAACAAACGTGGGATCGATCAGCGCGAGCCAGACCATCATCTTCAGCATCAATCAGACGGTGAATCTCACCGTCACCGTGGGGACGGACTACTTCCTCGTCAGCACAACATGCAGCGGCGCCCATTCGGCCTCCACCACCTGCCAGGTGGTAATCAACTTCCAGCCAACCCGACCCGGCTATCGCTACTCCGCCCTGCAACTCAAGGACTCGATCAGCGGCAAGCTGATCGGCGTCGAACTGCAAGGCCTGGGCCTCGGCCCGCTCAGCCTGCTGGCTCCGGGCGTGGCCTCCACCCGTGCATCCGGCCTGCGCGCCGCCATCGCCGTCTCCACCGACTCGGCGGGCGACGCCTATGTGCTGGAGCGGGGTAACGGCTCCTCCACCGCCGATGTCCTCTTCTATCCGGCGGCTGGCGGCGCCGCTCAGGTCGTCGTGGCCCAGGGCGCGGGCCTGGTCTCGCCCTCCGCCATGGCGGTCGATGGCGCGGGCAACATCTTCATCGCCAATACTCCGGCCGGCATTGGCGCCAGCACCAGCATCGCCCGCTTCGGCGCGGACGGCTCCATCAACCTCTCCTATGCCACAGGTCTGCTCTACGTCAATGCCATGGCGGTCGACGGCTTCGACGACCTCTTCGTCGCCATGGGCGGCTCGGTCCACAACGTCACCGAGATCTACGCCGGCGGGCAGCGCCGCGTCGTCGCCGGCAACGGCGCCGTCGTTAATGCGAACAACGTCGCCGCCACCTCTGCGGTCTTCTATGATCCCAGCGGCATCGCGCTTGGCCCCAATGGCCTCGCCGTCGCCGATGCCGGGACCCATTACGTCTATTTGATCGACAACTCCGGAATCATCCACATCGTCGCCGGCGACGGCGCCACCTCCACCACCTTGCCCGGCGTGGCCACGGGCACCGGCCTCCTGATGCCCGACGGCCTCGCCATCGACGCCGCCGGTGACATCTACATCGCCGACGATACTGCGAATATCGTCTACGCAGTCTACTCGGTCATCAGCAACGGGACCAACATCTGGCCCGTCATCGGCACCGGCACCGCCGGCTACACCGGCGACAACGGCCCCAGCACCGCGGCCACCATCAACGCGCCGCTGGACATCGCCCTCGATGGGTCCAGCGACCTCTTCGTCGTAGACAGTGGCAACAGCGCGCTGCGCGAGGTCTCCTACCCGCGCACCAGCACCATCGCCTTCGGCAACGTGCTCATCGGCACCACCTCTTCCCCGCAGTTGCAGTATCTGGCCAACGCCGGCAACACCACCCTTTCCTTTACCTCCTTGCCGTTCACCACCACCGATACGTTGCACTACAACGTCTCGGCGGCTGCGACAACCTGTACCGGAACGACGGTCTCCGGCGGCGTCTGCGACATCGGATACACCTTCACCCCCACGGCAATCGGCCCGGCCCCCGCAGGCCAGTCCAACCTCTTCTCCAACTCCTACAACTCGCAGCAGACCGTCCTCTTCAGCACCAGCGGGTCCGGCGGCTACTCCACCGTGCCTCTGCCCTTCACCCTCCTCTCGGAGACTGAGGTATACGGCTACTCCTTCTCGGAGTCGTTCGCGTTCACCGGCAGCTTCCCCGCCAGCGGCACGATGGTCTTTTACATTGGCAGCCAGGTTCTCTGCACAACCTCGATAACCAACGCATCCGCGGGCGTCATCACATGCAATGCGGCGGCGTCCGGCCTCGCCTTCGGCAGCTATACCGTCAGCTTCACCTTCACCTCCACCAACTCGTACTACAGCTCGGTGACCGGTACAACCACGCTGAATGTCACCAAGGCGCCCCTGACGGTCAACGTCAACAGCTTCACCCGCCCATATGGCACGCCCAACCCCACCTTCACCGGCGCCATCTCCGGCGCGGTCAATGGCGACACCTTCACCATCGCCTACTCCACCACCGCCACCATCGCCTCCGGCGTTGGCGTATACGCCATCAACGCAACCGTCTCCGGCGCCAACATCGCCAACTACAACATCACGGTGAACCCCGGCACGCTGACCATTACCCAGGCGACGGGGGGCTTGGGGCTGGTGGTCACGGTCAATAACGCCTCGCGCCCGTACGGCTCGCCCAATCCCACCTTCACCTGTACGATCGCCGGCGCGGTCAATGGCGACACCTTCACCATCACCTACTCCACCACCGCCACCATCACCTCCGGTGTAGGCACATACGCCATCAACGCTACCGTCTCCGGCGCCGCCGCCGCCAACTACAGCGTGATCGTGATTCCAGGCACGCTCACCATCACGCCCGCGGGGACGGGCGGCGGCAACGGGCTGGTGGTCACCGTCAATAACGCCACCCGACCGTACGGCACCCCCAACCCAACCTTCACCGGGACCGTCACCGGCCTCGTCAACGGCGACACCGTCACCGTCACCTATTCCACCACCGCCACCATCACATCTCCCGTAGGCAGCTACGCCATCAACGCAACCGTCACAGGTGCCGCCGCCGCCAACTACAACATCACCGTCGTTCCCGGAACGCTCTTCATCACCTCCGCGGGAACCGGGCTGGTGGTCACGGTCAATAACGCCACCCGCCCGTACGGCACCCCCAACCCCACATTCACCAGCACCATCACCGGAGCGCTCAACGGAGACACCTTCACCGTCACCTACTCCACGGTGGCCACGCAGTTCTCTCCCGTCGGCAACTACGCCATCACCGCTACCGTCTCCGGCGCCGCCGCCGCCAATTACAACATCACCGTGATACCAGGCACGCTGACTATCACGCCCACCGCGCCGTTGGTCATCACGGTCAATAACGCCACCCGCCCGTACGGCGCCCCCAACCCAACATTCACCAGCACCATCACCGGAGCGCTCAACGGAGACACCTTCACCGTCACCTACTTCACGGTGGCCACGCAGTTCTCTCCCGTCGGCAACTATGCCATCAACGCTACCGTCTCCGGCGCCAACATCGCCAACTACAACGTCACCGTGGTTCCCGGTACGCTCGCCATCACGCCTGCGGGAACACCGCTGGTAGTCACGGTGAATAGCTTCTCGCGTCCCTACGGCACGCCCAACCCGACCTTTACCGGGACCGTCACCGGCCTCGTCAACGGCGACACTGTCACCGTCACCTACTCCACGGTGGCCACCATCGCCTCACCCGTAGGCACTTACCCGATCACCGCCGTCGTCTCCGGGGCCGCCACCGCCAACTACACCATTACCGTAGTTCCCGGTACGCTCACCATCACGCCCACCACAACCCCGCTGGTCATCGCGGTCAATAACGCCACCCGGCCCTACGGCACGCCCAACCCAACCTTTACCGGCACCATCACCGGCGCGCTCAACGGAGACACCTTCACCATAGCCTACTCAACCACGGCGACCATCCTCTCTCCCATCGGCACTTACCCCATCACCGCCATCGTCTCCGGCGCCGCCGCCGCCAACTACGCCACCATCACCGTCATCCCCGGCACGCTCACCATCACGCCCGCCACAACGCCGCTGGTGATCACGGTCAATAACGCGGCGCGGGCCTACGCCGCCCCCAACCCAACCTTCACCAGCACCATCACCGGCGCGGCCCCCGGCGACACCTTCACCGTCACCTACGCGACCACGGCAACCCTCCTCTCTGACGTAGGCAGCTACCCCATCACCGCCACCGTCACCGGCGCGAACATCGCCAACTACGCCACCGTCACGGTCGTCCCCGGCTCGCTCGCCATCACGCCGCTCGCCACCGTCACAACGGTGACAACCTCCGCCTCTCCCGTCACCCAGGGCGCCAGCGTCACCTTCACCGCCACCGTCACCTATGGGGCGGGCCTTCCCGTTGCGGCCGCAACCGTGAACTTCTATAACGGCGCAACGCTGCTCTGCGCATCCACGCTCAACTCATCCGGCGTCGCCACCTGCACCACCTCCACGCTCCCGGTAGGAACTCTCACCATTACGGCCACCTACCAGGCAACCCTCGACTTCGCCTCCAGTTCGGGCACAGTCGTCCAGGTCGTCAACCCCGGCAGCTTCACCCTCTCCGCCGCTCCGCCAACTCAGTTCATCAGCGGCCCGGGTTCGACTGTCTATCTCGTCACAGTCTCCTCTGTCCATGGTTTTGCCGGCCCGGTCACTCTCGCCTGCTCGGGACTTCCGGCTGATGCCACCTGCACCTTCGCCACCCCCACCGTCACCCTCACCGGCACGGGCAACGGGGCCAGCGTCACCACCACCATGACCGTCACCACCACCCTGGCAGACGCGCGGCTCACCCTTCCCGCGCTTCCCGCTCCCCCGGGCAGAACGCCCAACGGCCTTGCGCCGATCGCCTTTGCTGCCGTCTTCCCCTTCGGGCTGGTTGCTTTCTTCGGCCTCTCGCGCCGCAGGCGTAATAGCCCGCGCTCCGGCCGCTCGCCGAACCTCCGCCTGCTCCTCGCGCTTTGCTGCACCGCCGCCATCATCGGCCTCGCCGGTTGCGCGTGCCTGTCCAGCATCAATCAGGTCTACACCATCCCCATTACCGGCACCACCACCGTCAGCGGAGTGGCTGCGCAATCGACCTCGGTCTCGCTCACCGTGGCCCAGGAATAACCGGACCGGTGGAGTAACTTGCTCGATTCCCGTTCCACCCGTCTCGGCAGGAGTCTGAAACACTGATGTGGAGGAAACCATGATGCACCGGAGCTCATCCAACCTCTTCCACGCGCTTCTGCTGGCCGCAACCGCCGCCCTCGTCCCGCTCTCGGCTGCGGCCCAGGCTGCGCCCGCGGGAACGCAGGCGCCCATCCCATCGCGCCTCGACCTCTTCGGCGGATACACCTACTTCCATCCCTTCAACAGCACCCTCGACGGCTACGCCTACGAGCCCATCGCCAAGGGCGGCATCGGCAGCGTCGCCGGCTACTTCGGCAACCACTTTGGCGCCGTCTTCCAGGCCGCCGCCTCGCCCTACGGCCCCGACGACTGCTCCTACGTCGCCCAGGCCGGCCCCATCTACCGCTGGCAGTACGGCCGCTACGTCCCCTTCGCCCATCTGCTCTTCGGCGGCGCCCGCGCCGGCGGCCCGCTGGTCCAGCCCTGCACCTGGGGATACGGCGCCACCCTCGGCGCCGGCTTCGATTACATCCTCCCCTACGCGCCGTTGCACAATCGCCTCGCCCTCCGCCCCATCCAGGCAGACATCGAGTACTCCGACATCAACTTCGGCCTCAACACCGCGCCCACCTTCTTCAACGGCGGCGTCGCCAAGATCACCGCCTACCGCCTCAGCGCCGGTGGCGTCATCCGCTTCGGCGGCTCCACCGAAGAGCTGCCCGCGGCCTATGGCTGCGTCGTGCAGCCCGTCACCGTCTTCCCCGGAGACCCCATCACCGTCACCGGAAGCGTCATCAACCTCGAAACCGGCCGCAAGCTCAAGCCCGTCTACACCTGGGAGACCAACGGCGGCCCAATCGAGGCCACCGACGATGTCGCCACCATCTCCACCGCCGACCTCGCCGCCGGTGACTACGTCGTCACCGGCCGCGTCAGCGAGGGCAGCCGGCCCACCCAGCACGCCGAGTGCGCCGCCAGCTACCGCATCCAGGCCTTCGATCCGCCCACCATCTCCTGCTCGGCCAACCCCAGCAGCATCCTGCCCGGCGG
>Ga0187872_10001070_pt1 | contig 29094 bp, 21 predicted proteins | sample June2016WEW_16_4_FD_132973 | JGI IMG/M metagenome (GOLD analysis project Ga0187872, IMG submission 132973) | Peatland microbial communities from SPRUCE experiment site at the Marcell Experimental Forest, Minnesota, USA - June2016WEW_16_40 | ecosystem: Environmental > Terrestrial > Soil >...
GATGAATCCCCGGACGCCCCAATCGCCCCCCGAGACGCCGCCGATGACCATATCTTTAACCGCCAACGGCGCCACGGTGGAACCATAGTGCTGGGCTTCCTCCGGCATCACCTGTTCCCAAACCAATTTTCCCGTGGTGCGGTTCAAGGCAATCATGTGAGCGTTGTCGGTGGTCATGAATACCTTGTCGCCGAGGATGGCCGCGCCGCGATTCGTCCCCAAGGCCGCATCACCCACAACCGTGGCCGTACGCTTGCGCGTGTACGCCCAAATCTCACGCCCGGACTGAGCGTCCAACGCGTAGGCCGAACCCGGGCCGGTGATGTACATGACGCCGTCGGCAACCAGCGGAGTTACCTCGAGCCCGAAGTAGGCAAAGTTCTGGACGAAGTATGACGTGTCGGGGACGATGTTCCTCCAGAGCGGCACAGTGTAGATCCATTGCACTCTTAACTGGCGAACATTTGCGGTGTTAATCTGAGCGAGATCGCTGTACCGGTTGGCATTCAACTTCCCGTCGTAACTCAGCCAGTCGCCGGGCTTCGGGTGCAAGATGCGGTTGAAATCAATGTCGCTCGCTTGGCTGCTGGACTGTGTATCCAAAGCTCCGGGCTTCACCCCTGTCAGTCGGCATAGATACGCCAGCAGGTCCTGGAACTCTTCAGCAGAGGCCTGCACCGGGGGCATTGCTGATTGCGTCTCTTCCACGATAGAGGCAATCTCACCTTCCTGAAGTAGGTGCAGCTTTCCCTGAAGGTCCTCCAGCCGAATATCAAAATTGCTGCGGCTGCGGGCGAAACCACGAAGGGTGCTCCCGTCCTTGAGCGTAACTCTGACCAATTCGTAGCCAGGGGCAATATCTGCACTCGGGTTTTTCAGTGCGGATTCTATTTCGTCTGCGGTTTCTTCATTCCCGAGGTTTGATAGATCGGGACCAATGGGGCGGCCTCTCCCCGAGACCATATGACAGGAGCCACATTCTCCCTTGCCGAAAAAGATTTGTTCACCGGCAGTAGCGTTGCCGGAAACGTTGCCTTGTGCTGCGATGGAATTCAGCGAGCTGATGAAAGTCGCGAGAGCGTCGAGGTCCTCAGACGGGAGATCAAACGCCGGCATGCCTGCTTTGGGGATTCCGGTCTTGATGATGTTGCCCATGTGGCGAATGGACATCTGCCGCACGACGGGATTCCCTTTTAGTGCCGGACCTTGGTCCGTGCCGTGAAAATCCGCTCCATGGCAGCCGACACAATTTTCCGCATATAATTTCTGGCCTCGCGCCGATTCAGGGGGGGGCATTGTGGATAGTCCACCAATCCCCGAAGTTCCGCAAGCAAGCCAAGCTATTACGCCGAATGCGACCATTCCTCCAGAATGTATTTCTTGAGCAACAGCAATTCGATTTTGGTCATTCATCAAGTTTGCCATTTATCAAGACGCCTTGAGGAATTCGCCTTGAATGATTCTCGCTGCAAACACTCTCACAGTTTCGGACTTTATGCCCGCCACGCATGCCAGAGGCAGCGACTTATGGTAGATCCCGCCCTGTCCCTGGAGGGTGCCTGGTAGGTTGTGCCACGTTCCAACGTAATGTCAGCGCACTTGGCCCTGGAGGTAGCTCACGACGGTCCGCGTCAAGTCGCCCTCGCCCTGTTCCGTGACCACCGACGTTTTGGGTTCATATCCCCCGTACGCGAATTCGGCTTTGGTCGGGAAGTATCCCAGCCACCCATTCGAGTACCCGAAGTAAAACGTGTAGGGGAACGGCGAGAGGCTGCGAACTTCCATGGCGATCTCGCAGAAGAGTTCCAGCGGCGCCGACCATATCGCGATGTCGTTGTTGATCCGTAGAAACCTGACCGGAAGCAGCACGACGTTCTCGCCCCCACTGGTCGTCCGCGTATACTTGCCGAGGTCCTTAGCCCAGCCAAGGCCGGCCCGGCGGGGTGTTTCCACGGTCGCTTCTCCCAGGGTCAGCCGGACGTCGGCCGTGGCCGGACCCATCAGGTGATAGGCGGAAATGATCTTGTCCCCCAGCAGAGCCCGGAACTGGCTGAGGTGGCCACTCTCAAAATCCAGGTAGACGGTATAGATGGGGGCCATATTGCCGGCCGCCCCATTGATGTAGAGCATGGGCGCTCCCAGTTTCTCCTCGACATAATCCGCGACGATTCCCGGGGCGTCGCCGCTGATGATCTTATTCGTGTCCCCCAAAACCGTGCCGTGCATGGCGTAGTTTGCCACCAGGGCCATCAAGCTCCCATCGGATTTTTCCAACCGCAGCAGCCCAATGGCGCGGTCCGCCGGGCCATCGGGGTTCAGTCCCAGAAACGCCTCACCTTCCTTGTCCCGTGCGCGCCGGTTAATATTCGCCATCGCCATGCCCCAGCCCACGCCGAGCCGCGCGGGTTCGAGTTTGGCCTGCGCTTCCTTCACCCCTTCAATCAGCTCGTTCTCGGCCCAGGCGGAATACTCCGTGTTGTGGTCGTGCTCGTAGCGCTCGCCCATGAAAACCGCGCCCAGCCCGGGAGGTCCGACTTCCGGCGCCGCATGAGTGTGGGTGGTCGTCCACCAAATCTGGAGGGGTTTGATTCCAGTTTGTTTCTCGATCTCCGCCGTTACCTGGTCGTAAACCGAAGGGGAATACAGGCAGATATCGGTCGAAATCAGATAGAACTGCGTGGTGCCATCATCCATCGCCACAATCCGATGGAACAAATGGTCGTGCACTCCGGCGGATTGCCGCGGGCCATAACCCAAAAGCCATTGTGACTTGTCGGGAGTGATATCAATCTTGACGACCGAAGCACGAAATTGTGCCGCCCCAAAGCAGAAGCTACTTCCTAAAGCGGTTAGAACGAAAACCAATGAAAACACGTACCCCCAAACGGGGTGCCGTCCTGCCTTCTCCAACTTGGTCATCGATTGCCTCCGTCTTTTGGCTCGGATCGCCCCGAAACGAGCACCCACATCGGAAATCCGCAGATTTTACGGTTTTCAAGACGTTTTTTTAGTGATGGCGTTACCAGCGCGACTTTTCCCGTCATGGGGTACCTCAGGGGGATGGAGGAGCTAGCCGGCGACTTGGGTGAGATTTGTCGCGACGAAAGTATTTAATACCAACATAAAGCAATCCCCATCTCACAACGGACAATTTTGTACCTTTTTATTTAAATTATGTCAAGCCAGATATCTCTAGCGGCTGCGCAGCCTCGCACAGATTACAAATCTCTTGGACATAACTTTGGCCACCCTCGCCTCCCGCTTCCATGGCTTTCCACTGCTTCTAGGGTGGCCCCGATCAATAACTCGCGTGTACTCAAACCTCATGCAGACAAGCGCTTTCCCGGAACTCGGACTTCAGCTTTCAGCCTTGGGCCTGCAACCCCAATTTCAACCGATTTCATTTGCTTTCTCCCTCCCCGCGGCATATTTTAGAAATGAATTGTTACAATTATTGAGGATTACAAAATATAGTGACGAACTGTTTTCGTAGCGCGGGCGTCTCGCCCGCTGGGGCGTGGGCATCCTGCCCGCGCGCTGGCGGGAGCGGGACGCTCCCGAGACAGCGGGCAAGATGCGCTACGCACGTAATTGTCACTATATTTCGCAGTTCGCAGTAGGTTATGAATCTCCAGCGGCGATTCCCGTCTTAACCGAGAGTTCAAACGTGAAATGGGAGAAAACGTAGATATGCACCTGAAAGAGGGGGAACTTGCTGGGGCGAAGGGCCAACGGCACGCGGGTACGAAAAGGGTTCTTGGCAAGTTAGCGCGCAATGAATTGAATTTGTTCCAGCAAATCTTCGAGTATACCAACATCTCCCGAATCGAGCTGGCCAAACGCACCGGATTGAGCGCCGCGTGTGTCGGCGGAATTGTAAATCGGCTTTTGAAGAAAGGCCTGATCATCGAAACGGGAGAAAACTCCACGCCCCTGGGCCGCCGGCCCGTATCCTTGTCGGTCCGCAACGATCTTGCCTACTTTGTGGGCGTGGATCTCGGTTCGTACATGTTGCGGGTGGTCGTGGCCGATATGCTCGGGCGCCCGGTCTATAAGCTGGAGACAGTTTCGAAAGTCAGCGATGGCCGGCAAAGCACCTTGCAAAGAGCCTTTGAAGCCATTCACAAAGCCCTGCGGGATTGCAGTGTGGCGCCAGGCCTCATCAAAGGAATTGGCACGGCGCACTCGGGTGTGGTGGATAGTGAGAGCGGCATCATTCTTTCATTTCCCCGCCCGGGGCAAATGGCGCAATGGCGCAATGTTCCTCTGCGCGACATGCTGGAAGAAGCTTTCAGCCTTCCGGCCACCATAGATGACAGCACCCGCACCATGGCCATTGCGGAAAAGCATTGGGGAATCGCCGCGGGGCTCGCGGACTTCCTCTACGTCAGCATCAGCATGGGAATTGCGGCGTCCATCTTCATTGATGGCAAACTCTATCGCGGGCCGGGGGGCCTGGCGGGCGAATTCGGCCACATGACCGCCAATCGCACTGGTGCGCTCTGTTCCTGCGGGAACTATGGGTGTCTGGAAACAGTGGCCTCCTGCGCGGCAATCATGGAGGCTGTCCGGAGTGCCCTCGCCAAGGGAGTGGATTCCCGGCTCCCGGAGATGGCGAAGGGTAATCTGGATTACATCTCCATCGAGCTGGTCGCGCAGGCGGCGAGGGAAAACGATGGCCTCGCCTTCCGCGTCTTGCACGAAGCCGTTTCCCACATCGGCATTGCCCTGGCGGATGTGGTGAATCTGCTGAATCCCCGTGTGGTAGTCTTCGGTGGACCTTTATTTCGCCATGCCGCTCCGCTGTTGCTCGACCCGCTCCAACGAATCATCAAGCAGCACGCGCTGGAAAAGTCGGCGAATGAAGTCCAGTTGAAAGTCTCCAGCCTGGGGAGCGAAGGCGCCGCCCTGGGAGCCACCCGGCTGATTGCCCAGAAGATTCTTCCGGCCCTCTACGAGGAATGCATGTAGCGCTGAACTTGAGTTCCGCAGGTGCTGTTCGTAGCGCCGTCCTTTAGGGCGGCACTTGTTCTTCGGGGGTGCCGGGCTGAAGCCCGGCGCTACGACGCTTGCCGGCTATGGTCGGCGCTACATGATCAATCTGGCCGGCAGTGGAGTCTCTGCATTTCCTGCGGCGCTAAATCACCTGGGCGCCGCAGGTATCCCTCAGCGGGCCGGAAAGGCCGCGTACCATTTCCCTGTAAATCAATCCTCTCGTCCGGGCGACCCTCCGCACATGGCGATTCAATCTGCCATGAGCCTTGAGGGGCTGAATACTTATTGCCACGGTCCCATGGGGAAGCATGTAAGCAAGCCAGTGCCACACCCCTCGATGCTACTTTCTTGCTTCTTTCCTTTGCCCTGGGAAGTTATCCGACTCTCCAACTCCGCCGTGAATCCGTGCGATTACGACAATCGTGTTGGCGCAGGCGCGAGGCGTACGCCGCAACAAAAAGTGACTGTGACCCGCTCATGCGGCCGCCCGACAAGTCCGGATATAGTTCGGTCTGGAAAAACTTTGTCTTGCTGGCAGACTCTCTAATCCGTAATATGTCGTCAGTGGTTTCTTATGTCCCTGAAAAAGTTCTTGGCTGAAAGTGCCCCCGGAACACTGAGCGAGATCGGTTTTTACACTCCGCTGGCAACGCAAGTGTTTGGCACGCTGTTAGGTTATCCCCCCTCACAACGAGTCATAAACAAATCGGGAAAACACGGAATTCCGGACATCCGCCTCAGCTCTCAGGAGGATGGGTCCGAGTGGGCCGTGGTCGAAGCGAAGATCGATGATCAAAAGATTCGGGATATTGCCGAGAGGGCGAAAATATGGCATGACCAAATCCTTGAGCACGGCTATATCGGACCGGAAACCTATTACGTCGTTCTTTGCGCGCCGCGCACGTTCTACGTGTGCGACCTGGGCGGCCAGCTTCTTGAAACCCTTCATATTGAACCGGATCACTTGACCAACCCCAGGTCAGGGGACCAGTTCCCGCTGACGGATGCGGCATTCCGTGAACGGATGCACCTTATCAGCTACGCTGCCTCAATGGAGCGGCGCCAGTTCGAATCGTTCCGCGAGGGTAAGCTGAAGAGCGGTCACATTCCGCTGACAGCCAGTACTCTTGACCAACTCCAATTGGTTTTCTCTGGTGCGATTGAGAAGCTGCGGCCGTATTGCCGTTCGCACTTTCGCCAGCTCCGAGATGAGTATGAGCAGGCCCATTTGCAGGTCACCGATGTTGACCGCCGGCTCGACATCATCGGCTCAGGGGCCGTCAAAACCCGCCAAAAGCTCCTCTACCAGCGCCGCACCATTCGCGCCAAACACCGCTTGGCGTTTCAACTATTCGAGGACGATTATGAGCGCTTCAAGCACGATCAGACCTACGCAGGCACCCAGCAGGAAGACCACTTCGAGGACATCTTTTGTACCAACACGGCCTATGTGGCCCTCAGCCGGTTGATCTTCGTTCGGATTTGTGAAGACGTCGGCCTTACCACCCGAAAAATCTCGAACTCCGGTATCGCTGTTTGGCGCGATTTTGTTCGGAATATCAAAGGAAACTATCAGGACCTCCTTGAGGTGGCCTTCAAGGACGTTGCCAGCGTCTATTCCAGCCTGTTTGAATCCTCCGTGTTCGATTGGTTTGGGCAGGGAAACGGCATATTGCACGACATCCTCGAGAGAATTCTTTTCCGCCTGAACGCCTTCAGCTTCCGGGAGATGAACCGAGATCTGTTGGGCTCGATGTATCAGTACTTCCGTCCGCGCATCGAGCGGCGGCGGCTGGGCGAATACTACACACCCGTCACGGTTGTGGATTACATCCTGGCCCGAACCGGGATCGCGGCCGATCCCGAAATTATGGAGAAGCGCATTCTGGACCCTGCATGCGGCTCGTTCACGTTCGGAGTTCGGGCTGCCCTTCCTTTACTCAAGGCAGGCGAAAGTCTCTCCCCTCAAAACCGAATTGAATTGGTGAGGAAGTGCCTGCGCGGCCAGGATATAAATCCCTTTTCGGTCTTCCTTTCACACTTGAGCCTACTCTTCGGATTATTGGAGATCTACCTTAAGGCCAAGGAGTCGGACGCATCTTTTGTCATCAAGCCGATGGATGTAGCACTCCAAAACTCGCTCCTACTGGGCCCTTCGGCGGCGCGAGAAATCGGCGAGAACGAGGATGCGGGAAACTCTGAGGATACGGAAAAAGCCGAGGCGTTTGATTATGTCATCGGCAACCCTCCCTTCGTGCGCAATGAAAGACTCCCGCAGCAGGATCGGGAGGTCCTGAACGAACAATTCTCCACCCTTGCCGTCCGCAACACCGACCTTTCCGTATACTTCCTATATGCAGCCGCCAAGTACTTCACCAAGGAGAATGGCGTCATCGGAATGGTCGCCCCCATCGGGATCGCCAACAGCCAGTGGGCCGCGTTCCTGCGGAACACTCTAAGGGACTATGAAATCATTGAGCTCGTTTCCCTGGAATGGTGCGCCAAACAGGTGTTTCCCGGCGCGGACATCGTTCCCATGCTCATATTCGTTCGCAATCGCAAGCAGCGCGGGGGTCACAAGATCAGATTAGTGCAAGGCCTGATGAGCGTGGAAGAAATCGAAAAGTGCACGCACGACGAGACGTTTCTGGCCCAAAAGACCTCAGAGCTGCCTAGCGAAACATGGTCGCAATTAAGCACCCTTGGTGACTGGTGTCTAGAGGTTGCAGAGCGAGACGTGCCCATACTGGCGAAGTTGAATTCGCAAAGAAGTTTTCACCAGGCGGAAGTCGCCCGCGTAACCTTTGCAGTTAAGGCTGGAAATAACCAGAAATTCCTGCGAATGGCAGATGTTTCCGACCCAAAGGCCAGCGAAGTTCCCTTTCTCAAAGGCCAGCATGTTGCTACTTTCTCCGTTGCCGAATCCACGGATGAAGTCGCTGATCTTTCCAGAATTCAGACGGCGGAGGACAGTTCGATTTGGGATGAACTGGAGTTTTACGAAGAGAATTCGGGCCTTGCAGACACTACGGGAATGGGTCGATACGATTATAGGACCGCGCACAAGCTCGCTATTGGTTCACCAAGTGACATCCTCTGCTGCTTGATCCCGGAGATTTATGTGACTCTCGCATCCGCAGTTATTGATCCCCTGCAAACTGTCGCGAACAACAGCACGATCGTCGCTGTCCCCAAAAAGTGCAGCGCTTATTGCCTTGCTGCAATAATCAACTCGCGTGTATCCCGATACTATTCTTTCCTGACCCTCCGGTCCGCAATTCTGCTGAGGAGAAGAACGCACTGGTTCCCGCGGGCCATCAGCGCGCTACGCATGCCAGACCTCACGCACAAAACTGCGCAGTCACTTCATGACCTTGCCTTCGAGGCAAGCGAACTGTCCGGCTCAGTGAAAGAAAATGAGACCGAGGCCTATTTAGAGGCCATTTCAGACATATCCAAATTTGAAAAAGCGGGGTTCCTGGGCTTACAAACCTCAGAGAAGTCCGGAAGTCTCGACCGGGAAGAGTTGGCCGCTGCACAGATTTCCGCCAAATCCTTGCTCGCAGAGTCGATGAGTTTAGCTGCCCCATCAGACGATGTATTGACGCTGGCTCGCGTGGCGCTGCTCGCCACAGACAAGGATGAATTCAACGCCGAGGACATCGAAAACCTCATGCTTCCGGCTGAAGCAAGCGTGCGAGCCGCCATTGCCAGCAATATCCGCGGGTTCGCCAGTCATCTAGAGAAAACCCAGCAACGGGTCTTTGCAATACTTGAGAGAATCGACGAAATCGTTGCCGATGGACTTGGTCTCACACCCGCTGAGCATGACATCGTTCGCGAGCGCTGCCAGGAGCTGCCCCTCTCCGTTACCGTCGAGCGCCCGCGATTTGCCTGGAGTGCCGATCGGAAGACCCAGGCCCGACGCATCTACCGCCCCGGCGAGCGCTTCAAAACCTAAACATAAGAGCAGTCTCAATCCTATCCCTGTTTCGGGGCGCGAGAGTGTGCCTCGTCGCGATGCGGGAGACAGGAAGGAGCCACTTGACGGTAGTCGCCAAACCATTCTTGTGATCGGGAGCTTGGCGGTGACGAGCCCAAAGCACGGGTAGTCCGGTACGGCCAAGTAGGCTGTCGCGGGTATCCTGCGCCACCGGCCAGCGCAAGCCGCGAGGAGTCGCCCGCACGGCGCACTCTCCGGTTGAGCAGGCGTAGCGCGGACCTGTTCGGCAGGTCCGCGGTTTTTCTTGTCATTACCGGAAGAACTTCAAATTCTCGGCAAGAGCCGCGGACGGACCGAACCGGTCCGCGCTCTACTCTTTGGGGGGCTGGTCCGGGGGTTTGATTCTCGGCATCCTTTGGAGGTTGACAGCGTGGCCAGGCATCGGCCACTATTTGACCGCTTGTGCCCCGCATTTGTATCCGGCAGTCCCTCATCGGGCGGTGGCACAGTTTGAGGCGGGGGCGGCGTTACGCTGCCTTTTCCGGGTGGCACGGGCACTCCTGCCTGTGCCTGCAAATACTTTGCGCCAGGAGGTAGCACAGGCACTCTTGCCTGTGGCTAAGCGCGCTCCTGCACAGGCAGGAGTGCCTGTGCCACTACAATGTCCTCTGAATTCATCGTAAGGATAATCCTATGCATAAACCAAGAAGAAGTTTGGCAGGTCCATTCCTCATGGCCACGCTATTCGCCATCGTAATCGCTTGCGGGTTGACGCCCGCAGTTCTGGCCCAGACCAAGACCGCGGAGTCTCTACCCGCATTCCGGAATCCATCGCTCCCGATTGAGAAGCGAGCGGAGGACCTGGTTTCGCGCTTGACCTTGGAAGAAAAGGTTCATCAGATGGAATATACGGCGCCGGAGATTATCCGCCTCGGCATTCCCTCCTACAACTGGTGGAGTGAAGGGCTGCATGGCGTGGCGCGGTCGGGATATGCCACGGTGTTTCCGCAGGCCATCGGCATGGCAGCGACCTGGGATCAGGTGATGGTCCACCAGGAAGGCGAAACCATCGCGACAGAGGCGCGCGCCAAATTCAATCAGGCCCAGCGGGAAGGAAATCACAGCATCTACTATGGCCTGGATTTCTGGTCGCCCAACGTCAACATCTTTCGCGATCCCCGCTGGGGGCGCGGGCAGGAGACCCTGGGCGAGGATCCCTTTCTTACCGCCAAGCTGGGATTGGCTTTCGTCGCCGGCGTGCAGGGAGACGATCCCAAGTACCTGAAGGCGATCGCGACTCCCAAGCACTACGCGGTACATAGTGGGCCGGACCCGCTGCGGCATGAGTTCAACGTGAAGGTTTTGCCGCACGACCTGGAGGACACTTACCTGCCCGCCTTTCGAGCCACCGTGGTTGAGGGCCGCGCGGATTCGGTGATGTGCTCGTATAACGCCGTCGACGGCGTGCCGGCGTGCGCCAACAAATTTCTGCTGCAAACCACGCTGCGCGACGCGTGGAAATTCCAAGGGTACGTGACCTCCGATTGCGGCGCGGTGGGAAACATCACGGAAGGCCACCACTTCACACCTGACGACGAGCATGGCTCGGCGCTGGCCGTGCTGGCGGGGACCGACACCACCTGCGGCCACGAATACGGGGCGCTGGTGAAAGCGGTGCAGGACGGCTTGATCACGGAGAGCGAAATCGATACCGACTTGAAGCGCCTCTTTATCGCCCGGATTCGCCTGGGATTGTTCGACCCCCCGAGCGCCGTCGCCTTCAATCGCATTCCCTTCTCCGAAAATGATTCCCCGCAGCATCGGGCGCTGGCATTGAAAGCAGCGCGCGAGTCGATGGTGCTCTTAAAAAACCAGGATGGCATCTTGCCGTTCAAATCGAACTTCAAGACCATTGCCGTCGTCGGACCCGACGCGGAATCGCTGGTGGCGCTCGAGGGCAATTACAACGGCGTGCCGTCTCATCCCGTTTATCCCACCGACGGGATTCGCAAACTGTTTGCCGGCAAGGCCAAGATTCTTACGGCGCAGGGCTCTCCCTATCTGACGCAATTAGCCCTTCCCGTACCCTCCACGGTCTTCCATACGGCAGAAGGCGCGGCCACTCCGGGATTAAAGGCCGAATATTTCTCCAACACAAGCTTCTCCGGGAAACCCGCCCTGTCACGCGTCGATCCCCGCATCCAGTTTGACTGGAACTCGGCCGCGCCCGCGCTGGGAGTCGATATGAAGGCCTTCGCCGTCCGCTGGAGCGGCACACTGACTCCGCCGGGACCGGGAGATTACACCTTCAGTGTCAGCAAACCGGACTGCTGGCCGTGTGAGGATAAAGAGACCTTTCGGATCTACCTGGATGGCAAATCAGTGCTGGAGGGCGTATTCGGCGAGTACGTTAAGCAGGGCTCGCCCACAACCTTCCAAGCTCATTTCTCGGACCAGCAGCCACATGCGTTCCGGCTCGAATATGTGCATGAGTCCGTCCTGTGGGCGGCGGGAATCACCCTGAACTGGCAGCCGCCGGTGGAGGTTCTGCGCGAAGAAGCGGTGAATGTGGCCAAGCAGGCGGATGTGACGGTTGCTTTCGTGGGTCTCTCACCCGATCTCGAGGGGGAAGAGATGCCCATCCACGTGCCGGGCTTCGAAGGCGGCGACCGCACCGATATTGGATTGCCGCAACCACAGCAGGATTTACTGGAAGCCCTGGCCGCCTCGGGCAAGCCGCTGGTGGTGGTTCTGGTGAATGGCAGCGCCCTCGCCGTGAACTGGGCGCAGGAACATGCGGCTGCCATCCTGGAAGCATGGTACCCGGGAGAGGAGGGCGGTACGGCGATTGCCGAAACGCTCGCGGGCGTCAATAATCCCGGCGGCCGCCTGCCTGTGACCTTCTACGCCTCACTCGACCAACTGCCACCCTTCAGCGATTACAACATGCAGAACCGCACGTACCGGTATTTCCAGGGTAAGCCTCTCTACGGTTTCGGTTATGGATTGAGCTATTCCACTTTCGAGTACAGCAACCTGAAGCTTTCTTCGCCCGAGCTCAAAGCCGGCGACGACCTCACCGTCGAGGTCGACGTCCGCAACACCTCAGGAACTGCCGGGGATGAAGTGGCGGAACTTTACCTGGAGTTCCCGTCATTGCCGGGCGCCCCCCGGCGCGCCCTGCGCGGATTCGAGCGCTGCCACTTGGCCCCCGGAACATCCCGCCACGTTAAGTTCACGCTAAAGCCTCGCGACCTCAGCATGGTGAACGATCAAGGGGAACACTTGGTGGCGCCGGGCGACTACAACATCTTCGTGGGAGGCTCTCAGCCGGGGGACAGCGCGGGAGGCGTCCGCGAGAAACTCTTTGTCAACGGGGAAGTGAAATTGCCAAGGTAGTGCAGGGGTGTGCCCCGCAAAAGTGAAAAGCGAAAGTAGCGCGGGCGTCCCGCCCGCTGGCGCGGGAGCGTCCCGCTCCCGTCAAGAATGCGCGGGCAGGATGCCCACGCCCCAGCGGGCGGGACGCCCGCGGTACAACCAGGGAATTTCCGCAAACCCGGTATGGCCATGCCAAGGTGGCCGCAAGCCGTGGGTAGGTCGGGAAATAGCATAAGTTTTGAGCCCCGGCAGGGGCGACATCGGGTCATACTTCAAACGATACCCGCGCCATGTTTATCACTGACGATCCCCGGATACCGCCCCTACCGGGGCTGACGACGGTCGTGTGCCGCGAGCATCCCACGGCTGGCTCGCCGTGGGCTACAGGATGTCGCCACTCCGTGGCTCAAAACATACCTGGTGCTGCGTATTCCCACGGCTGGCGCCGTGGGCTACAAGATGTCGCCGCTGACGCGGCTTCCTAATGATGCAAAATGGGTCGCACCACCCGCGGGGCCATTCCAATTCCCTGTCACCTATAACCTGTCCCATGTTCCTTGTCACCTGATCCCTGCCACCTATAACCTGTTCCCTGTAACCTGTGCCCTGTGCCCTGTAACCTATTCCCTCAGCTTGTCGTAAACGATTCTCCCGCCCACCACCGTTCGCAAGGCATCGATATCCTTGATTTCATCCTCCGGGCAGGAGAGGTAGTCCTTCGAGATGACGGCAAAATCAGCGAGCTTACTGGGCTCGATGGAGCCCTTTTTCTTTTCGTCAAAGGTCAGGTAGGCGCCGTTGAGGGTCCACAGGCGCAGGGCTTTTTCGCGGGTAATGCGCTGCTCAGGCTGCATGACCGTTCCGTCCACGGTAAGGCGCGTGATCGCCATCCACATCCCGAAGAAGGGCTGATAGGGATTGATGGCCTTCCGTGCATCAAACCCGATCATGTGATCCGATCCCCCCGCCACCACCATCCCGGCATCGAACATCGACCTGTACGGGTCAAAGTATTTCATTCGCTCCGGGCCGAAAGGGAATTTAACCGCGGGGCCGTCAAGGTAGTGCAAGGCGATTTGCGAATCGATCACCACGCCCAGCTTCACCGCGCGGGCGATCGCCTCCGGGGGCGTAAAGTTACCGTGGGTGATGCAGAAGCGCCGATCGCGAATCGATTTCACTTTGTCGGCAGCTTCGTAAGCATCGAGCAGCAATTCCTCCGCGCCATCGCCGGCGACGTGCGCGGTCATTTGCCAGCCGAGTTCATCCGCTACGCGCGCCATCGCGAAGATATTTTCCTTCGGCACCCTCAGCACTCCCCGGTAGGTGGGGTCGTGGTAGCCGTACATCTCCGTGTTTCCGCCCCACGGCTGGCGGAGATAGGCGGTCCCCGTCAGCATGCCGCCATCGATGACGGTCTTGAGCGAGCCGACGCGCACCCAATCGTCTCCCCAGCCGGTCATGAGGGGAATCGCTTCTATCTCCTTGCGCACATCCTCGGGAGTGCCCAGGGCGCTGATGAGGAAGGTCACCGAACTGCGCAGGCTCAGCTCGCCACGTTGCTCCAGCGTTTCGTAGGCCCGAAAGCCCGCCGCGTCCTGGGCGCGATCGATCACGCTGGTCAAGCCCGACTGGACGTAACGTTTTTGCATACTCCGCAGCGCCCAGAGCTTGTCGTCGAAGGTGGGGGGACTACCTCTCCGCAGCGGATCGATCAACTTGATTGCGCCCAGGATAAGGCCCGTGGGCTCCCCCCGATTGTCCTTGATGATCTTGCCATCGGCAGGTTGAGGAGAGTCGCGCGTGATACCGAGCCGCGCCAGCAGGGCGCTATCGAGCGCGGAAGAATAATCGTTGTCCGTCATCGCCAGGCGATCGCCGGCCGCTTCGTCAAGCTCGTAGCGCGTGGGTAACCGGTGTTCAACAAGCCGCGTGGCAAAAACCTTGGGAACAATAATGATGCGTTCGGGCGGCACGCGTGGCACCTGCTTGCGGATGTACGCCTGAACGTCCGCAACCGAGTGAATCGCCGGAAACTGCTCATCCCGGTCCGCGAGCGCCGCCACGATGGGGTGAACGTGGGATTCAATCAGCCCCGGCGTCACGGTGTGTCCGTGGAGGTCGACTTTATTTGTCGCCGTCCCCGCCGTCCGCATGACCTCTTCGTTCGAGCCGACCGCGAGGAATTTATCTCCGCGAATCGCGAAGGCCTCGGCAACCGGGTGCGCGTCCCACACGGTGATCACGTGCCCGTTGTAATAGATGGTGTCGGCGGTTTGCCCCGCGAGCAGGCCGGTACCGAAAAGCAAAAACGCGAACGCGCAGGATAGGTTTCTCATAGCGGTATACTTACGAGGTAGCTTTCTCAACTCTGGGAATACCTTTTTAGTGAAAGGACAAGAGATAGTTGGTGGACCTGAGGAGGATCGAACTCCCGACCCCATGGTTGCAAACAACGCGGTAATGTTGCCTAAATCATTGATTCGGCGTTGCCAACCGCGTTGTTCAGTGGCTTGATGGACCCCACGATTAGACCCCATTTGTGGGTCACACTTTTCGGCTCATTTTCCCAAATTTCTCCTAAACTTGAAGCGTAGATTCTCTGTCAATGCCATCAGACATTGTCTTCAAACACCCGAGCAGTGGGCACGTCTTCCAGCCAGATAACGCGATAGTACAATGTCCCCGCCTGTTGGGAGTCTAGTTTGTCCTCAAGAGCCTTCTCGGGAATTGCTGGGTCAATTGGAATCCAAGAAATCACGGATTGTCGCGGTTCCAGTATACACGTCGGCACGTATAAATCTTTATTGTTTCTCCTCCCAATTAAAAATCCAAAGTTATGTTTCTCTCCGGGGCGTAATTTCGTCAGGGGGTCGGGTCGGAGATCGGCAGCAAATGCGAAGCCTTTCGATTCAATCGCCACGGTTACTCCGTGAGGGTTCGTAAATGTCAGATTCAGCTTCAGTCGGAATGTTATGGTACCGTCATTGGGTGCTAGCTTGCTACCGGATGCTTTGATTTCGAGCCGCCTCTGTGCCCAAAGAGAGTGCTTAATGTCGAGCCGAATTTTGGCAACTGCTGCGCCGAGCGCGCCGGGCGCATCCTAAGCTCATTTAGGAGAAACGCAAGAAAATTCTGCGCACGCCCCCCAAAAATATTTTTGCACCCGCACCACAATGCCCCACGAGACTGGCGTATTTACGCCAGTCAGCAAAATGTGGCGGTAGAAACAGTAGTGTGTTTGTTTTTTATAAGAAATAAGGAGGTAACCACCATGCAGGAAATTCACAAGGAAGATTTAGCGACGCCCGAAGCAGCCGCAAAGTTTTTAGGGGTGACGGTCGTGTGCCTCGGACAGTGGCGACGGGCGGAGCCGTTCAAGGGTCCGGTATTTTATCAGTTGGGCCGGGTAATTTTCTATCCCATTAAGGAACTGACAGCGTGGGCCAACACCCACCCGCCCGTGAGAACGCCCGCCGGATTCTTGCGCTATCCGCACGGGCCGGTGCCGCGTGATAGAGACGTGAATCTTTTTGAGGTGTTCGAAACAAAAAGACTGGTTGACGCAATGAAAAAGTTGGACACGCGGACCGGCCCGGAAGGGAAATAACATGAATAATCCAGCGAACAACGCACTGCAAAAAGTGGTCCGGGCAATTGAGCAAGCGATGGCTGACGGGATGTGGGGCAGCATTGAAGTGGTCCTACAGGATGGCCAGATTATGCTCCTGCGGCAAACGGAAACCACCAAACTCTACTCAGGAGACAAAAACCATGAGTGATTGGCCACAGATTCCACGTTCATTGTTTTACGTTACCACCAGCGAGAAAGACGGGGCAACCGCAAACTATGCCTTGTTGGACGGGGTCCGCTTTGCCGCCCTTCCCCCGGCGGAAACAGCAATCTTCGCTTACCTCTCCGACTTCTACCGGCAGTACCGCGTGGCCCCGGCGTGGGACACAGTGCAAAAATGGGCGGAAACGCAGTTAAACCACGAGTTGACCGCAGTTTTGAGCGCAGCGGAACAGACCAACGCGGTGTACGGGGCCGATTTCACGGAAGCAATCAAACGGGAAGTCGCCGCGTGCGACGCCAGTGAATTGCTAATTTTGTTCCGAGGGGCAATGGAGATTGCGCAGGGTACCCCGACGCACCCGGCCACATCGCAAAGCAGTAGTGCCGCGCGACAACACGTGTTAGATGGCTTGGCGCAAATCCTGAAAAACAACGCTTCCAATCTACTCCCGTTGGTTTCCTTTGCGGACCTCACCGAAAAACCGTTAACGTGGTTCTGGCCCCTGAGAATCCCCGCCGGAATGCTCTCCTTCATCGTGGGTGACCCCGACCAGGGCAAATCCGCCCTCACCGTTGATTTGGCGGCCCGCAAATCCACCGGCACCGCTTTTCCCGATGGTGCGCCGTGTCCCCAAGGTAAGGTCATTATCATGTCGGAGGAAGATGATTACGAAAGAACCATCAAACCCCGATTGCGGGTGGCGGGGGCCGACCAAACCAATGTCAGCACCATCCCGCTGGAAAACCAAGATTTCTGCCTCGAAACGGACCTCCCCCGGTTAGAGGCGACACTGAAAGCAAACCCGGCAATCAGTCTCATCATTCTGGACCCCCTCTTAGTTTTCATCGGCGGCACGGACACCCACAATGAGAAAGAAGTCCGAAAAATCTTGAGTGCCTTGTGGCGCGTGTGCGCTGAAACCGGAGTCACTATCATCGGGATACTGCATTTTAGAAAAGCCACCGGGAGTGCAATTGACCGGGTAGCGGGTTCACGCGGTTTCAGCGCGGCCCCCCGGTCAATTTGGGGTTGTGGTCCGCACCCGGAAGATGATGACCCCCACCGGCATATCTTCGTCAAGATTAAGGGTAACTTGGGGCGGCCCGTCGAAGGATTGGTTTACCGCACCGTGGGAATTGGCTCCACCCCGGAAACGGAGATTGTCAAAGTCGAGTGGGAAACGGGAGCCGCCAACTTCCGGCCCAATGATGTTTTTGGGGGTGGAACGATCCCATCGATTCCTGACAACTCACCACGGGCGGAAATTGAACAGTGGTTACGCGGCATCCTTTCCGCCGGACCACTTCCGGCTAAAACGGTGGGTGACCTCGCGGACGGAGCGAGATACCGCTGGAAAACTGTCCTACGGGCATCGGTTGACCTCGGGGTACGGAAGGAGAAGAAAGGTTTTCAAGGCGCGTCACTGTGGAGTTTACCCGCACCCAAACAAGACAGTAAAGGCAGTGAAGACACATTACAAAAAACACAAGAGAGTAAAGAAGACAGCAAAGAGAAGATGTCTTCTTTGTCTTCATTGGATTCTTTGATAGAAAGTCCGTCTCCTGTAGAAGCGAATAATAATAATTCTGCTTGTAATAGAGGGGAGGCCCCAAAGAAGACAGGTACCCCCTCCACAGAATTATTGTCTTCTTTGGATTCTTTGTCTTCTTTGACAGAAATCAAATCTATCAAAGAAGACAGTGAAGACAAAGAAGACAGTAACGCAGAGAGGCTAGTGGTGTCTTCTTTGGGAGAATTAGCTTCTACAAGCGAAATTATAGTTGCTGTGCCTCAAGTGGATGCGGTTCCTGCGGTACACTCGGTTCCTGTGGTTCCCGAAAAACAAGGCGCGACTGTGTTTTCTATTGGAGGCAACCCGGCCCCGTCCGCTGACGGGTTGGAAATCATCGAACCACCGCCGACGAATCCGATGCCGCACAAGAAGGCGAAAGATATTGAATTGGGTGACTCTCTTGATTTACCGGATGACACATTAGACCTAGACGGAGAAGCTCCGGCGCAGTCCGGGCCGCCCGTTTCTACTCCAACGCCAAGCGTGTTGATACCACCGCCCGCCCCGGTCGTGCCACCCCTTCCACCGGGAGATTTAGGTGATTTGATGGAATTGGATTAAGACAAATTGTCCGGCTAGAAAAAGATAATGTAGTCTATGCCTGACAGGAAAACAGCACGAAACCGGCTACACGGTCAAACAAGAATCAATGACTTACGAGCGAAAAACCGTAACGTGCGTCTGATAACAGACAGTATGTTAACTTACAAGTCTTTATTTTGTAGTGCCTTACAAGTGCTAGAAATTATACTAGAAAACAAAGGAGAAAACCATGTCAAAACTTTGGCGAACGAACCAAGAGACTTTCCCACTCACAGAACCACCGGCCCCCGCTGGGAATACACCCGTGCAAGCAGATTCCCAGCCGGTGCATTTTGACACCACCAACCCGGCATCCCGTGCGCCCGCCGTCTATCAGGCGGGCCGTCAAAACCATGCGGATTTGACTGCCAGTGGCGTCGGGCGGCCCACCGGTCCGGCGCCCACACCACCTCCGTCTGACTCGGCGGGTAATAAAGCACCGACGCGGTTAGTGCTGAATCTACAAGTCCCACCCGGTTGCAATCCCGTGGTGTTGGTGATGGACGGCCCACCCACCTACTACCTTCCGACCAAAAACAATGTGGCAGCTAATTTGGAAGTGACCAAAACAAAAGATGGTACCTATGAGACTGTGGTGCGGGGGCGCGCCGCGCGACAAGAGCCAACAATCTATAAGGTCGGGCCGAAGGAGTAATCGATGCGTGGCAAAAAAGGGTCTTGCGGAATCTGTGACAGCGTGCAACGCGCAGAGATTGACACTGCGCTACTGTCGGGGGAATCTCCCAACAGTCTCTCCACGCGCTACCCTTTTTCCCGTGATCTTTTCACGACACACCGCACGGAACATCTGCGTATGGCACTCGCACGCGTGCGTGCGCCTGAAACCATTATCAGTGACCTCTTTGCTGACCTGGAAGACTTACGACATCGCACGTTTGATTTACTGGCACGCGCCGAACAATCCGGCAATGCACCCGCTATGGTTGCCTTGATTCGTGAGGCACGCGCGAACGTCGCAGCGATTGCCACGCTGATTAATTCCGTGAAGACCGGTCCGGTCCGGGAAGCGGAACCCACCGACTCCCTGAGCGACGAAGAGTTGGAACACGCGATCATGGAACTCTATCAACGTCAAATGCGGTTTGCCGGTGAGGAAATCGAGGAAGCGGAAGGGATGCCTGTACAGAGCATCGCAGATTGGGGGACACCGTGAACCGGCAGAAACTAGCGAGAATCCACCGGGAATTGTGGGAGCGGGATAAAACACTCATGGAAAAATCATTCCGTGCTTTCTTACCCGAAGGTTGGAAGATTCTCAATCCCGGACGGCAGTTCATCGAAGGGTGGTACCTTGACGCTATCTGCGAGCACCTCCAAGCGGTCAAGCAAGGTCACATCCGGCAATTAATCATCAACGTTCCGCCCCGGTCCGGCAAGTCAACCACTGTCACCATGCTGTGGCCCGTGTGGCGGTGGATTTCCGAACCGGACCTCCGCGCGTGCTTCTATTCCTACCGGCTGGACTTGGCCCTAGAGCATTCCGTCAACCGTCGCACGGTGATTCAGTCAGAATGGTATCAATCGCGGTGGGGTGACCATTTTGAGCTACAGACAGACCAAAATCAGAAGGCGTTCTTTCAGAACGATAAACGCGGCAAGATGGAAGTTTTATCCAGTGCCACCGGTTCGGGCGGTGCGCTCCTGATTTTAGATGACCCCATTTCCGTGTTACAGGGAGTCTCGGACACGGAACGAGCGACCCAAAATCAAGTCGTGCGCACGGCGCTGTTTACGAGATTGGATGACGTGCGCACCGGTGCCACGGTCGTGGTCATGCAACGGGTCCATGAGAATGATACCACCGGGGAACTGCTGGCTTCCGGGGGTTGGACGCACTTGTGCCTGCCCGCCCGGATTGATGAGAAACCCGAAAAGGTCTACTTCCCCATTTCTCAAACCTACCGGGAAAGACCCGTGGGTGATCTCCTGGACCCGGTGCGCTTGCCGGATGTCGAACTCCGTCGGCTCGAAACCAACGTGGGGAGTGCCACTTTCGCGGGGCAGTACCAACAATCGCCGCAACCCCTCACTGGCAACGTGGTTGACCCCGCGTGGTGGCGATTCTATGACCCCGCACGGATGGCAGAAATCCGGGGCGCGTGCGAATTGTGCATCATCTCCGTGGATACGGCCACCAAAGCTAGCGAACTCTCTTCCGATGTGGCCCTGCAAGCGTGGGGTTTCCGGGACGGTCAATCGTATTTTTTGGGTCGGGACACCCGCAAACGCAACTTTGCCGCAACGTTGGCCGCCGTTGAAGCGATGGCACAACGGTGGCAGACCACCACCCTCTTGGTCGAAGATAAATCGACCGGACCGGCGGTCATCCAACACTTCACGGACAAGGGTTACATCGTCCTCAAAGCGAATCCCAGCCTTGATAAAGTGGCCCGGTTGCAAACGGCCTCACCGGGCGTGGAAGCCGGTACGTTCTGGCTCCCACAGAATGCGGACGGCCTCTACCTTCAATCAGTGTGTGCGAAAGCCCCGAATGGTCCGATGGATGACTGCGATGCTTTTTCGCAATTCGCGAACTACGTGCGCACCCACGGGTTGGTGGGTGGTTGGCTCAAAGCGATGGCGGAGCAGTATGACACCGAAGAACAGGGCGCAGACTTCCCCACTCCGCACGAGTTACACGCGGCGGCAAATAAACTGGCGGGCCTGACCACCGACGCCCCGACCGAGGGTGCGGTGGGCGGAGTCCCCCGCACCCGGCCCGTGATTAATCAGTGTGCCGCTTGTGGTTCTCCCCGACTGTTTCAAGCGAGTCGGGGGGTCAAGTGCCTTGCGTGTGGGCAGGTGTTCGAATATCCATCCGCCCGACCGGCAGCATGGTTGAAAAATACCCCCGAATTTCGCGTCAGGATGGCTCAGGTGGCGTGATCTCGGGGGAGGTGCCACTCCGGGATGACCCGATTTAACGAAGCAAATCATGTGGAAATACCGCACGAAGATGGGCAGAAACAAAGACTCCGGCGATTCGGCGCAATGGTTCACTACCGTCTACGTGCCACACTTTTGGCGTCGGGTCTACAAAGAACTCCCTACGGAGGTACACTCATGCCCGCCCCCAAAGATTTGACCAGTGCCCACCTCGGACACCTGACGGTCCTGGGTCGTGCGGGGACCCGCGCGGGGTCAGTCCTCTGGCAGTGTCGGTGTGATTGTGGACGGGAAACCACGCGGAAGACCTACCGTCTCACGCTCGCGCAGAAGACGGGTCTGTGGTTGGTCTGTAGTTTGCAGTGTCCGTTATTGCACGCGGGCCGACCCACCGCGCAAGACGGAGGTTCTGAGATGCCCTGGACGGATGATCTCGCGGAGGTGTTTTTCCCCGTGCGTCGTGTCCCCCCGCGTCACACCCGACGTTCGGGGAAACCCCGCGCGAAACTGACCAATAACATTTTGCCGGTGGTCGTGAAACCGGTGGTACGTCATAAAAATTACCCTGACGCGGCACTGCTGCACGTGCGGTGGGCTTCGCGCTTGACCCCGTGCCAACACGAAGCAATCCACGATGAACCGGGATACCTCGCCTTCTACCCCGAAGTCGGTCAATGGTTGCCGCTTTCTGTGGCAGAACTCGACCAGCACCCGAACCGGATTGACTGGGAATACCACGGGGCTTGACCGATCAGCACGAGCCTTGTGCGACTGTACTAATTTCAATCACGGTACGCGCGTAACCCTCTCAGAGCCTTCCTCACCCTCCATTTATCCCTGAAAACCTGCCCCCAAGCGCGTAATACCCGCCCAATCACGCCACTTTGAAAATAAATGGCGGTAGAGACAGGTAGTGTGTGGGGGTAGTCAAGGGGTATTGAGGGTCTGACCATGGCGAAGTCGTGCTTTTTCCAACTCACGAAAGTGGACGCAGAGACGGGTGTTTTTGAAGGTATCTGTGCCAGTGGCGCACGGGATGCCGAAAACGAGCGTCTCTATTATGGCCCGGAAGCGAAGAAACTTTTCACCGATTGGAGCGAGACGCAACACCGCAACACCGGCGGTCGTTCGTGGGGGAACCTGCGCAGCCAGCACAATTCGAATGAGATTGCCGGAGTCCTGACGCGGCCCTTAGAATTTGATGACACCCACCAACAGATTAAATGCACCGGCAAAGTCTTTGGCGAAAATAAAGACCTTTTGTTGGCCGGAGCCTACGGAGGCATGAGCGTCGGGGGGCAATACCTCCGCCGGTGGCCCGCCCCGGATGGCAGCATCTATTACCTGCCCCGACTCGCGGAAATCAGCTTGGTAGACACACCCTCCAACAAAGAATGCACTTTCCTCGTCATCAAGGCCGACCGCACGCGGGTACAACGGCACTTTGCCCGGCCCACTCTGGAAAAATGGAAAAAACGCGACTTGGCCCACCTCCTCTTAGCCGAAGTGGCGCGGCAAGTGACTAAGACAGCGGTTGCACACAATACGAGTAGACCGGCCCACCGCACGGCGGACTTACTCGCGTACCGCACCGCACGGGAAAGACAGCGCCGTGCGGACGTGATTATCGAAGGCCCCTACGCGAATGTGAATCGCTCCGGTCGTGCGCCGTCGGCCAGCAGCTACCCCGGCACTTACCGCCCGCCCGAATCTATGGGCACGGGAATTGCCCGGCAAGGGCGCACCCAACCCCGTGAGAATCCGAATACTCGTTTTGTGCGGGAACGCGGGTTGATTTAATAACAGTTTATCCTAAAGGAGTTAATACGATGAGACAACAGCTACACGAAATCCACAAGGCCCTGGCCGAACACGCCCAAGCCTACGAGCAATTCGCGAAAGCCCACGCGGCCCTGCACGAAACACTGAGTCGCTGCGGCAAGGGGATTGCGCAAGCGGCCCCCGGTGATTCGACCATTACCGGGCATTTGGGCCAAATGGCGAAAGCCTGTAACTTGCACAAGAGCACGCACGATGTTCACAAGACGGCCCACGAAATGCTGCACACCACCGTTCACAAAGCCATCCAGAGCATTGCGGACCGGGCCGGAATCACGATTGGTTACACCAACCCCAACTTAAGCACGCAGCCGGACCGGGGTGAGCAAGATTTATCCTCTCCCGGTGAAGGGGTCAACTTCCCGAGCCGGTTGTCTACTTCACTTCAGCGCGGTGTGACCGGCAAGGATTTGCAGAAAGTCATGGACGTGTTGCAATCACGGATGCCCCGTTTTGGTGCGGGGACGCGGCAACGCGTGAACAAGAATGCGAATGGCAATCCGCACTTTGGCTTGAATCGATAAGTTTGCCCCACAGTTTCTAAAGTGAGTGATGGTACGACCCGTAAGAGCAACTCCTGAAAAGGAGGGTAAGACCATGGAAGACCTGAGTCGTGATTCCGAACCTATCCAAGATACTACCACGTCACCCGCCCGGTTCCGCCCGGCCCGATTGCGGCCCCGACTCCGCACCGCACCCCGGCCCCACCGGCTGCAACCCGGTGAATTGGCGACGTGGGCGCGTTGGTTAATCAAACAAGAATTGTCCACGCTTTCGGTAGAGGAAGCCACCGACTAAACTCTATTCGGTGCTTTTTCAGTTAGTTACCACTAAGGTGTAGAATGTCTACCTATTTCCCCTTAGCATTCGATGGGAAGACCGCGCGACAAAAAGACTGATTTAACAATCTGTCCTCTCACGCACTGGCGTATTTCCGCCAGTTCATCCCCACCGACAAATTGTTGTGACAAAATCGTGCGAATAACTCAATTCAATTCAAATAGTTATCGGAGTCTTTCGAAAATGCCGTGTCAACGGTAGTACATAACGGGTATGGCTGGCACGAACGGACCGGCCCAAAGGAGGCAATATGAACCATCAAGAATGGCTTGACCACTTATCCAAGCACATCGAAGAGGGGATACAACTCGGCTATCTATCCCCCACCGCTGCACTCGCGATTGACCAAGCGGCTACCGTGTTTGCGCACGAGCCAGCGCTACAAATTGGAAAACAACCGAAGTCTGGGTCCGGTGCGTAGCACTCCCCAAAATGATGTGGATTGTGGCGCTGGACACTATTTTTGTATGACGAAGTTTTTTCAAAATTAATGGAGGAAACAACCATGAGAAAGCTAATCGAAGTGCGGCTCGACAGTTTAGACCCGAATCCGTATCGGGATTTGGAAAACAACCCCCTCGACGGGGGACGCGTGGCGGACCTTCGGAAGTCGGTTGCGTCAACCGGTTTTTGGGAGAACGTCATCGTGCGTCCGCACCCGGACCGGCCCGGACGTTACCAGTTAGCATTCGGACACCACCGCGTGGCAGCGGTAAGCAAGGAATTAGGTACGGACCGGCTCGTCAAGGTCATCTGTGATGAAAATTTAACGGATATGGTCATGCTCAAAATGATGGCCCGTGAAAATGGCGATTACTGCCAGTTCCCGCCCGCCTTCTGTGTGGAATGTGTCCGTCACGCCAAAACCATGATTACCGACGCGGAAAAACTCGCTACTGATTTCAACTTAGAAGCGTGGATGGTGAATTATCTGGAATGGCCCCGTGAGCGGGTGCAAGCCTCGCTGTCCCTGATTAACGCGATTGATAAGGGTAAAGTAGCGTGGGAAGCCATCAAAAAGTGTTCGACCCTGAAAGCCGCCAAGAAATTTTCGCAGGAAGTGAAGACGGCAGCCAAGGAAGGGGCACCCTTGGCACCGGCAACCCAATTGGCCGTGGCAGAACAAGTTGCCGAGAAAATAGCCGAAAAAGTGGCCGCGTCGGATGCCGTGGAATCAGCAATCCAAGCGGCGGCCCAACAGTCAATGGCGGAAAAAGTCGCACTTCCCGCACCGGGCGAACCTTCTACAGTTGGCATCCACGACCCTTTGATTGACCTACCACCGGGGGAGAGTATTTCCCCTTCCAAACCCCGACCAGCGGGCCTCCTCAAAGAAGCCAAGAAAACCACCGAGAGTCTCACCAAGAAATTGCAGACAGTGTTTGAGTACCTGGAAAGGTTAGACCGTATCCGGGTTGAACTGGGGAATGATGACCGGTTTCTCGCGGTCATTGACGCTACCAAGCTGCAAAAGAAGACGGAAAGAATCCATGTGGAAATTGACGAGTTTCTGGAATTTCTCGAATCAGACCGCCATCCCACCGTGGTAGCGGTCAACACCCACCCGCCGAAGGCCAAACGGCGGGCCAAGAAAGCGGCAACGCAAGATGATTTATTTGCCGCGCTTCCCGCGATGGGAGCCGCCGAACCTCCGGCCAATCCCGTGGAGTCTTCCGCCGTCGTGAACGTAGAGGATGACCCACGCTTCGATGAGGCAAGCTCTCTCCTGGCGAACGAACCCGGCATTTCGCTGGAAAGTTTTACGGGGAGATTGCGGATGGGGAATGACCGCGCGGCCCGACTCTACGGGCATTTGAAGGAAGCACCGCCCACCCTTCCGGCAACGTTCGTGATGCCCAACACCGATGTGGACTTGGATTAATGGTCAGTGTGTTCTGACATGAGCCTAGAAGGGACCACAACACGATGTGCGGGGCCAACCACCGGTACGGGCGTACCTTTGTGCCCCGCACCCGCGTCTTGTGTTACACTCATTCCGGCAACGTCGAGTCGGAAAAGAGGCAAGTGTATGGCTCGACGCAGTGGACAATCAGGATACGTCACGAAGAAAAGAGGGGTGTGGTGGGGCCGGTGGTACGCGGACGTGCCCGGTCAGGAGAAGCGGACACGGAAAGCGGTGCTGCTTGGCCCCGTCAGTGATCTCACCAAGAGTCAGGCAAAACGAAAATTACTGGTGCATTTGGAACAAGCAGGCATCAACTCAGAAGTGAACTTTGTCAAAGCAGTAAAACCGGCAAGAACTTTTGGACAGCAAGCCGCGTGGTGGAAAGATAACAAGCTCGTGCTCCTCAAACCCAGTACGCAGGAAAACCAAGGGAACCACTTGCGCAAATACCTATTGCCGTATTTCGGGCACAGGGCGTTAGACACCATCGGTGAACAGGAAGCGCAAGAGTTTATTACGCATCTTGCTCGGAGTCAGTACAAGAGTCCGAATGGGACCGTGCGGACGCTGGCCCCCAAGTCAATTCACAACATCATCGGGGTACTCAAGCTGATCTTGGGGAAAAAGGTGTGGCAGGATTGGAACCTCACGTCACCGGAAGTCCCTTGGTTGGAACAGCGGTTTTTCACCGAAGAAGAAATGCTCAAAATTGTGACCACCGCTACGGGGCAGTGGAAACCGTTGTTCGCCCTGCTTGCGGAAACCGGGTTACGGTTCGGTGAGGCTTCCGGGCTTCACGTCGAAGACCTGGACCTGACCGGTGGTACCGTCCGGGTCCGCCGTTCTGTCTGGAATGGAATTGAAGTTACCACCAAAACTCGGAAGGGCTATCGGGTGGTAGACATCACGCCCGAACTGGTTAAGATGCTCACAGAGCATCTTGCCGGGAGAACGACCGGGCGCGTATTTCAAACCAGCAAGGGCACACCGCTCGGAGGCAGTAACGCACGGCGGATGTTGTACTCTATTCTGGAAAAACTCAAGTTGCCCACGGGCGGGTTGCACTCGTTCCGGCATGGCCGCGTTTCAGTCTTGCAGGCAAACGGTGTGCCGGGTGATCTCATCAAGAATTGGATTGGACACACGAACCTGAGAACAACGGCAAGGTACTCACATTTTCAAGAATCCTACCGGCAGCAAGTCACCAAAAAAGTGGGTTTACTCGCAAAAAGACCGGTCGAAACGGAACCTCAATTGCCGTTTGGACCCCAAACCCCGGTGATGGACCCCACTTTGAGAATTGGACCGTCGGCGCAAGCCGTTGCTGCTTAATGAGTTGCATGGTGGACCTGGGGAGGATCGAACTCCCGACCCCATGGTTGCAAACCATGTGCTCTCCCAGCTGAGCTACAGGCCCACATGAGCTACTTTAATATAGTGACGGGGATTCCCTGAATCGTCAAGAGAGTCCAGGCGCTGGCGCGGGAGGGCGCTCCATGCCATTAGAAAGGGGGTGAAGGGTAGCTTTTGGTTAAGATAGCTCCTTGCAGGCGCAAAGTCCTATAATGAGATTCCATGGCAGGCTACTCCAAGCGGTCCCTGGTTGAAAAGCTCGGGATTAAGGAAGGTTATCGCGTGACCGTTCTGGGCGCGCCGCCTGATTACACTGCGACTCTGGGAAAGCTGCCGCCCCAAGTCAACCTCGGTGCGAAACTGCAAGGGGAAGTGGACTTTCTTCATTTCTTTACTACGTCGCGCCGCGAGCTTGAGCACAGGTTCCGGGCGCTCAAGTCGTGCCTGGCGCAAAATGGGATGCTATGGATTTCCTGGCCCAAGGGATCCTCGGGAGTCGCGACGGACCTCAGTGAAAACATCATCCGCGAAATCGGCCTGCAAAATGGATTGGTGGATGTAAAGGTTTGCGCGGTAGACGAAACCTGGTCTGGACTTAAGTTTGTCTACCGGATTAAGGATCGCAAGTAGCTCTCCGCCGCTCAATTACGCGATGGCACGAGCAGTGATGAGTGACAAGAAATCTGACTTCGATAATTCGCAAATCACAAATCACAAATCGCTAAATCACCAAATGGCTCGATCCCCTCACTTGCCGGCGTTCCCCGGTCCACCCACGGGATAAATCCTAGGAATTCGCTCATCCACGGTTGGCAACACGGGAAAGGGAGCGTGCGGCTCCGTTTGGTACCAATAGGCAACCGAGAAATAGTTATCCGAGCGGTGATTGGCGTGCCCGTGCTCGATCGTGGCTCGAATCGATCTGGTAAAGGGAATTGGCGAATCCAGATGGAAGCGATAGACCGACGAATGGCCGCCCGCCACTTCACTACCCACCACTGGTGCCCCGAATAGTCCATAAGCGAAAGGCTTGCCGCCAAAATCCCAAGCCCCCATGAAGTAATCTTCCGAACCTGTCCCCTCGACGCTGGGGATCTTTTCACCATCGATGAAAAACATGTCGTCCCCTTCGCCCCACCATTCATCCTGGTTCTGTAAGACCGACATGGTTACGCCCACAAAGTGCCCACGCCCCGTGGCCTCGAGCCAAACATAGTTGCCCTCACCGTCCAGGTTGGGTTTTCGATCCACTTGGGGATCGCCATTGCTGTGCCACTGGTTTGTCCAGCCATGGTTCGGCGTGGCTTGCCGATACTGCGCGTGAAAATAGAGCGTGTCGGCAGGCAAGGGTTTCGAGTACACACGATACTCAATGTTGAAGTAGCACGCGTCCACCTGCTCCTTCCCTTCGTTGGTCACCGTGATCCTGGCCTTTTGCTGGAAGGGCATGGGGAAGAAGGAGTTCAAAGCTTTCACGGAACCGACGGCCAGGGGGAGAGATTGGTAGGTGAAATACTCGCCGAGGCCCAAGCCGAAGAAGTCGCCAATCGGCGCTTCCACGCTGGGAGTTGCTTCGCTATCCCAATACATGCGCAGCACCAGTTTTTTCAGGTGGAATTCTTCCCCGCTGGCGATCGTAAACCACACGTGCGTGATGATGCCGGGACCGGAATCCTCGAGTACCGTCAGCGTTTCGCCCGCGGCAATTCTGCGCTCGTCGGCATTTCCCCCGGTGCGGTCCCAACTCCCGGACCGCTTCAAAACATAATCGTGGGGTTTCGTCAGATCTGCCAGCAGCCCACTCATTTCCTGGGCGCGTACAACGGGAACAAGACAGAACAGGATCAGAAACATTCCCAACCTGCGCATGGAGACCTCCTAATACTACTGTGTTATAAAAATGGGGTCCCGCAGTAGGGACAACCCTTAAGCCGGCGCAGCAGAATTTGCGCGATCATCATGCGCAACGTTGCGATTGACC
>Ga0187872_10001072_pt1 | contig 29082 bp, 22 predicted proteins | sample June2016WEW_16_4_FD_132973 | JGI IMG/M metagenome (GOLD analysis project Ga0187872, IMG submission 132973) | Peatland microbial communities from SPRUCE experiment site at the Marcell Experimental Forest, Minnesota, USA - June2016WEW_16_40 | ecosystem: Environmental > Terrestrial > Soil >...
AACCGAGCACATGGGTGCGACCCGTCAAAACAGATCCTGCTCATTCCAGGGGGCTGCGAAGCAAGAAAAATTCCAGCCGTTGGAGATGTGTTTTTCTTGACTTCTACCTTTATAGAACTTATCGGGACTTACGTGGCAGATCTCAGGCAGACAGCAACATCCCTGTGTCTCGGCGGTCCCCACAACACGTTCGAACTGTTGCATACCCCACAGACAGTAATCCTCCTTCGCAGTTAGATTAGGTTTGAGGGCTCACCTGACTGCGATGGTCAAAGAACTCAAAAATGAGGAGGTGCCCGTTTCGATGCGCAAGCTTTTCTCGATTCGGCCGGTGTGGCGAGAAAAGTTGTGGAATATTGAAGATCACAGACTGACATCTTCTCGATCGTTCAAGGTATTTCGGAGCTTCCCCATGAATTGGCTGAGCTTCGCAAGACAGACGAGGTCTCAGCCGGAGGTTCGACTTCATGATTGCGCAAGTACAAATCGAAAGGCATGCTAGGTCCCTCATTGAGCGGCTAGGTTTCTCCACTCACAGTCACCGCCGTTGCCCTTACTGCCATTCTAATGGTCTCTATCGGGAGAACCGAAAGGGCCTTGTATGGGGCTTTTCTGTCGTCGGATTGCGACCTTATCGCTGCCTAGATTGTGAGAGAGTGCACCTTGGCTTTTGCTTCAGACGTTGACGGACATTCGATCCTTCAGCGTTGTCAAATGTAAGTTTCTGGGGAAATTGGCCGCCCCGGTACTGAAGGCAAGTACGAAGTCGAACAAATGCAGTGGGTTATAGGCGCTCCGGCTTCCCGGCGCTCGCAGGGGCTCGTGGCCGGTGGATTCTCGAGTGCAAGTTCGGTCAAATCGATTTGGACCGCAAGGCGTGGAACGAGCAACGATCCCCGTTACGAAATTCACAAATCAGGTAGGCACCGTAGTTAGAACTGGCCGGGAGGGATCTGTCTCCATTGAATTCGGCCCCTTCGAGATCAACCTGCAATTTTCCCGAATCGGACGAGATTACAGCAATTTGTCCTTTTAAATCTTGAATGACTCCCTGTAAATCCTGCGGCACATCCGAGCATGAGCTATGGATTTTCAAGGGCGTCATTTCATTTTTCCACGACTCCAACAGAGACATCGCTTCTTCTGCTGATATGTTCATGATCCCCCTCTCGGGCGGGCGCGATTTGGTATCACATCCAAGTTGCGCAGTCTGTGGGGAGTCCCACACACATGTCGGCCGAGTTTGCGATTTAGTGTCTGTTTCAGGTTTTCGTTTTTTCCGAACCCGTCCTTGGGCGCGGCGCGATCGCATCTGGCGGAGTGACGAAGCACAACGCCCGAGCCTCGGAACTCGGGCCGTTTAATTTCCTCATCCCCCAGCGACGGTGATGAAGAGCCACACCACCGGGCCGTTACCGTCGAACTCAAACCCCGGCTTGTTATTCGCGTCCCTCTTCGGTGTTCCACGAGCCAGAGACACCTCGTGTATGTCCAATAGAGTCGAATCGCCATTTCGTTCCCACCAAACGACTACTTTAGTGCTCTGATCTAAGCCGGAAAGCTTCTGGCGCAATTCCTTGACGGTCATATGTTGTCTCCGAAGGGTAAAATGGCGGCAAAAGCAATCGCCCGGATGTCGGTCTGTTTTCTTGAAATGCTTTTGTAATACTCTGGCACCATTCTATGAAATGTATACCTTTTGCGACTTCGTAGAATCAAGAACTTGCGCGTTTTCAATCGGCAAACCTGTTCGAGCTCTACTACGACACGCGCGGCTTCGCTCGCGGGCAGAGGGCCTATCCGTTCAGGCCGCACCTGGAACAGCGAATTGCGTCAGGGATCGACGACCTGACCGGGGACTTTTGCGTCCAGTTCACTGGGGAAATCCGCACCGCATGTTCGAATTCAAGGATTTCACGCACGCATTCGGGTTCATGAAGCGGGTCGCGGTCGCGTGGACATATCTATTGGGAACAGTATTCCCATCCAACTACTTCAGACTGCGACGTTTCCCTGGATTACTCTAACCAACCGTTTTAATTTATGCGACTGTCCAAGGCGACGACGTATTCTTCAACAGCTAGAATCAGGTCCTTTCGGATGGCCATCTCCCATCCTGGCTTGATGCGGACGCGCACGTCGGCGTCGGATTCGCCGACGATGTTGCAAGGCAAAGGGAAGCGGCATTGACGGATTGCAACTTGCAAAACCACCGATTTACCAAACCAGCCAGAATACATGGGCGAAAAATCTTTAATTCCCTCAGTGATCATGTTGGTCACCCTCTCAACCTCAATGGAACCGCGTGCATTTTGTAACGCGGACGGAAAGGAAAATCTGTTCGAATCTGTACACATGGCCATTGGGGGATCGTCTCAAGGACCGGTGCCATGGCTGGGGGGGTGGACACCACTTCACGCTGCCAATTGAGGTATTACCGTGGTTGGCCTGCATTAAGCGATGCCGGATAGCCACAAGAACACCATAGGCGTTCCACTCAGTCTGCCCAATGCCTGCTAAATGCCGGGCGGTCTCAATGGGTCGACGCAACACTAGCTCGAAGTCCACTTGCAGGAGTCTCAAAAGCTAGAGTCGTTCGTGAGCGTTGATTCGAACGGAAACACTACCCTGTCTAGGTCTGATTGAGAACAGCCGGACAGATCGGTTCTCTAGGCGGAAGTATTGTCGGATCACCTGATTAGATGGTGTTGCATCGACCTGTTGAGCTCGCAGCGCAAACCGGCCACGTGGCGTACTAACGAGTTGTCCCGTAATCCGACAATTACGTCCGACTGTGCCAACCGCCCCATGGTTCTTGCCCGCACAATTCATCATCAGGCGGAATCAAATTGGGTACCAGGAGAAAGGTTTGCCCTACGAACCCGCCGACGCGCTACGCACTTGCGGCGCTCGTCGAGATTCCCACTCCTTACGCAGTTGCTCGCGGCGCGTGAGCACGAACGATTTCGCCTCATCGAAATTGCTAAAGCGCCGTCGACCCTTCAACACATTGCACGGACGACAGGTGGCAACAAGGTTTTCCGGGGTCTTCCTACCTTTGCGAGCCCGTGGAACGACGAAATCAACTCCCATGGTCAGAGCATTCTCAAAGCTGGCCATGCCGTCTAGTCCGCAGTACCGACAGCGGAACTGATCGCGTTCCAGGATGCGCAGGGCCTCTTTCCAGGTTATTGGCTTGGCTACCCACGTCAAAGTCGTAAAGTCGAATGGCATCGGACACCTCCAAATCGGAAATCCCTTAGCTTCGTCCAGGATTTTCGATCTCAACTCTATCTTTATGCAAGACCATATGGCAGCCACCCTCTCGTGTCAAGCTTATGAGCCACCCGCCCCGAGGCCCCGCCTTCGACCTGCCGCCGATTGCGAGCTGATTACGGGAGGGCAGGAGATTCCGAAATCTGAAAAATTTTGTGCGCGCATTCTACGCTCGAAACTGGGGCCGGTGCCTTCGCGCGTGCTTGGATCGCTTCAGAGCATGGTGCCGCCGGCGGCAGTTGTGGTGGCACTTCGTACTTCGATTCGATGCCGGGCGATGCGGGCTAGTGCGCGGTCGCTAGTGAGAAACAGGCCATAAAATCAATGGTTTTCGCGGTGCTCCGTTTTCGTGCGCTGTGCTGCGAAATGTGTTGGCGGGATTTTGAGTCCCCCACCTGGGCGAAAACCTTCTAAGCAATACCACGGACTAACACTTAGTTGACCGCGTAGTACACTGACGGTGGTTCCCGATGAAGTAGGTGTGCGCCAGCACACCAGGGATGCTATGTGCGCAACGAGTCAGGGCCCTCACACGCTCAGAACTGGAATTGGCACCGCGCAAATGATCGCGTACCCGTGGGTCCGCAGGCGACCGCTATAAGGGTAGCACCCAGTAACCAGCAAGTCCGCCTCCGTCTGTTTAGCAGCCTGGCACAGTACCTTGGGTGCGTCGCCGCTACCGATAAATACATCGGCCTTGATGCCCATGTCTTGCTGGAGCCTTGCGATGCGCTGAGAAGCGTCGCTGACAAGCGCCTCTTTCCACTCTGGAATGACGTAGCTGCCGCCCGGCCCCCAAAGCTCCACCCCGGCAGTGACGTGAGCGAGCGTGAGACGGGCGCCAAACTCGGCGGCCATTTGCGCGGCCCACGACACACTCTTGCGATTACGGGGGTTGAAATCGACCGCGCACAGGACGTTGCGGATCGCAAACTCGTGCGCTGGCGATTCCTCCATATGGGCGTCGGTCCAAACCGGGCACTCGGTTCCGTGTAGCACTTTCGCTGTCACAGAGCCGAGAAGAAACTGGGAGAATGTGTTTCCATGGGACGGCATCATGATCAGGTCGGCCTTTCCCTCCTGGGCCGTCCGCACAATTGCCTGGGCCGTGCCGCCTTTGACCAACAGTCGCTGAATGGTAAGACCAGCAAGCTCCGGCCCGAGAGACTGGTCCAGGTTTTTCTCGGCGCCTCTCATGATCTCCGCGAGCATATCCCAACCAGCAAGCTCGGGGCCGCCCTCCGGCACACCGGCGGCATGGCTCAGCGCCGTCACAACGTGTAGCATCACGATCTCAGAGTGGAAATGGTGGGCCAATGCCGCAGCCTGATGAACCACACGCAGCGACGTATTCGGGAAATCGACCGGAAGAAGAATTCTCTTAATGCTCAGCATCGCACACGCACTCTCGAGCCTTATGGTACTTTGCTAATCAGTTGCGCAGGCGATGGGAGCTGCGAGGCGCCCCAACCTCCGCCGAGCGCCTCGATCAACCCTCCGCTGGCCGTCATCTGCTGAATTCGAAGAGTTACCGCGGTTTCCTGGTTGGATAGCAATGAAGTTTGCGCCGTAATCACATTCAGGTAAGGGTCGATTCCTAGTTTGTAGCGATCCATGGCCAGGGCGAGGTCTCTTTCGGCCGATTTGACCGCCGTGTCCTGGTATTGAATCTCCGCAGACAGAATCCGCAGGGACGCGAGGTTGTCTTCAACTTGTTGAAAGGCCGTCAGCACCGCCTGCCGATAGTTGGCCACCGTCTCATCGTACTGGGCTCTGAATTGCTCGACCGTGGCGCGGCGCAACCCCGCGTCAAACAGGGTTTCCGCGGCCGCGGGGCCAACCGAGAAAAAACGGCTCGGCCATGTGAACCAATTCGCGATCGAGGTGCTTTCGAATCCTGCCGTTGCGCTTAACGTAACCGTCGGGAAGTATGCTGCTCTCGCTATGCCAATTTGTGCGTTGGCCTGAGCAACCAGGCGTTCCGCTGCGGCGATATCGGGACGCCGCTCAAGAAGCTGGGACGGAACGCCGAATGGAATCGCCGGAGGAGTTGATTTAAGCGGTTCGACCGGAATTGAAAACGTCGACGCCGGTTGGCCGGTCAGCATGGCGACGGCATGTTCAAACTGCGCCCGTTGGATGCCAAGAGCGACGTCCTGTGCCTGCGTGGCTTCGAGTTGAGTCTCGGCTTGCGCCACGGCTTCGTCCGAATCGATGCCTGTCTCGTACAATGCCTTCGTCAGATCGAGAGACTGTTGATACGCGACTACAGTAGAATCCAACAGCTGCTTTAGCGCATCCTGCCCACGAAGTTGAAAGTAATCCGCAGCAACATCGGCCTGGATAGTGAGGCGCGTGTTCTCGAGATCCGCAGCGCTGGCCTGCGCCCCGTAGGCAGCCGATCTTATCGTGTTCCGGATACGGCCGAACAAGTCCGGCTGCCACGTTGCATCAAATGGGAGATCGTAGTCAGTGAATGTACCAGTCGTGGAAGATGTGGAACCTGTTCCTGAGCCAGAACCAGATCCTGAGGGACCTCCCGCTGCGCCTCTGGATACTGTGGCCGACGGCCGTTGCACGGTGATGGCTGGGTTGGTCGTCACGGCAGGGAAAAGCTGCGATCGAGCTTCCTTGACAAGGGCGCGCGCTGCAAAAAAGCTTGCCGCAGCAGCTGCGATGTTTTGGTTTGAAACATTGACCTTCTCTTCCAGTACATTCAACTGAGGATCGTCGAAAATCTCCCACCATTTGCCGCGAAGCGCATCATCTTTGGGCTGCGCCACTTTCCAACCGTCCGTATTTGCCAAATCGGCGGGAGTGAGTTCCTTGTATGCCGCAGGAGTTTCCGCCGACGGTGTGTGGTACTTAGGGCCGACCATGCACCCTTCCAGGAGACAAGCTGTCACGGCGAGGCATATTGTGCCTCTTGGATGGAAAGGAGTCAGAATCCTATGCGCCATGATGGCTCCATTTAATCTGCAGCGCTGGGGGCTGGCCCGGCCCCATGGACAACGATGTCGTGCTGCTTTCCATGCATCCGTAACCGCAGCCGGTCGAGCGCCAAATAGACAACCGGCGTTGTGTAGAGCGTAAGCAACTGACTCAAGAGCAGGCCTCCCACGATCGTGATGCCAAGGGGCCGGCGGAGCTCATACCCCGTGCCCGTCCCCAGCGCCAACGGCAGAGCGCCCAATAGCGCAGCCATCGTCGTCATCAGGATCGGACGGAAGCGCAACATACACGCTTCAAAAATCGCGTCGGCTGTGCTCTTTCCATCCTGGCGCTCTGCCTGAAGAGCAAAATCGATCATCATGATGGCGTTCTTTTTTACGATTCCGATCAGCAGCACAATGCCAATGATGGAGATGATGTTCAGATCCTCTTTGAAGAGCATCAATGCGAGCATCGCGCCCACGCTCGCTGACGGCAGAGTGGAGATGATCGTCAGCGGATGGACCAAGCTTTCGTATAAAATGCCGAGAACGATGTACACCGCCAGTAGAGCCGTCAGAATCAGAACGGGCTCGGTGCCGAGAGATTGCTGGTAGGCCTGCAGGGTGCCGGCAAAAAAGCCTTGCAGAGTGGAAGGCGTGCCTAGCCGCTTTTGCATCTGGTTGATGCTCAATGTAGCATCGCTCAGAGACACGTTCGACGCGAGATTAAAGGACACGGTGACCGACGGGAATAGGCCCGTATGGTTGATGGCCAGCGGCGTCGTGTTGGCTTGGCCCTTGGCCACCGTGAGCAGCGGAATGCTGCCGTTGGACGTATTAAGGTAGATGTCTTTCAATCCTTCCGGGCTTTGCCAATACTGGGGAGCGACTTCCAGCACCACGTAATACTGATTTAATTGGGTGTAGATGATGGACACTTCCGATTGGCCGAATGCGCCATACAACGCCGAGTCCAGCGACTGTACGGTGAGGCCAAGCTTTGCCGCAGTGACGCGATCATAGTTCATCAGCTCGTCAAGGCCGCCGTTCTGCTGGTCTGAGCTCACGTCCTGCAGACCGGGCAGGTGTTGCATTGCCCCCAGGATGATCGGTCCCCACTTGGAAAGATCCTGCACATTGTCGGTTTGGATTGTGTACTGGTACATCGCATTACTGGATCGGCCGCCGATGCGCAGATCCTGCACGGGCTGAAGGAACGCAGAAGCCACCGGCAGACGGTTCAATTGCGGCCGCAGGCGGTCGATGATCTGAGCGGCGCTGACCTTGCGCGCCGCCAGGGGCTTGAGTGCAACATAAAGGTTGCCGGTATTTGTGGCCCCATTGCCGCCGGTGAATCCAATCACATTCGCAATGCCAGGGTCATTCTTGATCACGCCGACGATTTGCTGAATGGAGTTGTTCATCGCCGGGAAGGACGAGTCCTGCGGTCCTCGCACCGCACCGGAGATCGCTCCCGTATCCTCCGTCGGAAAGAAGCCCTTGGGTATCTTGACGATCAGCACCACATTGAGCGCTATGGTGAGGAAGAGTACGACGAGGGTGAGGACCGGATGGTCTAGCACCCAATGCAGGCTGCTGCGGTACACCGACAGCACCCAGTCAAAAAACCTTTCGCTGGCCGTGTAGATGCGGCCATGTTTTTCCACACGCTCGTTCTTCAACAGGTAGGCACACATCATCGGCGTGGTGGTCAGTGAGATGACCATGGACACGAGGATGGCCGTCGAGAGAGTGACGGCAAACTCGCGGAAGAGACGGCCAACGATTCCGCCCATCAACAGAAGAGGGATAAAGACGGCAATGAGGGAAATGCTGATGGTGAAGACGGTGAAACCGATTTCTTCCGCACCCTTCAGCGCCGCGGCAAAGGGCTTCATGCCGTTTTCCAGATGGCGCGCGATATTCTCCATCACAACAATGGCATCATCGACCACGAATCCCGTTGAAATGGTTATGGCCATCAGTGAGAGGTTATCGATGCTATATCCGAATAGATACATCACTGCGAACGTACCGATTAGCGAGACCGGCACAGCCACGGCGGGAATGAGCGTGGCGCGACCGTTGCGCAGAAAAACAAACACCACGGCGATGACAAGACCGATAGAAATGAGTAGAGTTCTCTCGACGTCACTGACAGAGGCGCGGATGGTCGTGGTGCGATCAAGGACGATGGTGGTATCGATGCCCAGCGGAATGGATGCCTTGATGAACGGAAGTTGCGCGCGTACACGGTCGACCGTGCCAATGATGTTGGCGCCGGGCTGACGGAAGATGATGACCATTACCGCGCGCTTGCCGTTCAAATAGCCACCAGCACGGACGTTCTGCACGGAGTCTGTCACCTGAGCGACATCGGACAGGCGGATAGCCGCGCCGTGGTTATAACCGACGATGAGCGGCTTGTAGTCGTCTGCGAGCGAGATCTGGTCGTTGGCAAGGATGTCCGCGGTCACAATTCCATCGGTGATCTGGCCTTTGGCCAGGTCAGAATTCTGCAAGCTCAGCACGGACTGCACATTCGCGATGGTAAGTCCGTAACTGGCCAGTTGTGTGGGATTTGCGTCCACACGCACGGACGGCAACGCTCCCCCTCCGACAGTGACCTGTCCTACGCCCTGTATCTGCGACAACTTTTGCTGCATGACGGTGGACGCTTCGTCATACAGTTTGCTGGGACCGTATTTGTCTGATGTGAGGCCGAGAATCATGATCGGCGCGTCGGCGGGATTGACCTTGCGATAGGTCGGATTTCCCGGCAGGTTTGCAGGTAGATAGGTTCGCGCGGCATTGATGGCGGCCTCAACATCACGCGCGGCGCCATCAATGTCGCGGCTGAGGTCAAACTGAATCGTCACCGATGTGCTGCCGAGCGTACTCGTGGAGGTCATCTCCGTCACACCTGCAATGTGGCCGAACTGCCGCTCCAGTGGGGTAGCGACGGACGAAGCCATAATGTCGGCGCTGGCTCCCGGCAAGCCCGCGCTCACTGAAATGGTCGGAAAGTCCACCTCAGGCAGGGGCGCTACAGGCAGCACCTCGAACGCAACCGCCCCGGCAAGGGCAATCGCCACTGTAAGCAGCGTCGTAGCCACTCGCCGACGTATGAAGGGTGCGGAGATATTCATGCCTGTCCTGCTGGTTCTGGCTCGCTTCCGATTTCCGCCCGATTCGATTTGCGTGCAAAGCGATGCGCCAGATTGTCAAAAAAGATGTAGATGACGGGCGTGGTGTACAGCGTGAGCGCCTGGCTCAGCAGCAGTCCGCCCACCATGGCGATACCCAGCGGCCTACGCAACTCGGAACCGAACCCAGTTCCGAGCGCCAGCGGCAGCCCAGCCAGCAGCGCGGCCATGGTGGTCATCATAATGGGGCGAAAGCGGAGCAGGCAGGCATCGTAAATTGCATCCGTCGCGTTTTTCCCATGCTTCCGCTCGGCTTCCAGCGCGAAGTCGACCATCATAATGCCGTTCTTTTTTACGATTCCGATCAGCAGGACGATGCCGATGATCGCCACTACGCTTAAATCCTGGTGAAAAAGAATCAATGCGAGGAAAGCGCCAACACCCGCTGACGGTAGTGTAGACAGAATGGTGATCGGGTGGACAAAACTCTCGTACAAAACACCAAGCACGATGTATACGGTCACGAGCGCGGCAAGAATCAGCAGCGGCTCATTGGATAGCGAGTTCGTGAACGAAGCCGCGGTGCCTTGAAAACCGGCCTGAAGGCCGGGAGGCATGTGCAAGTCCTTCTGCGCTTTGTCGGTCACCGTGATGGCCTTGCCAAGTGCGGCATTCGACGCGAGATTGAATGACACAGTGATTGCCGGAAATTGACCCTGGTGTGTAATGACGAGCGGCTCCGTCGTGTTCTCAAAGTGAGTGAAAGCACTCAACGGCACGGCGCTGCTCACGGCCGAACTGGTCGTGCCAGCGGAGCCGGCTCCCTTGCTGGACGTCGCAGCGGAGCTGCTCGACGAAAGAGCGTTCGCGGGAGGAGTAAGCGTAGCTGCCGACGGAGTGTACAGCGCCGAAGCCGTTAACGCGTTTGATCCTGCCGAGGACGATCCGGAGGACGCGAAAGAGGAAGAGGCCCCAGCACCCATTGCCCCGGAAGAGGCATTGGATTGGATGTACAGGTGGTTCAGTTTGTTCGGGTCCTTTTGAAATTGCGGTTCACCCTCAAGCACAACGTGGTACTGATTCACCTGCGTGTACATCGTGCTGATTTGCCGTTGGCCGAAGGCGTCATAGAGGGTGTTATCGATTGTCGACGGCGCGATGCCCAGTCGCGAGGCGGTAACCCGGTCGATAACCAGAGATACTGCCAGTCCTCCCGGTTGTTGATCGGTGGCCACGTCTTCCAGTTCCGGCAACTGCTTCAGCCGGTCGACGAAACGGCTGGTCCACTCATTCAATTCATCCGCATTGGGATCTTCGAGCGTGTACTGGTATTGCGTGCGGCTCACCCGATCGTCCACAGTAATGTTTTGGACAGGTTGCATGAACAGCTGTATTCCCTGTACCTGGTCCAATCTCGACTTGAGCCTGCGGATCAGGTCTGACGCGCTGATCTTGCGCTCGTTGAGCGGCTTTAAATTGATCGACATCCGGCCGCTGTTGGTCGTTATATTCGTGCCATCCGCACCGATAAACGATGAAAGACTTTCAACGGCAGGATCCTGCAGAATCGCCTTGGCAAGCTCCTGCTGCTTCTCGGCCATGGTTTTTGAGCTAATCGCCGGGGGTGCCTGCGAGATGCCCTGGATGACTCCCGTGTCCTGCACCGGGAAAAAACCTTTTGGGATGATGATGTAAAGGAAAACCGTAAGCATCAGCGTAGTCACTGCAACCAGGAGCGTAATCGTCTGGTATCGAAGAACAAACTTCAGTGTCCGGCCATAGAATGCGATCATCCGTTCGAAAACACGTTCCGAAGCTTTATAGAGGCGTCCCTGCTTTTCTTTCGGCGTGTGCCGCAAGATCCGCGCGCTCATCATGGGCGTAAGCGTAAGGGAAACCACGGCCGAAAGAATGATCGTGACGGCCAGCGTCACCGCGAACTCGCGGAACAGTCGCCCGACGACGTCGCCCATAAATAAAAGTGGAATCAGTACGGCGATCAGCGATACGGTCAGCGAGAGAATGGTAAAGCCAATTTGCTCCGCGCCCTTGAGGGCCGCTTCCATGGGTGGATCGCCCGCTTCGATGTACCGTGAGATGTTCTCGATCATCACGATGGCATCGTCCACGACGAAGCCGGTGGAGATGGTCAGCGCCATCAGCGATAAGTTATCAAGGCTGTAACCAAGGGCGTACATTGCCGCGAAGGTGCCGACCAGTGACAGCGGCACAGCGACGCTGGGAATGATGGTGGCGTATAAACTCCGCAGGAAAAGGAAGATGACCAGGACAACCAGCCCCACGGTCAGCATCAATTCGAACTCGACGTCAGAAACGGACGCTTGGATGGCGGTCGTAAGGTCGGTGAGCGTGGTTACCTGAATGCCTGTCGGTAGATCGGCCTCAAGCTGCGGCATTAGTTGCTTGATGCTCTTGACCACGCTGATTGTATTGGCTCCGGGCTGGCGTTGTACATTCAGGATGACCGCAGGGGTTTGATTCATCCATGCCGCTTGATTGTTGTTCTCTACGCCATTCACGATGTGCGCGATGTCGGTCAGCATCACCGGCGCACCGTTGCGATACGCGACTACGACGCGGCTGTAATCTGCGCTGGTGACCAGCTGATCGTTGGCATCGATCTGGTAATCCTGACTGGGCCCATCGAAGTTTCCCTTGGCGGCGTTCACGCTCGCCTGTGTCAACGAACTCCGCAGGTCCTCGAGGTTGAGGCCATAGGATGACAGTGCCGTGGGGTTGGCTTGAATGCGGACTGCGGGCTTTTGGCCGCCACTGATGGTTACAAGACCGACTCCGTTGAGCTGCGAAATCTTCGGTGCAAGCCGCGTGTCTACAAGGTCCTCAACCTGGGAAAGCGGCATGGAATTCGAGGTGATGGCCAGAGTGAGCACCGGGGCGTCGGCCGGATTCGTCTTACTGTACGTTGGCGGCGCGGGCAGAATGGATGGCAATAAGCTCTGCGACGCATTTATCGCGGACTGCACCTCTTCCTCGGCCACATCAATATCCACAGCGAGGTTGAACTGCAGCACGATGACGGAAGTGCCGCCGGAGCTAGAGGAGGTCATCTGGCTCAAGCCCTGCAGTTCGCCGAATTGACGTTCCAGTGGCGCTGTAACCGTCGTCGCCACTACGTCCGGGCTCGCACCTGGATAAAACGTGAGCACCTGAATGGTGGGATAGTCGACTTCCGGCAGCGCTGAGACCGGCAGTTGTGTATAGCTAACAATACCGACCAGCAAAATGGCAGCCATCAGCAAAGAGGTCGCAACCGGCCGCAAGATGAACGGACGAGACGGACTCACGGGGCGCTGCTCCCGCTTGTACCGGCTGGGAGGGCGGGCTTGTTCGAAACGACGACCTTGACGTTGTCCTGCAACTTATCAAAGCTGCTGTTGGCGACAACGTCTCCCGGGTTGATGCCATCAACCTGCGTTACACCGCGGTCTGTGACTCCCGGCGTTACGCTGCGCATATGAGCGATATTGTTTTGAATCACATACACGAACGACGCTTGGCCATTTTGTTGAATGGCTGATGCTGGAATCAGCGTCACTCCCTGCAACGTATTCACCAGCAGGTGCGTGTTTACAAACTGGTTCGGGAAGAGTGCGTCATTCTTGTTGGCGAAGAGTGCTCGCCCTTTTACTGTCCCGGTCGTAGTGTCGATCTCGTTGTCGATCGTCAACAGGTCGCCGCTTGCAATCTTCGTCTGCGCACTCCGGTCAAAGGCATCGACGGGGAGCTTGGCCTTCTTGCGCAGGCGAGCTTCGACCGGGCCCAGACTGTCTTCCGGTATTGTGAAAATTACGGTGATAGGCTCCAACTGCGTAATGACTGCCAGGGTTACGGTTCCACCAGACTGCACCACGTTGCCCGGGTCGACTAACCGTAGACCCACTCGGCCAGCGATCGGAGCGGTGATGTGGCAGAAGTCGACCTGAACCTGGTCGTATTGCACCGTTCCCAGATCGTTTTTCACCGTCCCCTGGTCCTGCAGTACAAGCTTGTCCTGGTCATCCAGGACCTGCTTTGCAATGGCATTCCGTGCCCACGCGGCACGGTAGCGGTCAAGGTCCATCTGCGCTTGGGCGAGCAGATTCTCATCTCGCTCCAGTGCCCCTTGCGCTTGCAAAAGCATTGCGTGGTACGGACGCGGATCGATGTCAATCAGCGGATCGTCCCTATTTACCTGCTGACCCTCCTCATAGTGCACAGCAACGACGAGACCATTCACCTGGCTGGTAATCGAATCGGTATAGACCGGGGTGACTGTGCCGATTGCGTCAAGATAGACGCCAATGTCGCCCTTTCGAGCAGTCATGGTGGTAATGCTGATCCCCGCGGCGCCAGCGCGCGCTGCCGCCGCCGCCGCTTTTTTGGCGTCCTCGTGGTGGCGTAAGACCAGCACGAACACAAGCACAAGGACCAGTACCAACAGACTCCAGACGACGATCCGCACGACCTTCTTACGATGTCGCGGATTTGCCGGAGCGGGAGCCGGCAGTTGATTGTCAGGGCTGGGGGTTGAATGCTCGTTTACGTCAGCGGTCAATCGGAAACTCCTTTTTCACGCTTAAACCGGATCGTTCGTCTGCCGCGCCCAGCCACGGTCCTGATTGCCCGGGATTGGTTGAGGCGAATTGTGGTGTGCGGTCCTGCTGTCTTCTCCACTCATAAGTAACGCTCCAGCTTGAGCCCGGAACTTCCGATTTGACGCTTCATCTCGAAAATCGTACGCTTCTCCTGCACTCGAAACAACGAATTTGCCACCAGAGCAGGCTGCGGGGAGATCACAGGGTCCAGAAGCAAATGAGCCGAATCGGGATACCCAAGAATCACAGCACTATCTGATAGCGCACAGAATCATGTGTTTGTGGGCAGGGAAGTCGGCAATTGCACTCCGCTCACGCCCTGGAACGTATTCCACCACGCGCCGTTCATCGCAACATCTAAAAGGGGGTGATAATCGATGGCTGTTCCTTTTTGCATACCTTCGCGGATACCTCGATGCTGGAATGGCCATCTCAGAAGATCAGGCCAGCGATGTGATGGGCGGACCGCGAAAGTTCCTCTTGAAACGCCGAGATGCCGCATACGTCTAAAAGTCCGGAGGGAGAAGACGTCCCAACAGAGAACGCATCAAGTAACTGGCTGGCGGTTCATCTTAGATATCGAAAGTAGGAGTTTGTAATGGCACGTCACCGCGGGAGATTGGTTGTTGGGCAGCTGGCGGTATCTGCGCTCTTGGTGGTTTTGCATGTTTTCCCCGCCGTTGCCGGCGCACAGGCCCAGACCGGTGGTTCCAGCGCTGCTGCGAAGCCAATTGGAACGATTAAGACGATTTCAGGCGATGCGATAGTGCTCGCGTCGGATGCGGGCCCTCTCTTCAACGTTTCCGTGGAGGAGAGCGCCAAGATCCTGCGGATTGAACCGGGCGCCAAAGACTTGAAGAACGCTAGTCCACTGCAACTGCAGGATTTACAAGTGGGAGACAGGATTTTGGTGCTCGGGAAGGTGTCCAATGATGGCCGTTCGGTGGCCGCAACTGCCGTCATTGCGATGAAGAAAGCGGATGTGGTGTCAAAGCAGGAGGGCGATCGCCAGGCATGGCAGAGGCGAGGGGTCGGCGGCCTTGTCAGTACGGTCGATCCCGCGGCTGGAACCATTACAATTTCAACGCAGTCGCTTGCCGGCGCCAAGAGCGTTGTGATTCGAGTCTCGAAAGATACGATTGTGCGCCGGTATGCCGCCGACTCTGTGAAGTTCGACGACGCAAAGCCAAGCTCTCTCGACGAAATCAGACCGGGGGATCAGGTTCGGGCCCGCGGCACACGCAGCTCGGATGGGGGCGAGTTAGCGGCGGACGAAATCGTTTCCGGCGCATTTCGAAACATTGCCGGCGTGGTCTCTTCGGTGGATCCATCGACGAACACGCTCAGCGTCACGGATTTGATTAGTAAAAAGCCTGTGACCGTGAAAATCACTCCTGAATCACAGCTTCGCAAGCTCCCTCCTCAGATGGCGCAGTTCATAGCCATGAGACTGAAGGGCGGAGGACCTGGCACCGGAAGCGGGGCCGCGGGCGCGGGGCAGCCGGCTGCTGCGCAATCGGATGGGATGAGTGGCGGGGGCGGCCCGGGTGGCCGGGGAAGCCGAGAACCCGTTAGCGGTGGAGGCGGAGGAGATCTCCAACAGATGTTGAGCAGGGTACCGCCGGCTTCGCTCGCTGACTTGCAAAAGGGTGATGCGGTGATGATTGTTTCGACGGAAGGCACGGGTTCGGGTGGCGTCACTGCGATAACGCTCGTCGCTGGCGTCGAGCCCATTTTGCAGGCTTCGCCGAACGGCGGCCAATCGATGATTCTTCCTCCCTGGAGCCTCGATGCGCCCGCCGGAGATGCAGTGCAATGATTTCGACATGCTGACAAATTTGGGCGTCAGCCCGGAAATGGGATGGAATCACGCAGCTTGAGCCACTTGTTTCGAATTGCAGCTGTTCTTCTAGCCTTGACCCTTTTTTGCGCGAGTGGTTTGGGCGCGCAGTCTGGAACCGGCGCCGTTCGCGGCCAGGTAACTGACCCATCGGGCGCATCTGTGCCCAATGCCGTGGTGCAGGTCACCAGCGACACGGGGCAGGCATCGACCGCGAAGAGCGATCGCGACGGAGCCTATGAAGTGAAGGGGCTGGCGCCGGGGAAGTACACGGTGAAAGCCGACGCAAAGGGTTTCCAGGAATATCAGAGCGCGGAGATTCAAATCGCCGCTGGGCAGATTCAGAAGCTCGACCTCCCGCTTGCGCTCGAAATCGAACAACAAAAGGTTGAGGTGACGGCGGAAGGGGGAGCGCAGCTCAGCGTGAACCCCGAAAACAACGCCGGCGCGATTGTGCTATCGGGAAAAGACCTCGACCAGCTCTCGGACGACCCGGATCAGTTACAGTCGGACTTGGAAGCATTGGCCGGCCCATCCGTCGGGCCAAATGGCGGGCAGATGTATATCGATGGTTTCACCGCCGGTCAACTGCCGCCGAAATCCTCCATTCGCGAAATTCGCATCAATCAAAATCCTTTCTCGGCGGAATACGACAAGCTCGGATACGGCAGAATCGAAATTTTCACCAAGCCCGGAACAGACCAGCTTCACGGGCAATTCACGTTGATTGGCAACGACTCGGCTTTCAACTCGCGCAGCCCCTTTCTGGGGACCGCTCCCTTGCCCGGCTACGATACGATTCAATTCAACGGAAGCATTGGCGGACCGCTGAGCAAGAAGGCGTCATTCACCGTCGACGGACAGTACCGGGACATAAATAACGTCGCAGTGGTGAGCGCACAGCTTGAACCGTTACCCGCGCCGCTGCTCACGGAAGCGGTTCCGAACCCGCGCAGTCGCATAAATTTCGCGCCACGCCTCGACTATCAGGTGAGTACGAACAACACACTCACGGTTCGCTATCAATATTACCGGGACAACCAGACCAACGATGCGGTCGGGCAGTACACGCTGCCCTCAGAAGGGTATGACATTCTCACGACGGAGCAAACCCTGCAGGTGAGCGATACGCAAGTCTTTGGCTCGAGAATTGTCAACGAGACGCGATTTCAATTCCTCCGCGATGGGAGCGTTCAGACGCCGCAGAGCACGGCCCCTACGGTGATCGTTCCGTTTGAATTCCAGGGGGGCGGCAGTAACTTTGGAAACATCATCGATCACCAGAATCACTACGAATTGCAGAACTACACGTCGGTCGCATTTGGCAAACACTTCCTGAGGTTTGGCGCACGGCTGCGCGATCTTCAGGAGACGAATAGCGCCACATCCAACTTCAATGGTACGTTCACCTTTCCCACTCTTGCCGCGTATGAAGCGAACGCGCCGATTCAATTTACCCTCACGACTGGGGCGCCCCTGGCGTCTTCGAACCTATTCGATGCGGGCCTCTACGTGCAGGACGACTGGCGTTGGCGTCCAAACGTGACGCTGAGCGCAGGCTTGCGATTCGAGACGCAAAATCACATCGCAGACCACACGGATTTCGCGCCGCGGCTCGGGCTTGCCTGGGGCATCGGCCAGGGAAAATCGCCGTCGCCCAAAACCGTGCTGCGCGCGGGCTGGGGAATCTTTTACGACCGGTTCACGAATGACCTGGTGTTACAGGCGGAGCGCCAGAATGGCGTGACGCAGCAGGAGTACATCGTTACCGATCCGACCTTCTATCCGAATATTCCACCGATCAGCGTGCTGCAGTCGGCGCAAACAGGCGTTCCGACGATTTACCGCATCCAGTCGAACCTGCATGCGCCTTACACGATGCAGACGGCCGTCAGCGTCGAGCGCCAGCTATCGAGAGCGGTCAATATGACCGTGTCGTACGTGAATTCACTGGGCGTTCACCAATTGCTCACAAACAACGTTAACGCCCCCCTACCGGGAACCTACATCGTAGGGGAACCGACGAGCGGGATCCGGCCAAATGGAATTCTGGAGAATATTTATCAGTACGAAGCCGAAGGTTTTTTCAGACAAAATCAGCTCATCACGAATTTTAATGTCCGCGCTGGCACGAAACTTACGCTGAATGGGTACTATTCGCTCAACTTTGCCAATAGCGACACGGCCGGTCCCACCAGCTTCCCCTCGAATCCGTATGATATCGGCGCAGATTACGGGAGAGCATCGTTCGGTATCCGCGATCGCGCGTTTCTAGGCGGAACGATTACGCTTCCCAAGGGTTTCCGGCTGAATCCCTTCATGATTATCAATTCGGGGACGCCTTTTAACATAATCGTGCCGCTGGATTTGCTCGGGACATCCATTTTGAACGATCGGCCCGCGCTCGTTTCTGCCGCGACATGCCCGACCCTCCAGACCGTCGGTTCAAACATCCTGTGCACCCAGTTGGGAACGTTCAATATAATGCCGGCAGCGGGACAAAAAATTATTCCAATCAATAACTACACAGGGCCGAACCAGGTTACGTTCAATCTGCGGCTCTCGAAGACGTTTGGATTCGGGACAAAGAAGGAAGTTGCTGGCGGCGGTGTTGCTGGAGGACCTGGCGCACAAGGCGGATTCGGCCGCGGAATCGGCGGTGGCCCCGGCGGTGGAGGACGCGGTGGTGGTGGTGGTGGAGGCGGGCGCGGTGGCGGCAATTTCGGCGGCGCGGTCCCAAGCAGCCAGCGGTATAGCGTGACGTTCAGCGTGAATGCGCGGAATTTGTTTAACATCGTGAATCCATCCACGCCTGCCGGGAACCTGGGTTCGGCGAGATTCGATACTTCGAATTCTCTGGCGGGTGGCGCGTTCGGGAACGCGTCGGCGGTGCGAATGATTCAACTGCAGGCTCAATTCAGCTTCTAACCATCGCAAGCGAGATATGTTCCTACAGCGGTCAAACGGTTAGCGGATGTATGGGGGCGGAAATCCTGGTCAATGATGTCCTAATGAGGCCGGGGTCGGTGAAGCACCATTTATTTATTGCGGCGGACATCTCCGACTCCCACCGCGCGTGACAGTCAAAAAGGGATTGTCGGGATTCCGGACTAGCTGCCGCCAGTGAGGAGTGTGCGCGTTCCGCGGCGGCTGCGTTCCTGCGAGGTCGTCTCTTTCTGTGCGTTGCCGAGCTGAACGAGCAGCTTGCGCAGTTTGGCGCGCTCTTCGAGATCCATGTCCACCACTTCGAACGCTCGCGCCTGCGTGTTCGCGTCGCGCACAATCGTCTGCGCCCTCACCGGCTTCTGACCCGCGTTCAGCCGCAGATCGACCACGCTGCCCGGATGCAGGCTCTGTTCGCAGACGGCGACGCCGCCGCCGAGCGCCATCTCGGGTATTTCGATGCGGCAATTCTCCCTAAGATTCGTCGTCGTGGCGGAGACCGGACGTTCGAGCCGCAGGCGCGGATAGCGTCGCTGGCGAATGGCCGAGGAAGTCGGATCGCTGTCGAGAATTTCGATGGAGAACTCCGCAATGTTCAGCCCGCTTCGAGGTATGAAATGGCGCGCCCAATCAGCATCGATTTTCTCGAGAGCTTGCGCCGCCACAAGTCTCAGCTCCGACGGATGAGCCCAGCGCCACGCCTTTCGCGCTTCCGCGACCTTGCGTAGGATCGCTTCGGAACCGGCCGTGCGAAGCCGGCCGAGCGCTTCGATGGCCTTCAGGCGTAGATATTCGGTCGAGCCCTTGGGCACATCTCCCTCGGCGATACGCAGTAGCATCATGTCGGCCGCGTTCTCTCCGCTCATTCCGATTTCATCGATGGCCAGCGGACGAATCAACGTATCGAGAACGTCAAAAAGCTCGAGCAACAGCCGGCCACGATCCGCGGCGTCGCTGGCGGCGATCTGGCGCACCACGCGGTCATGCGCCGTCCTCTTCCACTCTTTCATGCGCTCGGGCAGCACCCGCTCGACGGTTTCGCGATCCATCCGCGCGAGGATCCCAACCGTGTCAATTGCCTCGCTGGTCTCGCCCTGCCGAAGCTGCGCACGCAGGTGGTCGAGCCCTTCCGTCCCGAGCGCGTCCATCATCGATACCAGCAGCTCGCAATCCTCGCGGAATCCAGCACGGCCGAATCGGGTGGCGATTTGTTCCGCTGCATGTTCTGGCAACCGCCGCAGCAGGTCCCGGAGGCCCGACGGAACGGCCCCGGCTCGCAGCGATTCGTCAATGAATTCGGGAAGGTGGTTCTCGACGGCAATCCGGGGGCGCAGGCTCTTCCCGGTTCCCGGCCGCTCCGCATCCACATAGTTCAACATCTCGACGGAGCGTTGTATCGCGGGATAGCATCTCTGGTTCCGCGCTTCCTGCGAAAGGCGGACGAATGCGGCGCTGACGAGGCTTTGCAACTCCGAATCATGTTCTTCGGTAAGCTGGATGCCGACTTCGCGAATCGTTTCTACAAACAGTTTCTCATCGCTCTTTGCGTAGACCGGCGCGAGCTCCGCAAGACCCATCGCAGACTGGCGGCGCGCTTCAGGAGACTTGTTCCTGATGCAGCTCGCATAATTGCGCAGCGTGTTCTCGGCGGCCTGGGTTTCTCCGCGAGAAAGCAGGTCGTCGATATACTCTCGCACCTTCGGGGCCGGAACGCACCAGATGTCCGCGGATTCGATGACTGCCTTCTTCTTCTCCTCCGGCACCAGCGCCCAGAATTCCTGCGCGAGCACGTCGATGTGCGACCCTACATCGATTCCGGCCCGTTTCATTCGCTGCTCGTATATGCCGAGAACCTTCCGCAGGCCGTCGAGCTCCGTGCTCATCTCGTCCAGCATCTGTCGGACGGCATCCACCTTCAAATCGCCGCGTTCGTATCTTTCGAGCGCGAACCGGACGGCGATATTCTCAGCCAATTTCAACAGCGTCGGCTTTTCCGACGACTCATCAGGTGCCTGCGCAGCGAGAGCAGACAGCGCTTGGCTGACGGTGAAGCGCGCCCGGCGCGGCAGTGACGACAGCCGGGATTGGAACGAAGCGGGATCAAGTTTGTCCTTCGCCCCCTCGCTCGTCCGGGCAATCTGAGCCAGCACTTGCAGGATCCCTTGCAACTCATCCTCACGCAGGACCATCAGGCCCGTTTCGACTGCCATCGTGCCGGGGCCCCCGCGGGCAGAGCGATTGCCGCGGATCCCCGAGGATGCGCTGGTCCAACGCCAGGGCTCACCCCTAACGGGCGCAAACGCGCTAGAGCTCCCGCCCGGCCCAGTTCCACCATGGCCGGCGCTAGGGCCTTCCCCGGTAGAGCCGCTAATGGATTCTGTGCCGGATCCAGATTCGCCAGTTCCTCCGGTTCCCCCAGGTCCGCCTGCTCCCCCGGTTCCCGCACCTTCGCCCTTTTCTGCTTTCGTGCCTTCTGCTGCAACGATCAGCTGCAGAAGCTTCTCGGGGTCGTTCAGGAGCTTGTCGGTCTGGTCGGAGTTCATCCCCAGAGTGCGGGCGGCGAGTTGTGCAGCTACTGTCGACTTGGCGACCGCCGAGTCCGCCGGCACGAAACAGACCTCGTTGACATGAATATGCGGATCGCCCTCAAGTGCCACCTTCAGTTGCTCGGCAAGCTGTGCGGGTTTCGAACTGGAACCGGTCGGAAAGCCTCGCACGAGGCGCGCCAGGCTGGCTTGCGTTACTTTGGGGGAGAAGTGAATGCTCGCAATGCCCGCTGCCGAAAGCATCCGCGCGAAGCTCTTCTCCGCTGCCGCAGACTCGAGAGGGGTACCGTCGAGCAGCAGTTGGTCGCCTGAGGCGGCGAGCAGCAAGCCGGCTTCGTCGTCAGGGCCAAGCGCGGCGCGCAACTCGCTCCAGGCCGTCTCGTATTGCTTGGCTGTCCGCGGATGTCCGAAGTCGTACATCCTCGCGAACTTGAGCAGAATGTTCAAGCTACGGACAAAGGCGCGAGCCGCTGCGGGCCGGGCATTGTTGATCGTCTGCGTCATAGTGTGGGGGCGTGCGGCTTGCCCTACGAGGAATACTGAGTTTTTGCCCGGTAACGGGCAATGGTACGCGTGTCCTGTTTAGTACTGACCGATGGTCCTACCTCGCGGGTGGGGTGAGCGTTCCGTTAACCGTCTGAAGGAGAGCTTTTCTTAAGCCAGGCTTCGAGTCCTGTGACATCTCGCAGGATCGCCTTAGCTCCCAATTTAGCGAGCGTCTCTCGACGAGCCCGGCGCGCCTTACCGTCCTGCGGCAAGACGCCGACGAACGGAATCTGCGCAGCCTGGGCCGCGAGCGCGTCGTCGATGTTGTCGCCCACATACAAAGCCCTGGACGGCTTGCGTCCGTTAAGTATCCTCAACAGGCCCTCCGGGTGCGGTTTCGGCCGTTTCACGTCTTCCACGGTGACGATGTGCCGGAAGAACTCACGAACTCGGAGGCGATCGAGCGTGTGATCCATTTCCTGCCGAACGCGCCCCGTAAAGAGCGCGAGCTCCGCCACGCTTGCTAGGCGCCGCAGGCTCGCCCGCGGGAGCAGCCACTTCTCGCGTGAGACGTTTCCCTTGCCTTCCTCGCCCCAGTAGATTTCCACGAACTTCCTCTTCACCTCCTCGTACGGCGCCTTTCCGCCGAGCAAGTGGACCCATGCAGTCGAGAGCTTCCAATCATCATTGAAACCCGATTGGTTCTTCCAACGGTGCAGTTCGGCGCGCGTGACGCGCTCCCCCGTGAAAAATCGCACCGTCTCAATCACGGTCTGGTGGAAGGACCCGCGCACGTCCACAAGGACGCCGTCCACGTCGAAGATGATTACGTCGAGCTGAGATTTCATTCGAGGAGTGGCAATCGTTCAGGAATGAGGTTCGCCCGCATCTCCGGAGGTTTCCGATGTCTCGCCGGCTTCTGTTTCCGCCGTTGTGTCCGGCGCTTCGGGCGCGTCAAGCGCATCCGACGACCATGCTTCGCCGGGCGCCATCGCCGATTCGCCTTCCGATTGCGATGGCGTCTCAGCCCGCTCAGCGACCGGTACCGATGCTGACGCAATCGCGGACGCCTGGGCGGTGGATGATCGGCCTGCTGCCGCCATTGCAGCGATGGGCTCGGCGCTCGCGGCCGCCTGAAGAACCTCCAGCCGTTTTGCCAGAACATCCGCCAGCAGGTCGATCACGATCTTCGCGCCGCTTCCGTCGGAATCCTTCGCAGGGTTGTACGCGGCAACCTCGATCGCTGCGAGATGCTTCTGCTTCGCGAAGACCTCGAGCGCGTCGCGCACTTCCTGAAATCCCAGACCTCCTGCGCCCGGATAGTTCGTTGCTTGAAAGTCCGCCATCACATCCACACCGAAGTGCAACACGCATTCGTAGCCGCTGCCGTGAATGCGTTCGACAGCCGCCTGAGCGGTATTCGCCGCACCTATCCGCCTGACATCATCGGCAAGATACCGACGCAGCGGCGAATGTCGCAGCACTTCTTCTTCCGCCGGGTCGACGCGATCCACGCCGAAAAGGGCGATGTCCGGCTCCCGGACCAAAGGCGGCTCACCCCAGAACCGGACCAACTCAGCGGCGCCGCGTCCCGTGACATGCGAAATCACCATCCCGTCGAGACAGCCCGACGCCGTTGTCGCGGGCGTGTGCAAATCGGCATCACGATCCATGTAGACCAGGCTGACGTGGCGGAAATACCGGCGAACACCTGCGATTGTTGCGAGCACCGCCGAGCAGTCACCGGTCAGAATCAGCGGAAGCGCGCCGGATTTGACGGCCTGTTCTACACGCGGCTTCAAGGCCTCGAGCGAAGCCAAAACACTGGAAAGATTCCGCGCGCGCGGGCTTTCGTCATCTGGTTTGTAGACCTGGGGAGGATCGTCGCCGAGATCCGTGACTTCGTAACCAACCGACCGCAGCCGCTCGATCAGGCCCGCCGCGCGCAACGCAGCGGGGGCGCCTTCGTGGCCCGGCGACATCGCGGCCGCACTCGTTGGCGAACCCAACAGGGCAATCTTGTTCGTCTGGCGGACGATTTTGACCGCCACTCACACGCTCCTTGCCGTTTGGTTGCTGGCTGCTCGCCGAGGACAGATCAGTTCGCGGCGCGACCTTGCCGTGCAGCGAGCTCCGGCGGAAGGGTGAAACGCACATCCTCGCGAATCAAGTCCAGGTCTCGATGGTTCGTAAACCCAAATGACGAGAGCCGCTGGCTCACTTGCTCGACGAGAATCTCGGGTGCCGAGGCGCCGGCCGTCAGCCCGAGGCTGTCCACGCCCTCGAGCCAGCTGGCGTCGATGTCGTTCGCATCCTCGATCAGCCGCGCCGTCACGCCGGCGCGTTGCGCGACTTCCACCAGACGGTTCGAATTTGAGCTGTTCGCCGACCCGACGACCAGAATCAATTGCACCTCGCGGGTGAGCGCCTCAACCGCTTCCTGCCGGTTCTGCGTTGCGTAGCAAATGTCATCGGATGCGGGGCCCGCAATCGTTGGAAAACGTTGCCGCAGCCGCGCCACAATTTCCTGCGTGTCGTAGAGCGAAAGCGTCGTCTGCGTCAGAAAAGCCAACCGCGACGGGTCCGGCACCTCCAGCTTGTCGACTTCGTCTACGCTGCCGACCACGACGGTCCGATCCGGCGCTTCGCCAGACGTGCCGACGATTTCCTGGTGGTCCCGGTGGCCGATGAGGATCAGCGTCCGGCCTTCGCGCGCGAACTTAAGCGCTTCGAGGTGGACCTTCGTGACGAGCGGGCATGTGGCATCGATCACTCGCAGTTGGCGTTCCTTCGCCTCGGTGCGAACGCGCGGTGGCACGCCATGGGCGCTGAAAACCAGTACGGCTCCGACCGGCACTTCTTCGATCGTTTCGACGAAAATGGCGCCGCGCCGTCGCAACTGGTCCACCACGTAACGGTTGTGCACGATCTCGTGGTGCACGTAAACCGGCCGCCCGTAAGCTTCGAGCGCCAGTTCCACAATGTCCACTGCGCGGACGACGCCCGCGCAGAACCCCCGAGGCCGCACTCTCACGAGCGTCTTAGCCCCGTTCTTCACGCTCCGGATGTTCGTCAGTGTCAATGTCTTCTCCACCATCCAGCAGTATCTTACCTGAACCGGCTAGTTCCCCGCTACCCTGTTCCCAGGGTAGTGCTGGCGAATTGCAAACCATCGAGCTCGAAATTTTGTAAGCAACCAAAGGCGCTTTGGTGTATCTTACCAGTCGGGTGCATCCTCCGCACCCGCACCGCTGCGCCAGCGGCAACCCCCACGATACGGGGCCATCTGGAGGCAGCGTTCGGGAATCTCCCGCAGCGCTGATCCAGCCTTCACCCAACGCGAGGGGTCGGATAAGTTCTTTCGCCAAGGGTCTATTCGTCGCGGAAGCAAATGCCTTTCCGCTCTCGAAAGAGGAGGATCTATGAAGTCTGTTATCACGATTTGCGCCGTGGTCTTGGTTGCGCTTTCCCTGACCCCGGCGGTTCACGCCCAGTCAACTGAGCTAGTCCCGGGGACGCAGGTGCGCCTTACCTTGATCGACGGTCTGAGCACGCGCGTTGCCCACGATGGCGACCCTTTCACGGCGATTGTGGCCGAGCCGGTTTTTTCCGGCAGCCAACTCGTCCTGCCCGCGGGAGCAAGAATCCATGGGACGGTTTCGGGCGTCGATCGCCCGAAGATGTTCTCGATGTTCCGCGGCGGCGCATCCATGAATCTGATCTTCAACTCGATTGAGGTCGAGAGCCGTATCTTCCCCGCCAAGATGAGCATCCTCTCGATCTACAGCGGTGAGACGGACATGGGCAAGCAGCGGAAGGACCTCAGGACCGTCGAAGGAGAGGTCGTTGAGCAACGTCAGGGCGTGAAGAGTGATGTCGAAGACGTCGCCATTGGCACAGCGGGCGGTTCCACGGTCGGCCTGATCTTCAGCCACGTGCTGAGAGGCACGGTATTTGGACTTGTGGGCGGCGGCGCTTATATCGCAGCGAAGAAGGGCAAGGACGTCGAACTACCGGCGCAGACCGGCATGCTCGTGCGCATGGATTCGACCCTGTCGCTTCCTGCAACGCTGCTGCACAACGCGTCATACACGTCGAGCGGCAACTGAACCGGCCGGCTTTGTGGTCTGTGGCGGCGCCGGCTGCCCTAGCTGACTGCGTTTGTCCGGAAGAGCCGCTCGGGGCTTGCTCGGTTGAGCCTCGCGCGTCTTGGGATGAGTCGTAGAAGGCGAGCTAGGCGACATTGCCCGTCCCGCCGTTGTGAGCGGCCGGATCGATCGACCATAGTTGTTCTGGTTGCAGCTAGGCGAACATACGGCCGGAATCCATCGGCTCGACCCGCACACGCTCGAACAGCACGGGTCGCGAGTTGGTAGCGCCTCTTCAGGACTGGTTGTGCCGGCCACCGCGAACCCGTTTTTCTCGAGCCGTCCGGTGGTGAGTTCTACCTGATCGGGGTCGTCATCCAACACGCACACCGGTAGGTTCTTGCCGCTGTTCCTGTCGCGGGCTTTTCCACCAGCGCCCTCATTGCCCGCTCTCAGGCACGGCATGTGCCAGAGTGCACCGTAGCGTTCTCGGTCAGAGGAAATCGGACCACAACGGGAAGCTTGGCACTCTTGAGGTGTAAGGCTTCTGAATTGTGGGGCTTAGTTGGCCGGACAACGATTCACTACGGGATGCAACAGCGACCCTCGCGACCGACATCGTTCTCGAAAGATCGCCCAGCGTTCCGAACTGGAACCTGAATCTCAAACAGGAACTGCGCCCGGCCCACGATCACACCTCAAGCTACTTTGCTCTCCGAGCCGCTCGATGCCGCGGCTGTCTCCTTGAAGGGAACGCGGACGCAGTCGTTCCAACTGAACCAGCGTCCGTCCTGTCACGTCCGTCGTTACACTGGTGGCCTGGTAGGAAATCGGTATGTGATGGCCCCTCCGCGAAGGCCTGAAGCAGGTGCACGAACACCACGGAGCCCTCGCGCAAGGAAGACCGCAGGTTGATTTCCTTCTTCTCGTCGCCGCCCCAGGTCAGCGCCGTCTTCTCGACAAAGAACTTCTCCGACGCGTCCCAACCGGACACCTCCACGCGATAGCTGTTGGTGTTCTCCATCTCAGATCCCGATTGAAAATCCACGATCCGGCCTCCGTCCAAAAGGAGTGCAGGAGCGATGCCAAAGCTGATCGGCGAGCGCGATTCAACCGTAGGGACTTGGCGAGCTTTCACGCACCATCGCGCGAGCGCCATTGCTCCTTCGGCAACAACTTGTGCGCCTTTGAACCAGCTTCGCGCAGCGGCCCTCGCCTTTCGCGGTACAAAACGCTGTGCTAGACTCCGCGAAGCAGTTGCGCTGCAAGAAACTTTGCCGTGTAGACTGCCTATCGGTGGAACTTCGGGCTCTGTGCAACGATTCCCCGCAAACCCCGCCAGGCCCGGAAGGGAGCAACGGTAGCGGGTCAGCTTCGTGTGCCGCGGAGTACCCGAAGTTCCTCTCATCGCGAGGGCAGCTGACGAGCGACGAAAGAAAGAATTCCTCGAATGAGCTACAAAGTCATCGCGCGAAAATACCGGCCGCAGACGTTCGCGGAAATCGTGGGGCAGCAGCACGTGACGCGCACGCTCGCAAACGCGATTGAATCGAACCGCGTGGCCCACGCCTACATTTTCTCGGGCGTGCGCGGCGTCGGTAAGACGACGGCGGCGCGGATCCTGGCGAAGGCGCTCAACTGCGCGAAGGGTCCGACCTCCCAGCCCGACAACACGTGCGATTCCTGCCGTGAGATTTCCGCCGGGACGTCGCTCGACGTCCTTGAGATCGACGCGGCCTCGAACCGCGGCATCGATCAGGTACGCGAGCTGCGCGAGATGGTGCGGTACGCGCCCGCCTCAAGCCGCTACAAAATCGTGATCCTCGATGAAGCCCATCAGCTCACGGACGAAGCATCGAATGCGCTCCTGAAGACTCTCGAGGAGCCGCCTGAACGCGTCGTCTTTATTCTGGCGACTACGCGCGCGGAGGATCTCGTCGAGACGATCAAGTCGCGCGCGCAACTCTTTCAGTTCCGCTCGCTCACGTTCCAGGAGATTGCCGGCGAGATCGCGCGGATTGCGAAAGCCGAAAACCTGCGGATCGATTCGGGCGCGGTTGCCGTGCTCGCGCGTGCTGCCGAAGGTAGCATGCGCGACGGCCTCTCGCTGCTCGAACAGGCCATCGCCTACGCGGGCGATTCGATCGAAGACGCGCAGGCACGCGAGCTTCTCGGCGTCGTGGCCGAAAGCGTGCTCGACGATCTCGTCGAAGCGATTGCCGCTCAATCCGCCGGGCGCGCTTTGAGCCTCGTCCACCGGCTCATCGCCGACGGACAGAACTTGCAGCACTTCTGCCGCGAAGCCATCCGCCACTTCCGCAATTTGCTCGTCGTCCGCGTGTGCGGCGCGGACTCGGATCTCGTCGCCGCGCCGGCCGATGAACGCCCGCGCCTGGCCGAGCAAGCCGCTCGCTTCGGAGAAGAGGATCTCACGCGGTTCTTCAACATCCTGCTGGCCACCGATGACGACCTGCGGCGCAAACCCGACCCGCGCCTCCATCTCGAACTCGGTTTGCTGCGAATCATCAATGCGCAGCGGCTCGCGCCGCTCGAGGAGGCTCTTGCGGAATTGCGAGGCGATGCTCGTGCGAAGCCCGTCCGGCCGATGTCCGGAGCCGCGCCGCGTGCAACACCCCCGGCGCAAACGGTCTCGGCTTCGTCCTCGGGCGCGGCGGCCGTCCGCATGGCGCGGTCCGCTGAACCCGCGCTGCCGACCGCGCCTGCAACGCCGGCGGCGCGCGCCGCTTCGCCCGTTCCCGCGTCGCCGCCACGAATCGTGGTCCGCGCCGCCGAAGACTTGACGAGCGGACTGGCCTCCGCGCAGGTCGATGCGATCAAAGCCGCGCTACAGGGACAAAAGTTTTTGTGGTCCATGGTCGAGCATGCCACGCGCTGGGAGATCGAAGGCGGCGAGCTGCGGCTCTTCTTTCCGACCGAGAGCCGCGCGCTCGCCGAAATGTTGCAGGCGCGCGACCCGATGGAGCGATTGCGCACAGTCTTACACCAAGTCGTGGGCCAGCCGTTGCGCGTCTGTGTTAAACTGGATTCGGTTCGGGCGATGTCGGGCCGCGGCTCGGAACTTCGTGCGCGGTTCGAGGAAGATCCCATCGTTCGAGCGATGCTCGAAAAGTTCGGCGGACAGATTTCGAAGGTCAAGCGCCCGGGCGAGGAATAGAGCATGGAAGTCAAAGCGCTGCAGCAGATGCTC
>Ga0187872_10001077_pt1 | contig 29014 bp, 28 predicted proteins | sample June2016WEW_16_4_FD_132973 | JGI IMG/M metagenome (GOLD analysis project Ga0187872, IMG submission 132973) | Peatland microbial communities from SPRUCE experiment site at the Marcell Experimental Forest, Minnesota, USA - June2016WEW_16_40 | ecosystem: Environmental > Terrestrial > Soil >...
CGGGTGGATGCAATCTACGGGGCAGGCATCGACGCAGGCGGTGTCTTTTGTCCCGATGCAAGGTTCGGCAATAACGAAGGCCATAGGACACCTCCGCCTATCTGAGCCCACAGTACGCCCAAGCGGAGAGGAGGTTCAAGCGGGAGGCATTGCGCGTGCGAGCGGTAGCGGTTGGGGACATAGCGCTGCAGTGCCGCCCAAGAAGATTGTTCGCCACGACAAGAAGGGGTTCGGGCAGTAGCGCAGTTCCGTTTCTACTCGCAAGGATTGGGGAATGATGACCACGGTAGTCATAAAGACTGATTCGCTTACCATCCGTGGACGGCAACGTGAAGTCGCACATCACGAGCCCGCGAGTGGGATATCTGTGCGCTTGCGTGATTTTTGCGCTTCCGACTTCTGCCTGCAGCATGAGCAAGCCTTTCTGTTATATCGTTACACGATTGATGCCCTCGCGGAATTTCGTGTCGTTGCCATAGGCGGCGTCGGCCAACACCGGAGCCGCGACTATCTCTCGTTCCACCGCCATACGAATTTGCTGCAAAGCAATTTCTGGCTTGGTCTGGAAACGGATTTCCTGCGGTACCCCCGTGGCCTTTCTCCGCTTCTTGTCCTGGGCCCCCACTTCCGGTAAGTACAGACGCCAGGCGACGGGCAGACTCGTTTCCGCCGTGCTGACCGACATCGGGGCGAGTGCCAGAGCGACCGCTGCATTCTCCGAGACAAAAACGTGGTTAGAAGAATCCTGTCGGAACTGAAGTTGCCGAGGAACACGAAAACAGATACGGACAGCCACTATCGGTGCCCTGCCTGCGGCCCAACTAAAGCGAATGAAGATTTCTAAATCCAAATTCGTAGCCGGTGTGCAGTGCCTCAAGCGCCTATTCGTTCACGAGTCAGAGTTGAAAGGCGCGTAGTCTTCCCCAACTTCGGAACAGGAGGCAATTTTTGGACAGCCGAACGGAAGCAAACGTGAACCAACTTGCCGGCGACGTGCATTTCCTGACCGCGCCCCTGCGGTTCCTGTGGCATCGCCAACCCCCTACCTTGATCTGAGATAGTCCTCCATCTCCATAGCTCCGATTGCGGAATTCGTTGCTACTCTTTCCGCAACCCCCGGTCACCCGGCGATGCGGGTGCTCCTTTCGCGATATAGTGCCTGGCATCGCTCCAGATCTTCCGGTGTGTCGACATCGAGAACAACGCCCGGATCGTCGACCTCTACCCAAAGAATGTTTGGCAGCCCTTGCAGGATCCTGCGAAATCCCTCGTCTCCCTGAAGCTCCATTGCTTTTGCAAAGAGGCTACGATCCAGCAGAACCGGGTTGCCCCGTTGTCCCTGATAGGTCGGTATCACCGCACTTGGCCTGGACTCCTGATATTTCGCAACCAGCAGGGCCAAAGTCGATGTGAGGACCATGGGCTGATCGGCCAGAAAGATCAAGGCGGCGTGGCTCTCGGCTGCGACCTCGGCGAGACCGGTTCTTACTGATCCCGCCAGACCTTCTGCAAATGCGGGATTGATGGCGACTCTGATACCTTCCAGAGGAATGTCTCTCATGATCTCGGCTGCGGCAAAACCCAGCACCGCGATGAGGTCATGCAATCCAGCCTCGCGAATGGTTCGAATCACGTGTCCGAGCAATGGCTCGCCACCCAGGCGGATGAGTTGCTTCACATGACCCATTCGAGAGCTAAGGCCAGCGGCCAGTATGACGGCCGAAATGTGCGCAGTTCGGTTGCGAGTCACTTGGTAGCTAAGTCCAAGAGGATGCGATCTCGAGCACCACACTTCGGACTCTGGTTTGTTCCACTCACTTTTCTTGCAGGGACTTGATGTATTCAGTGAGACTGGCAATCCGTTGACGGACGATCAAATCCCCATTAGGTTCCAAAGATCGGAACAACGGACCCCAAAGCGGCATCTCTCTTGATCCGTGCGCAGGCATGGCAGCGTCCCCAAGGATGGTAGTGGACACGTGTGCCGACGGAAATTTCCCGTGATTCCGCTTTGTCAGCGTGGTCAGGTTAGCTGGCGCGACTTTCAGAGTGACGGCGGCGGGACCATCGCCTTTGGCGTCCTTGCCGTGGCAGACAGCGCAGTAACTCATGAACATGTCCTTACCGGAAGAAGGGGATGTGTACTGAATAGGGGCTTTCTCGATATCCGGCTGTTGAGCTACAGCGGGATAGACAAATTGCGACAAAAGAAAAGCGGTCGGCGGCAGCAGCTTTCGCCAAAGCATAGTCTCCTCCTCCTTGAGTGAGCGGCCAATACTACAACACTGTTACGGTGTTCTGCGACTGACTGACGTGATAGATCCTTATGTCTCGCAATGCGAAATTGTCTTGCCCGAGCTCTCACCTGCTTCCTGTGAAGACGAGCCTGTCTCTGCAGCCTGATCAGCTTTTTTCCGCAGGGGTCGGGTATCACGACCCCGCCTCACAGCAACGATCTCGCTGATGATGCTCAGTGCAATCTCTTCCGGCGTCGCCGCACCCAGATCCAGACCCGCCGGGGCAGAGACCCGCTCCAGTTTGTCGTCCGGAACTCCCTCCGCCCGGGCGTAATCCATCACCAGCTTCGACCTCTTTTGGCTGGCCACCAGCCCGATGTAAGCCGCATTTCCTTGCAGGGCTTTCTGCAGCCAAATGTGGTCTCCCTTATGCTGGGTAGCGATGACCAAGTAGGTCGCGGGCGTCGCGGTGTAGGCTTCCAGGTCCATGTCGTCGTTGATCAACCGGTCAGCGTGCGGAAACTTGTCTCGTGCGACCGCGGGATCGTTCACCGTGACAGAGAAGTTCATTTGGTAACCGAGTTCAGCAAGCACCTCGGTGATGCGGCCATGGCCCACGATCAACAATTCGGCTTTCGGAATCACTGGCTCGATGAACACGTCCATGAGACCTCCACAGGGCATGCCGACCCCGAGTACCTCATCCATCATATCCAGGGTGATGATTTCCGGTCGGCCCTGGGCGATGCACTTCTGGGCCTCGCTGCGAACCGAGGTTTCCGCGCATCCGCCACCAACCCAACCGGCAATGATTCTGCCCTCCGCATCAATGATGGCTTTGGCACCCGGCTTCGCAGACGTGGAGCCTTCTACGCGCACTACGGTGGCCACGGCGAACGGCACTCGCTTTGCCGACAACTCCCCAGTTTTTTGAAACAAGTCGATAGACAACTTCTTCAACCTCCCCCGGAAATTGCTCCAGCAGCCACACGAGAACGCCAGTCATCGATCGCCAGCCTGATCGCATCCGGCGAGAGATTGCTGCAGAGCATTTTGTAATCGGGCATGCCACCTAGCGCTGCGGCGACGTCTTCCTTAGAGAGAGCGTAAGCCTCCTCCACTGGCTTCCCCATGATCATCTCGGTAGCGATGGAAGAACTGGCGATAGCCACAGGGCAGCCCACGCACTTGAAGCGGACGTCCGCGATCCTGTTGTCCTCGATTCTCAGCGTTACCAACACGGTGTCGCTGTCGAATGGACTCCTGACCATGGCTGTGCCGGAAGGGTTCGGTAGATTGCCGACATTTCGCGGATGCAGATAATGTTCGCGAACCAGTTCCGAATACACAGGAGCACCTCATCAGGCAATTTGCGCTGCCGCCCCCCTCTTTCCCAAAAGCAGCCGGTCGATCGATGTAAACATATCAATGTATGGCAAGGCCGCAGCCATGCTTGCGGCCGCAGGCTCATAATCGGGCGTATCCGACAAGGGATTCAACCAGATCAACTTGGCAACCTTTTGTTTCATGGTCGCCAACTCTTCGGCCACCACCTCGGCTCTTTCGGTGTCGAGGCCGTCGCTAAGGATGATCAGCACGGTGCGGGAGGTAAGAACTTTGTGGGCATATTTCTGGTTAAACAACCGGAAACTGTGCCCGATGCGCGTGCCACCCGACCAGAAGGGAACCTGGCGGGAAAGGTTCGCGAGCGCGGTGTTGATATCGGCGGACCTGAAACAGTCGGTCACGCACGTTAAATCCGTTCCGAAGACGAATGATTCAGTCTTACCGCGAAGATTGTGCAGCGAGTAAATCAGCTTAAGCAAGAATTGCGAATAAATATCCATGGACCGGCTGACGTCCAGCAACAACACCAGCTTGAGCCGCCGCAGGCGACGCTGCCTGCGGACCAGGGTCACAATATCGCCGCCAAATCCGAGGCTGTGGCGCAGGCTCCGCCGCAGGTCTACCGTATGCCCCCTGCGCCCGACTCGCGCCCGCCGTCCCGGCTTGGTGGCCAACGTTCGGCTTAGTCTCTTGATTCTCTGCTCCATGTCCTTCAGTTCACCCTGCTCAATACGGCTGAAGAGCCTCCCTGCGAGAATTTCCTCAGGGCTGTACAAGGCGATCGAGGTTTCCTCGCGCGTGTCGTGCTCTTCGGGCGCCAGGTCGGCCGTACCCTCTTTTTCCGCAAGATGGCTCTGACTGGTACCAGATCCGATACGCTCGGGCGGTGTTTCGAACAGTTGATGCGCACTCTGCTCGAATCCTCCCCAGCCTGTCCAGAAGGAATGGAAGAGCGCATCGAATCCGTTAAGTTCCTCTCGGCGCGAGACAAACAAGCTCCGCAGGACGAAGTAGAACGCCCGCCAGTCCACCACATCGATCCGCGGCAGGACACCCAGCGCTTCCATCGCCTCTGCCGTGCTGGCCATGAACCCCCGTTTCCGCAACAAAGCACAGAATCGGAGCATGTTCTGCGGCAACTCCCCCTCGGGCTGCCGGGCTGACACCTTGCGGTATCCCGACGGTTGAAATGCTCCGCCCAACGTCTCTGGGAAGCTAGGGTCCATTTTGAATTGCCTCTACCTCGGCCAACACTTCGTTCAACTGATTCTTAGAAATACGCTGAAGATCGTGAATGTCTTTGAAAATGCAACCTAAGGTGGCTTCCACGGACTCCCGGTCCAACCAGTCGCGATGCAACAGGAGCAGACTGGCCGCCCAGTCGAGTGTCTCCGCTACTCCGGGCTTCTTCAAGAGGCTCTTGGTGCGGACCCGTTGCATGAACGCTGTGATCTGCCGCGCCAGCTTCGGATTGATCCCGGGTAGCCGCAGCTCCAGGATGGAGAGTTCCTTGTCAAAGCTGGGATAGTCGATCCAAAGGTATTGACAACGGCGCCGCAAAGCGTCGCTCAGTTCCCTGGTCCGGTTCGACGTGAGAATGACATAAGGGACATGAGTCGCCTTGATCGTTCCTAGTTCAGGAATTGAGACCTGAAAATCAGAGAGGACCTCAAGCAGGAAGGCCTCGAATTCCTCGTCAGCACGATCGACTTCGTCGATGAGCAGGACCGCGCTTCGGTCAGGATTCGTGATTGCTGAGAGTAGGGGCCGCTTCAACAGGAACTGGGGTCCGAAGATAACCTCTTCTTTCTCCTCCACCGAATGGCTGGATCCGTCTTCCAGGCGCATCCGCAGGATTTGTTTCTGATAGTTCCACTCATAGAGAGCCGTGGAAACATCTAATCCCTCGTAGCACTGCAAGCGGATCAGCTCGGTGCCCAGTATTTTCGCTAGAACCTTGGCTACTTCCGTCTTCCCAACCCCGGCATGTCCCTCAATGAGTATCGGTTTCTTGAGTTCCATGAGCAAAAAGATCGAAGTGGCAATCGCCTGGTCAGAGACATAGCCATTCTCATGCATGCGCACCTCGATTTCATGGACGCCCTGAATCATACGCGCGGGTTAGGTGCCAACCTTGGCGGCCTCCGGCTCCTCCCGTCCGGCTGGCAGACGCTGGGCCGCAGCTTGGATTCCTTCCACGATCTTCTGATAACCCGTGCAACGGCAGATGTTACCGTGAATGGCCTCGCGAATCTCAGCGCCACTGGGTTTTGAATTGTGCTCCAACAGGTACTTGGCCGACATTAGGAAGCCTGCCGTGCAGAAGCCGCACTGTAGAGAATGTTTCTCATGGAAACATTGCTGCAAAGGGCTCAAGTGGCCATCAGTGGCCAGGCCCTCGATCGTAAGCACCTCTTTATTGTGCGCCCGCATAGCGAGGAGGTTGCACGATTTGACCGTGAGCCCATCAAGCATCACGGTGCAGGCGCCGCACTTCCCCTCGTTGCAACCGCGTTTGGAGCCGGTCAACCCCGCAAGGTCGCGGATAAAGTCGAGCAGCAGTGTGCGTGGGTCGATTTCCGCTGTGTACTGTTTTCCGTTGATCTTCGATGAAATCCTGGGCATAGATGTCTCCTAATTGATTCCCTGCTGCGCACGCATCCAGGCGGAAAGCAGGCTGCGCCCGGCCAGGGTGCGGACCAGTTCCTTCTTGTACTCGGACGAACCGTAGATGGCGTCAGCTTCCGGTTCGACCTCTTCGAAAGCAGCCTCGCTTGCCTTGGCAATCGCTTCAGCGCTGATTTGTTTGCCGACTAGCACACTGGGCGCCCGCTCCAGTACCAGCGGACTGGGACGCGCCGAACCAATCACCACGCTGGCTCCTACACACTTGCCTCCGCTCCCCAGGGTGATCAGACTGGCCACGGAAATGATCGCGTAGTCTCCCTTCCGCCAGGCGAATTTCTCGTACGCACTCCCGGTCGACGCGGGCTGCTGCGGCAAGCGGATGTTGACCAGGATCTCGTCGCTGTCCAGTGCAGTCTCCAGGAGACCCGTAAAAAAGTTACGCGCACGAATTCCGCGTCGCCCTTTGCTGCTGACAGTCTCCATCTCCGCTTCCAGAGCCACCACGACGTTTGGTGTGTCGCCGTGCGGATCGGCCTGGCAACAGGAACCCCCGAGCGTGCCTACGTGGCGTACTTGCTCATCCGCGATTACCTCGAGCGCGTCGCCAACCATCCCGTATGCTGAGTTCAGCAGCCCTGACTTTTGCAACTGGTGGTAGGTAACCATGGCTCCGATCCTCAGGCCGTGCCGGGAATCCACTTCGGCAGTGGTAAGTTCACCCAGTTCGCACAGGTCTACCAGGTACTCGGGGCTGGCAATCCTCAGTTTCATCATGTTGAGCAGCGACTGGCCTCCCGCCAAAACACGGGCCTTACGTCCATGCTTGGCCATCAGCTTCACTGCCTCATCAAGGCTTGTGGGACGGAGATATTCGAAGTTCCTCATCGTGTTTCCTCTTTGCTCGGAGCAGAACCAGAGTCTGCCCACCGATCTTTTACCGCGGCGCCCACCTCTTGAACCACCAGGCGCGCCATGCGGCCCACACCGATTGAACCAACATGCGCGCCATGCGGCCCACCCCAACCTTCTTGACTTCGTCTTCCTGGGCGCCTTGCTCACCGATGTTACGGCGCAGATTGTTTACAAACAAAGCGGTCTGTTCTTCGGTCTTGGCCTGCATGATGGAACGACCCAAAGACGCAACCTGACCGGTAAACACGAAGTTAGCGCCGTATTTCACTTGGGTTTCGTGCTCCGAGAGCGAAGTGAGTTCCAAAGTCGCTTCCGCGCTGATCGAGCTGCCGATTCCGCTGTCCTTACCCTTAATCCGACTCTTCAGGAAGGTCGGGTCGCGGCGCTCGGCGATCTCCACGTTGAGCACAAAAGTCGCAGTGACAAACGAAACTGCCACGTTCACTTTCGCCCGGTAGTGAGTCGCATCGATCGTCTCCACCGACTCGACCCCTGGAATGCAGGGAGCGATCGTTTCCGGCGTGACGACGAATGTCCACACCTCTGGCAGAGGTTTTTTCAGCACGAACTCCTTTTCGAAATGCATGCGACTCCCCTCGGACAGCTTACGATGCTCGGGACCGGGCTTGCTTGCCGAAATGCCGTTCCAGAAAATCCAATGCGATTCTGTTCATCTGGTCGGGCATAAGCGCCAAGGCCATGTGGTCGGCTTTGGGTATCAAGTTCAGTTCTGAACCTGAAATCCGGCGATGCACTTCCTCCTGGTACGGTGCGCGTATCAACGCGTCGTCTTGGCCGCCCAGCACTAACACTGGCACTTTAATTTTTGAGAGTCTATCCGCCGTGTCGTGCTCGATGTCCATGCGATAGTGCGCGATCATGGTCTCCATCGGTGACCGCCCTGGGCCCTCCAGGGAGTTTCGTTGGAACTGCAACACTTCCGCATCGTGCTCGTCGAGGTGGTCTGCACGAAACAGGTGTAGGACCGAATACTCTCCGAGAAGCCGCTGGTTGCCAGTCTTTGCAATTTCAATCTGTACTTCAAAACGGCGACGCAAAAACGGATATGGCCGGCACCAAGTTGCAATCAAGATGAGGGACCGGACCTTGTCAGGATGACGAATCGCTAGTTCCTGGCCGATGCATGATCCGAGCGACCAACCGGCGACATGAGCACTCTTAATTCCGAGGTGATCGAGCACGCCAGCAGCATCTTCCGCATAATTGGCGACGGTGTGTCCGCCCTGGGTGCGGTCAGTCTCTCCCGTGCCACGGTTGTCGAAGCTGATACATTTGTAGTTGTGCTTAAAAGCATCGATCTGCCGGCTCCACAAGGCGTGCGTCAGGCCGGTTCCCATGATGAAAAGTACTGGTTCCCCCTCACCCTCCACTTGATAGTAGAGATTGATACCGTTTATTTTTGCTTGTGGCATGGTTCACTCTCCTGTCGACATGACTGATGGTCGACGCTGATTCCTACAGTCAGATAACGCCCGACGGTCACGCCGGGCCACTATTGGAGCCAGGTTTCGCGGTCTTTAGCTTCTTCATTCCTAACAGCACTTTGTCTGGAGTCACCGGCAATTCCGTGATGCGGACACCGGTGGCGTCTTCCACCCCATTGGCCACGATCGCCAGAGGAGGCACGTTGCCGGATTCGCCGGCGCCCTTCTGACCCAAAGGCGTGATTCGCGACGGAACCCCGCAGTCGTAGAACTTACTCAGGTCCGGAACGTCCGTCGCCAGCGGGATGTAGTAGTCACGATAGTTCCCGTTCAGGAGCTGGCCATTTTCGTCATAAATCAAGTCTTCGCCAAGCGCCTGCCCTAATCCAAAAGGAACCGACCCCTGGTGTTGGCCTTCCACGATGAGCGGATTGATAACTACGCCGGAATCGTCGGCCATGACATAGTCGAGGATGTCAACCTTCCCTGTGCCTGGGTCAACTTGCACCAGGGCGGCATGCGCGGCGCCGTTATAGCTGACCACCATGTTGCCTTTCCCATTTTCGTCGAGACGAGTCGTAGGGCTGTCGTACGATTGAGTCGTCTCGATCGGGCCAGCCTCCATACCCGGCGGAAGATCGTGAGAATGGTAATGACAGAGTACGGCCACATCCAGAACGGAAATCCTCTTACTGGGGACCCCCTTCACCGAAATCCAATTCTCCGAAATCTGGAGATCGCCTTCGCCCACTTCCAGCTTGAAAGCGGCTACCTTGAATAGCTTCTGCTTGATTACGTCCCCGGCTCGCTTGAGGGCGCTTCCGGTAATGGTGATGGTTCGGCTTCCCCAAGTGCCAAGGCCGTGTGGTCCCTGCGAGTCGTTACCAATAACCCGCACTTTGTCTAGGCTGACTCCGACCTGGTCAGCGCAGATCTGGCTCAGGGTGGTTTCAATGCCCTGCCCATGCGGGCAGGCGCTGGTAAAAACCGTGACGGTAGCGTCAGGCTCGACCCGCACGCGAACGGAATCGTAGTCCGTATCAATCTGGGGGTGGCGACAACTGCTGTGTTTCAGCGTGCATCCCCAGCCGATGCCCTGATAAGGCTGGCGGTTCTTTTGCCAACCCAAGCGTTTCACTTCCTCCATCACTTTTTCAATCGCCGCGTCGACGCCGGTGCTGTCAATCACTTGCCCACAAGCCATGTTGTACGGGCATTCCGCCCCCTTGACGGTATTCTTCAGCATCAAGCTCTCGGGCGGGACTCCCAGTCTTACCGCCGCCATATGGACCAGCGAGTCGCGGACATAGGCAGTTTGGGGAACCCCGAAGGCGCGGTAGGCTCCGCCGGGATTCTTGTTGGTGTACACGTCTATGCCATCGACCCAGACATTCGGGTACTTGTAGGGCAGCATCCCGACGTGGGTCCCGATTTGAATCACTTGTGTTCCCCAGCTCGCGTATCCACCCTGATCCTGGATGATTTTGCTGCGGTAGCCGATGAACGTGCCATCCTTCTTGACCATGAGCTCCGCATAATGGATCTGCGCACAACGAGAGGTACAAGCCTGAAAGACTTCCGTGCGATCCAAAATGAGAGATACCGGTCGTTTGGTCTGCAACGAGAGGTAAGCAGCGAGAACTTCGTGGGAAAACAGCTCCGCCTTGGAACCAAACCCGCCTCCCATGTCGGGAACCATGACGTGGATGTTGTTGGCGGGGTAGCGAAGCACTTCCGCCAGTCCATCGCGCACCAGGTGCGCTACCTGGGTGGAAGACCAGACCGTGAGCTTATCCAGGTAGGGGTCGTAGCTTGCCAGCACGCCGTGTGGTTCCAAAGCATTACAGACCGGACGGTTGGAATAGAAACGCCCGGACACAATGAGATCTGCCTCCTTTTCGGCCTTGCTGATATCGCCGGCGCGCAGTTTGTATCGGGAAAGGATGTTACTCTCGATGATCTTTTGCTCCACCAGTTCGGGATGGATCACCTCCGCCCCAGGCGCCATGGCCTTTTCCGGGTCGATATACACCCGTAGCTCGTCATATTCCACGTCGATGAGCTCTAAGGCATCCATCGCAGCATAAGGGCTTTCCGCGGCCACAACGGCAACTTCATCGCCAACGAAATGGACCTTGTCGATGGTGAGAGCACGCCGGTCCCCCACTGGCCATCCAGTACCTATCTGCCCCCAATAGGAGATTTTGTCCTTGATGTCCTGGCCCGTAACTACCGCCACTACGCCATCCAGCCTTTCGGCAGCGCGCTTGTCGATGCTCTTGATCCGCGCGTGAGCAAACGGGCTGCGCAGAATCTTGGCGTAGAGCATTCCCGGCAGTTTCATATCGCCAACAAATCGGCTTCGCCCCATCAGGATGTGGTAGTCCTCTTTTCGCAATACCCTCTGTCCGATATATGCCATGCTGGTCTCCTGCTCAGTTTCGTCCTGCGCTAGCGGTTAATCACCGCGATTGCATTCACCTCGATCACAGCGTCGGCATGCGCCAGTTTGCTGACCTCCACCAGTGTCGCAACAGGCCGGTTTGAGCCAAAATAGTCGCGCCTCGCCTGTGCGATTTTCGAGATCATTTCAATGTCCATGACGTACAGACTGAGCATCACGACATCCTGCATCGTCGCTCCAGCTTCTTCCAGGATGCCCTTCATATTCTGGAAGACCTTGCGCGCCTGCTTGTCCGGGTCACCCTTGCCGGTCAGGTTGAACTGATCGTCGACGGGAAGCTGCCCGGCCACGAATACCAGGTTGCCCACGCGAATGCCCTCGGAATAATGCGTATTGAGTATCTTGTCGAAGTGACCCTCCTTGATAACCTGGCGTTCCAGATGCCCGGATGGCTGCTTCGTTTTGGACGGTTGCGACATTAATCAGTACCTCCTGAATTGGCGGTCGCGCGAACAACCGTATTCTCAAGCGTCCCGACGCCTTCGAGACGCACAGATACCACGTCACCGACTGATAGAGGGCCTATTCCAGAAGGTGTGCCCGTCGCGATGATGTCGCCTGGACACAACGTCATGATCGTGGAGATGTAACTGAGGGTCTCAGCCACTCCGAAAATGAGATCGCTCGTATTTCCGGCTTGCTTAACTACCCCATTTACGAGGCACTCAATGGTCAACTTGCCAGGATCGATCTCGGTTTCGATCCAGGGGCCGACCACGCCGAAAGTGTCGAAAGCCTTGGACTTCACGAGTTCAAGCCCCCCGTCCTTACACTGAATATCACGAGCCGTAACGTCATTGAAGCAGGTGTAGCCCAGTATGTAGTCCAAGGCCCGCGAAACGGGCACATTTTTGGCGGTCTTTCCAATGACAAAGGCCAGCTCTGCTTCGTAGTCCACACGCTTACTTTGTGGCGGGTATTGGATACAATCCCGCGTCCCGATGAGGGAGGAGGGAGGCTTGTAGAAGAAAAGGGGCTCGTCGGGGATCTTGATTTTGAGTTCCTCCGCATGGGTGCGATAGTTGATCCCCAGTGCAATGACTTTTGTCGCTACGCTGGGTACGAGAAACCTTACCTTCGACATTGGTATTGGCTCACCGTCGCGCGTTTGCTTCGCGAAGATGTCTCCCTTTACCGGACAGACCTCCTGCCCTTGCACTATCCCATAACCAATTTTGTCGTGATGTGAAAATCTCGCGAGTCGCATGTGGTGCTTGTCCTCCCTACTAGCGAGCAGTGCTGCAGAATGCGAACAGCTAAGCTGCGGCTTCCCCTGAACCGGATGCACCAAAAGCCTTGTTGAGGATGCTGACCGACGGGTTTTCGACAATATTCCAACCGAAAGTAATCGTTTGTTCAAACGCCCAGTCTTTCTTTTCAGGCCAAGGACGATTTAGATTCACAAGCTCTCCGCCCTTCATAACAACCTTAATTTTACTGAGGTCTTGGAGGACGGCGATATCGGCGATCGGGTCGCCATCCACTACCAGGAGGTCCGCGAGCATGCCGGGCTCGAGCGTTCCGATCTCGCCCACAAGTCCCACCGTGATCGCGTTCAGCTTGGTTGCAGCGACGATGGCTTCCATCGGAGTGAACCCGAGGTACTTCACATAGGTTTCCAGTTCGCGGGCGTGCCAATGGCCATAGGGAATCAGCGCAAAACCGCTCTCCGAACCGATCAGTAATGGCAGCCCAGCTTTGTGAGCCTTCGACAGGATAGGAAGGGCGCGGTCCAACTCCCGCTTGCAACCGTCAATCATGGATTGCGGCAAGCTGCAATCTTTGCCAAATTCCACCGCGTTCGTAAGGTAGGTTAGGCTGGGCATCAGAGGTGTGTTGTTCTTTAGTAGAACGTCGAGGTGTTCGTCGGTCATGAGAGTGCCATGCATAACCCAATCGAAACCCGCACGAGAACAATCAGCGGCAGAAAGACCGGCACGGGCGTGCGCTGTCACCTTTCGGCCTAATCTGTGTACCTCCCTCGCAATGCCAGTGAGTTCCTCCAGCGTGAGCGACGACATATCAGCGCCTGAAGTTGGATTGCTTATATCCCCGCTGGCGGCTACCTTGACCAGGTCCACGCCCTCCTTCACTTGTTTGCGGACCTCGGTGATCATTTCGGGCAAAGTGTTTGTGAGCGCGCCGATCCCAGTGGGTATGTTGACCCAGGTCGGGAAATAATCCGCGATGCCGTTGTAACTGGTCAGGAACGGCCCGGCGGCAAAAATTCTTGGCCCTTCGAACATGCCCGAATAGATGGCATCGCGTACTGCTACGGACACCATGCAGGTACTGCCCGGATCGCAAAAGGAAGTTACCCCAGCCCGTAGTACTTTCTGAGCGTTCCATACCGCGCGGATAGCCCGGTATTCCCGGCTCGCGCTGATGTCCGACTCCTCTTGCGTGCGCACGTCGCCGTAACTGATGTGACAGTGGCCGTCGATCAACGCTGGCATAATCGTTCTTCCGCCAGCATCAACCACCCGCGCGGAAGCATCCGCCTTTACGTCCACCCCCACGGCTACGATCTTGTTGCCATCCACAAGAACCGAAGCATTCTTTACCGGAGACTTGCCGGTTCCGTCAATCAGTTGGCCATTCTTGACCAAAGTTTTCATCTGTTTTCCATTGAGAGCCACAACTTCCTCCTTGGGCGGCGTTTACCGCGTGTTAAGTAGTCCTAGAAAATAAATTTCAATCCGAACTGCATTTCGCGATTGTCGGTGCTGGTCTGTGTAATCTGGCCAAAATTCGGCGATGCAATATCATTGATCGGCGGCAAGAAGTTAGCGTGGTTGAGAGCGTTGAAAAACTCTGCGCGGAACTGCAGCCGATAGGGTTCCCTCAAGTCGATATTCTTGGCAAGGGAGAGATCAAGATTCTGAATTCCCGGTCCGCGAACGATGTTGCGGCCAGCATCGCCAAAGCCATCCCCCGGACTCAAAGCCTGGAATGCACCAGTATTGAACCATTTAGCCACTGTGTGCGGACCAGCGTTCGGATTACCCACTAAGTTAGGCCTATCGGTTGGACCGTACTCCTCGGTGAACGAGGGGTTCAGCGAATCAACGACCGTAAATGGAAAGCCACTGTTAGCGCTGAAAATTCCACTTAGCTCCCAGCCACCGATCAACCTCGCAAGTCCTTCCTGTCGCTTGTCGAAGCCCGGAAACTGCCAGGTACCACTGATCACAAGACGCTGCGGAACATCGAATGCAGAGAGCCCGCGCTCCGCGTGGAGATCGAAAGTGTTTTGCGGCAGCACCGGCTGTCCCTGAATGTGGAAGTAGGTTAGAGACTGGGAGTCGTAATCAATTGTCTTCGACCAGGTGTAAGACGCCACAAAGCCCACTCCGTGGCGCAGGCGTTTATTCGCCGACACCTGAAGAGCGTTGTAGTTGGACGAGAATCCGGTCATATGATCGAAATTCAAGGAGTAAAGCGGGTACGGACGCCGCTGTTGGGCGTTGAGCGCGTTTGTGTTACCGGGAATGAACTGAGGCTGGTTAGCATCCACGGTACCGAGAAGGTGGGTGCCCGAGTTTCCCACATAGGCGACGGTTAGGCCAAGATCACTGGTCACTGCCCTTTCGATGGAGAGATTCCATTGTTCGACGTACGGCGAGACATTAGTGATTCCCGGTCCGAACATGTTTGGGAGGGGGGGTACTTGGGTCCCGGGCGTATCCGCCTGAGCTTGAGTCTGTGGAATATAGGAGATACCCACGACCGGGTTCGACATCACATTTGGGGCAAAAGGGTTCGGCGAATAGTAATAGAGCGGAGACTGTGGGGGGTTTAAGCTGGAATCCACATAGGCCATGATGGGAGCTTGGTCATAAAAAATTCCATAGCCTGACCGCAGGCTGGTCTTTCCATTGCCGAACACATCCCAGGCGAAGCCCACCCGAGGGCCGAAATTCTTCTTCCGAGTGGGGACGAGGCTTCGAGGAAAACCGGGGTCGCCCGAAAACACCATCCCCGGGGGCGCTTCGGGATGGAGTGTGGAGATCACGCCGGCGGCCGCGTTCGCCGGTGAAAACATGGCGAGCCGGTTGTCGGTTTCGATGGGTGCAGTTTGCAGTTCATATCTCATGCCCAGGGTCACTGTGAAGCCAGGCCTGAGGTGGTAGGTGTCCTCAAAGAAGCCGTTTAATCCCGTCGAACGATAGTCGCGTGAAGGATCTCCGAGGGTGTCGGCAAAAAGTGATGGCATACCGAGCAACATATCTGCAACCGGGTTTCCGGATTCATAGCCGAGAAAGTAATACACGCCCATGCGAACAAAGTAAGCTTTGCTGTCCAGTAGCATCCGATTAATTTCGCCTCCTAAGGCAATGCTGTGTTTGCCATGATTGAAGGTAATCGTATCTTGCACTTGGAACACCGAATAAGTTCGGAAGACATCGCCGTCGGCATTTCCAATGCTCGAATAGCCACCAAGACCCAATTGAGGGAACACGTCTCCGTAGGCCGCATCACCAGCTTGAGGGAACGTGAACCCGAAGCCGTAATGACCGAGAGGGTTGGTCGGCCGACCGACCACGTCAGTGTTGCGTTGGTAGGCAAAGCGCAGATCGTTGACCAGTTTTGTCGTCGCAAAAGTGTCCCATACGACGATGTTGCTAGTCACATCTTTGTCTCTCTCAGGAAAGCCCGGAGTATCGACTGGCCCAGAAAAAGCAAACTGATTAAAATTCTTGAGAGCGGTCTGCCGCTGGAAGATATATCTTGCACCCAAGCTCTGCCGCTGGCTCAGCGTTTGATCCCACCGAACAATACCCTGGTCGCTGCCCTGGCCTCCTAACGGAGCACCGGACCAAGTTGTGAGACCATCGTTGGGAATGGGGTAGAGATCCAACACTTTCTGCGCCAGTGGATTTATTAAGGTCGGATCAAAATTCTCTGGACCGCCGAAGGGCAGACCCGTAAACGGATTGATTATTCCAGATGGTTGGTCCGACAGGTTCCCACTGCGGTCTTGCATGGAAGGCACCGTAGCAGTCATAGGGTCGCCTTCCCTCTGCCGCAAACCCTCGTAGGAAACAAAGAAGAAACTCTTGTCGGTCTTTATGGGTCCACCGACATTAGCTCCGAACTGCTGGCGCTGCAGGAATGGTACATTACTGACGAAGTAGTTGCGAGCATCGAAGATGTCGCTGCGCTCGAAGTCGTAGGCGCCGCCGTGAATCTTATTACTCCCGGACTTGGTCACAATGTTGATCACAGCACCTGCGCCGCGCCCGTACCTCGCGCTGGTCAGGTTGGTCTGCATCTTGAATTCAGCGATGGCGTCCGGATTCGGAACCACGGTGGCCGTGTTGTAGTAAGGGTCGTTAATGAAAGCGCCATCCAGGATGGAATAGTTATTCGATTCCCGTAGACCGTTCACTTCCGGCTGCGACTGCATTTCGCCGGCTGCCAGTGGTACACCTACGGAGCCACGGTTGGCATAAGGCGGAAGTACGCCCGGTTGCAGCACCGCTAACTGGTAGAAGTCGCGCTTGTTGAGAGGCAAATCTTCGATGCGCTGAGCGACCTCCACATTGCCCAAGGAGACAGATTGAGTGTCCACCAGCGGCGCGTCTCCACTGACTTCCAGTTTCTCCTGCACGTTGGAGATTTTCATCGCGAAGTCAACCTGCGCCGTCTGCGCGACTAGGAGTTGAACTCCCGTCCTCACAATCGTGGCGAAACCCTGCGCTTGCGCGCTGATCTCGTAGTTCCCCACCGGAAGCAATGGAGCCGAGTAAATGCCATTTACGTCGGTTTGCAGAGTACGAGTAAGCCCGGTATCCACGTTACGGATGGTTACATTCACGCCAGGAAGTACTGCACTTGTCGGGTCGTGAATCGTGCCCACAATCGTGCCGGTACTCTGAGCCAAGGAGATTCCACTGAGCAATAGTAACGGCATGGCAGTGAGCCGAACCAGTATGCGCCGTAGAGCTTTGCCGGTATGAAACCTCATGATTTCCCCCTCAGAAAATCACGCTTTGAAGACAACAAACTCCCACCTAACCGCGTGGCGATCTCTCTTTCGCCGCCGAGGACTGGGTTGAAATAGTTTTCCCTGCTAAAGGCTTTGCGGTCCAGAATGCAGCCCGGATCGGAGAGCTATCCCGTTCTGGGTGCGGACGCCTCCTTGGCCTCGGATAAAGTATTGTCCTCTTCTACTCTCTTCAGGTACGAAAGAATGCCCTGGCATGAATGCGCCAGATGCCGGCGCAGAACAGCCTTCAGGGTCACGCTATCTCTGGCCTCCAAGGCCGCGACGATCTCCGCGTGTTCCGTATTGGCCGCATCCCGGTCATCTTGATCGGAAACGTACATCCGAACGTAGGGTATCGTTAGATTACGCAGCATCTCGATGACAGACAGCAGCCGTGTCCAGCCGCAAGGGCGGTAAATAGCTTCGTGCAAGTGGTCATTCAGATTGATCCAGAGGTCCAAGTTCTTCGTGTTCAGCATTCTCTCCTGGATTTTGCGTACTTCCTGCAGTTGACTCTCGTTCATCCGCTTCAGCGCACGTTGCGCTGCATTGGCTTCCAACAGGATGCGGATCTCGTAAACTTCCTCTATTTCCTCTGGAGACATCGTGGACACTACAGCACCACGATGAGGAAAGGACTTCACCAGCCCTTCAGCTTCCAGAGTGCGGAGAGCCTCACGAGTTGGAATACGGCTGACGTTCAGCTTCTTCGCTAGGTCCGCTTGATTGAGCCTTTCATTCGGCTTGAATGTGCCGCCTAGAATGGCAGAGCGGAGCTTGTCAGTCACGATCTGCTGAATCGTTCTGTAATCCTTCGCAATTTCGAACTGATCGCTCATTTCTTGCCCATCCCGTACTTTTCGACTCAATCGAGTAATGGATACTATATTCATTATTTTGTCTCCGACAAAAACGCACTTATAATGTATCCAATATTCTTTATTGTCAACAGAAAAGTTCGCTACGTCGTAAGATTTGCTAGGGAATAGGTTACAGAAAGCGTGTATGGCAGGATCGTATAGGGGTTTCTAGCGAAACAGATGGCGAGCGCGCCGGTGGTAATCGGCGGGTAGCTGGTCATTTCCTGCATCACGGGAAAGTTTGGAGGATCCACGCTGATACACATTACGAGCCACTCATGCTAGCGTATGATGCCATTAAAGAAGGACGGTTCGTACGTTCCGTTCGTGGAAGCACCGGCCTCAAATGGGATATGTCTTGCACCAGCGCCCCCAGTACCCCTACGCTGGAACAACAGACCGACCAGCTTCGAGCACAAATCGCGCGGAGCCAGGCCGAGGATGGACAACATCGCGCGGACCGTACTGCGCGACGCCGGCTGCATCGTCCAAGACAGGCGCCTGAATCGTCTTTCCACCCGAACTTGCACCTCCCGGAGTTTTCGGCGGGAGACGCGTTGGTAAAGGCAATAGTGAAGCGATCGAAAAAAGTCGTATCTTGCCGCGAGAGGTCAGGGTGCAAAGCAAGAGGTTATAAGGACTGCCTCAACCCGATCTCCGAGGCACACGGATTCCGATCAAGGTTGTCCGTTCGCTTCTTGCGTTGGCCAACGCTCGAGCGGAATTGCTTCGCATGATGGGAGACCCTGGTTCCCCAAAGAGCTTATGAAAGATCTAATGAGGGCCGAGGCCATGATCGGTGAGGACGTTCTTTTTAAGCTCCCAGACCTCTTTGGGATCAGGAAATTGAACGGCCGAGAAGTCAGGATTGAGCAGACGATTGCTGCACTTACGCGAGAACTGGGTCCGGAAATCGCTGCGGCCCTAACCGCACGCCGGGCGCTGTTGCAGGCCCCTGCGCCGGTCAGCAAGAAATATGCCTGGCCAAAGTGGGACGCCAAGTTTGAGGATCCTGTAGGGGGACAGTTTTGGACATTTCGCCAGATCGTCCAAGGCATGATTGATAACTTTCTCGGTCGGGATAGCGAGTGGCGCTGGCGGCTCAACGACGAGGTGCCCATCCCGCAGGACGCCCACCCGTTGACAAATCCCGGCTTGGAACTCACCGGGCCTTGGCATCCGCTTGACATGGCCTTCAACGCGTTGAATAGCTCGGCGCCTATGAACATGCCAGACTTCGAGGACGCCTCGCCGCCTCATTTTCAGCCCGATGGCACGCCCACGAATCAGCCGGTGGGAATTTTTGCAGCCATTCAGAACGCCAAAGAGATTTTCCAAGGGCGCTGGACCGACCGCCCCTATGAGGTGGCGAAGAAAGGTCAACAGCGCATGTACAAGATCAACAAGCCCCCCGCGCAGTGGCCGACCCGATTTGCTCGGCCCCCCGGCATTCACGTGCGATATGACCACATCACGGTCGACGGCCAACCGGCGCCCGGTCTGATTTCCATCACTGTCCTCTGGGCGCTCAACAACTACGAGCCTCTCACAAAGGCCGGCACCGGCGTGTATTTCTACATTCCGAAGATTCAGACTCCTCAGGAAGCCCTCATTGTCGAGAAGCTACTGGCGCGGCTGGAAGAGGTGATCGGCGTCGCGGTTGGCACTTTCAAGATCAAGATCCTTTATGAGGAGGGAAATGCGGGCCTGTCCTTGCCTGTGATCGCTTGGGTCTTGAGACGTCGGCTGCTGGGGACGAACGTCGGGCGCTGGGACTACTTGGGCAGCCTCATTGAGATGTGGAAGGACGACCTGCGAGGCATCTTCCCGGATCCGCAGTCGATCGGCATGGCCTCCCCAAACATGATTTCATATCAGCGTTACAACGCGCTCATCATGCTCATGGCCGGCATGAAGAATGGCGAGTTCAGCCAGGCAGCCCCCATTGGAGGGATGGCGGCGGTCATGATCTATCAAGCCAACGATCCCTACGGCCGCTCGAAGTATAACCCGCTGGCGCTGCGTGCCATGGTGTTCGACAAGCTGCGCGAACGCATGCTGGGTCTCATGTTTGTGTCCCAGGAGCCGCTGCCCGCAGGCCAATCGCCTACTCTGGAAGACATCCTTGCAAGCCGGGTGAAGGGACGGCTCTATGATGCCTATCGGCAAAGCTGGGTCGCCAGCCCGGAGCCGGCGTACGTGGCCGCTGGCAATGTACCTTTACAGGTCCCTGTGACGCAGCTGCAAGCGATCCTCGATGTACCGCAAGAGACTGTGGATGTGAAAGGCAAACCGGTGCCCACGGTCGCCAGTGGCCTCATTGACACGGAGCGTCTGCTGCTGCAATCCCGTGGCTTATTGGACCCGCAGGGCAAGATCATGCCCCGGGTCATCACCAAGGACATGCTGGACACCCCGGAGAAAATCTTCACGCAGGAACTTTGGGACGCCATTTACGGCGTGCCCAAGGGCGAAATCAGCATTGAGCACATCCAGCACGCGTTCTACATGGCGGCAAACTACGGCTTCCAGATCCTCAACGGTAACTTCGCGGCGGCGATCGACGACTACGAACTTTCGCTGCGATTCATGAATGATCTCGCCACCTACCGGATTGATGTATCGTGGCTCTGGACCCTCGTTCATCACCAGGCCGCCGTCACCAAGGACGGTTACCTCAAGCGGCCAGCACTCACCGAGGATGGGGTCGTACCGGCGGTGAATGCCTTCGAGATCAAGGCCGGGATGCGTTTCACCAGCGAACTGTTCGAGAAGTTGTGGGACTACCACAACGAATGGACGTCAGAGTTCTTCGCCGAACTGGACCGGCGTGCGGATCCAGGCCGCTTTGACCGCACTAAAGCGCCCATCATCATGGAGCTTCTGAAACGGCAGTTGCTTTCGCCCCGCTACATCCAGCACAGTGCCCGCGTGCTCTTCGTCGTAGGCCAAGCGAACAAGCAGGAGTGCGAGCAGATTCTGGAGGCCATATTCGACCTCTCGCGTGAGGAAATCGTCAAGCGCATTCACGCGGGCACGCTGAACAAGATGGTCTTGGCCGCCCACGACTACGTCTATGACATCTTTCAGGGAATCGAAGGCGAGCAACGGCTGGCAGTGTGAGCACAGGGGAAGCCATCCGAATGTGAGCTTCACAAGAAAGATTTTGCCTCGTTACTTTGTCCTTTAAAGGTCGTATCATTTAAGGATCACGATCTCGTTCACTTGATGCTAACTCGATCGTGATTCATGCGACGGGTCCAAGCCCGCGTTTCCTTGCGCAGAGAAACTCGATCGATGCGGCGTTTGCCTAAAGCATTGCCGGGAAAATAGGCTGATGGCAATCTCGGCCTGGTTCAACCAGCTGCTGTGCCGGATCTCAACAAGCTTTGCAGTATCAGCTGGAGCTACGACTGGCAGAATTGGAATGCTCCGCCCAACCCGCGAATTATCGCCAGCAGTGGGACCGATGCCGCGACGTTACGGGCGATGGAAACGGTTGCGACCAAGTTCGGGCTTGCCACTGGCGGTCGTGATCTCGACCTCACAAAGCCAGAAAACGCTGTTCTCAGGTGGCACAAGGGACAATGGCAATATGACGAATGGCTTCGTCATCACGCATGAGTACGCTGGCAGTCCGATATACAAATCAACTGAACTCGTGCGTTTGCAGGTGGGAGAACTCGTGTTTGTTGCCCACTTCAAGGGTCCAGTCTTCTGTTTCAATCCCTCTGCAAATAGACACTTCGTCATTTGGGCTCCTGGATGGATTTATCACTGGCCCACCACGCTGGCTCACTCCCCGGAGTTCCTGTTTATCGCGGCGAAGACGTACTGCGATATAGCTTCGAGTCTGGGTCGTTGGTACAGCTGAAGACCTTCTGTGGAGTGGATTGGTCCGAAGTTGAGCAGCTCAGCTCATCCAGGGTGTTGACCATGGGACAGTTCGGCCAAAGCAAGTAGTCGTTAATTTCGTGCCAGGCTCGGATCGCTTCCACCCTTTACCCCACGTCGTCGGCCACTCGGAGTTGTTGATCGCACCACGGCGGCGATGCAGCTGGCCGATAGGCATACCGGGTCATGAATTCCGGAATCAAAGATTTACTAACGACCCCGGCACTCGCAAGTGCTCGAATGGCAGCCAGGGCGATGCTGGTTCGATCCACTTCAAAGAATCTGCGTAGTGCCGCACGAGTGTCACTGCGTCCGAACCCATCCGTTCCTAGAGTAGTGTAATGGCGGGGAACCCAGGCTCGGATCACGTCGGGAACGGCGCGCACGTAATCGCTGGCAGCAATAACCGGCCCTGCAGTTGGATTGAGACACTGCTCGACCCAGGACTCTCGTGGCTTGTCGGCCGGGTGGAGTCGGTTCGAGCGTTCGGTTTCGAGGCCAGAACGTCGCAGCTCAGTAAAACTTGTGACACTCCAGACGTCTGCAGCGATGTTCCAGTCGAGCTCAAGAATGCTGGCAGCAGCTAAGGCTTCGCGGAGAATTGTGCCCGATCCGAGCAACTGGACCCGCGGGAGTCGTTCGGGTACGTCTGACGCCTTTGAAAGGCGGAGGCTGCCTGTCGCGTGTTTCTTGCTGGATGACGTAACTTTTCTCTGAAATCGAGTTCTTTCTGTGAGCGAACTGGCGCGGGCCAGATACATTCCGTTGATGATGCCTTCTTCCGCGCCCGCCGGCATCGATGGATGAATATAGTTCTCGTTCATTAGTGTTAGGTAGTAGAAAACATCCTCCTGTCTTTCTAGCATCACCTCCATGCCCTTTTCGATAATGACTGCGACTTCGTAGGCAAAGCACGGGTCGTAGGACCGGCAACTAGGAATCGTCGAAGCAATGAGATGACTGGTGCCGTCCTGGTGCTGCAGGCCTTCACCGGAGAGAGTTGTGCGTCCCGCAGTGGCGCCTAGCAAAAACCCGCGCGTACGAGAATCGGCGGCGGCCACAATAAGATCACCGACTCGCTGAAATCCAAAAACCGAATAGTAAATGTAGAAGGGAAGCATCGGAACGCCGTGGTTGCTGTACGATGTGCCCGCGGCTATCCACGACGAGAGTGCGCCAGCCTCGGTAATTCCTTCTTCGAGCATCTGGCCTTGGCACGATTCTCTGTAATACAGAAGATCTCCCTGGTCAGCCGGCTCATAAAGTTGGCCACAGGGTGAGTAGATTCCGATCTTTCGAAATAGAGATTCCATGCCGAACGTACGGGCCTCATCAGCGACAATTGGAACAATGTGCCTCGCAAACGTGTCGTCTTTCAGCATGCCTGTCAACATTCGGACGAACGCGACAGTGGTCGACATTTCCCGTTCCTCGGGCTTAACTGTAAACTCCGCAAATACTTTGCGCTTTGGGGCGTCCAATTTGCGCGACCTAACTGCTCGCGATGGCAAGAAGCCTCCTAACCTCGCCCGGCGTTCGTGTAGGTAGAGCATCTCCGGGCTATCGGGAGAAGGGCGGTAAAAGCTAGCATTCTCCACGCACTCATCCGACAGCGGCAACCCGAACCGTTCACGAAAAGACAGCAAGGCCTGAGTATCGAGTTTTTTTTGCTGATGGGCCGACATCCGTCCCTCCGCCCAACGACCTAGCCCATACCCTTTCTTCGTTTGGGCCAGAATGACTGTAGGCTGACCAGTGTGACGGATCGCCGCGTCAAACGCCGCGTGAATCTTAACGGGATCATGGCCTCCGCGGGACAATCCTTCAATCTGGGCATCGGACAGATGCGATACGAGACCGGCAAGCTCCTCGTATTTGTTGAAGAACCGCTCGCGGTTGTAGCTTGCATCGTGGGCAGCATAACTTTGAAGTTCACCGTCAACGGTTTCTTGAAGTCGCCGCAGAATCGCGCCGTTTCGATCTCGGGCGAACAGATCATCCCAATCAGAACCCCACAACAACTTGATCACGTTCCAACCCGCACCGGCAAAAAGACGTTCGAGTTCTTGGACAATCGAGCCATTGCCTCGTACTGGCCCATCCAGTCGTTGAAGATTGCAATTAACGACAAAGATCAAATTGTCGAGTCTTTCTCGTGCGGCGATTGACAATCCGGCCAGCGCTTCCGGTTCATCCATTTCACCGTCCCCAACGAAGACCCAAACCCGTCGCTTCGCCGCGTTCATCAAACCACGGTTGTTTAGGTAGTGCATAAACCGAGCCTGGTATATGGCGGTAATAGGGCCTAGCCCCATGGATCCCGTCGGAAACTGCCAAAGGTCGGGCATCAACCATGGATGAGGGTAGGAACATAGCCCCTCGCCCTCGACTTCCCGGCGAAAGTTGGCAAGGTGGCCTTCCGTGAGCCTGCCTTCGAGGAAGGCGCGAGCATAAATGCCCGGGGCGGAGTGCGGTTGAAAAAACACTAAGTCGCCTGTCTTTTCGGATGGTAGCTGTGCCATATCTCCGCGGAAAAAGTGGTTAAAACCAACTTCGAAAAGATCTGCTGCTGATGCGTAGCTGGCCAAATGACCACCAATGTCACCGCCTTGCCTGTTGGCGCGAACGACCATGGCCAGGGCGTTCCATCGAACTATGCCGGTGATTAGCCTCTCCAGATCGAGGTCTCCCGGATAAACTGGCTCACTGGAACGGGAGATCGTGTTGCAGTAGGGAGTGTTGAGCATCGAATTGACATCAACACCCTGGGACCGAGCGCGCTCCTGCAACTTGCGCAAGAGTTCTTCACATCGCTTGGAGCCACCGGAACGCAGCACCGAATCGAGGGCATCAAGCCATTCTTGTGTTTCTGCCGCATCGCCGTCCTGCCCGATATCGGAACCGAAACTAGAGTTGGGAAGCGTCATCAGAGCCATGAGTGTCCTGTCCGGCCGCCTTGTACTGAAGCACCATTGTAGGAGTTCGCGAACGGAACCCGATGTTGTATTCGTCTGTTGATGCGGCATATTTCAGAGCATTGCTTTGTGAATGTAATGTTAAGCAGCATATAATGCCGTATTCGGTCTCCACCGCGAATTGTGCGTCTGAGATCTGCCACCGGGACGGTTATGCACTACTCTGAACTCGATTCGATTGATTGGAAGATATTGTCGGTGTTGCAGGAAAACGCGCGAATACCCAATGTGGAACTAGCCGACAGGGTGGGTCTGTCGCCGTCGCCCTGCCTGACAAGGGTGAAAACGCTCGAGCGGGAGGGCTTCATCAGCCGTCACGTAACGCTTCTCGATCCCGGGGCGATGGGGCTCGGAGTCAGCGTGTTTATACAGGTGCGGCTCGAGAAACAGATCGAACCAACTCTCACTGTATTTGAAAGAGCGGTAGCAGACAGAATCGAGGTCATGGAGTGCTACCTGATGACTGGAGCTTCGGATTATTTACTACGCGTCGTGGTATCTGACCTTCAAGAGCTCCAAAGATTCGTTACGGACTTGTCCAGAATTCCAGGGATTGGAAATATTCAATCCAGCGTCGCACTGAAGCAAGTGAAATACAAGACAGCGCTTCCTTTACCGGGTGAGAGGCCGTGCAGCTGGCGCAAACATTCGAGGAAATGATTGTGGTTGTGTTTTGAATGTTTGTGGAGCGCTGTGACTGTTTTGACCTTACGATCCAAAGCGAGCGGGAGCATGAAACCCCATGTCGGAAGAGGGCTGAGGCGCGAGCGGATGCTCGCGCCTCAAACCTGCTCGGCCTGATCGAGTTCGCGCACGGCAGGATCGTTCAGCCAATACAGCGCGATCTTCACGACTGCGACGGTCGCTACCACCTGGGCCTTAATCGTGAAGTTTAGCGGTGCCACAGTGGCGGTTACGCTTTCCCGATGTCCTCGTTCCACACCTCGGGGTTGGCACGGATGTATTCAGCCAGCAGTGAGGTGCACTCCTCGGAATCGAGGTTAATCACCTGCACGCCAAGCGAGCGCAGCCACTCCAGCCCGCCCAGGAAGCTACGGCTTTCTCCCACCACCACCGTGCCGAAACCGAATTGCCGGATCAGCCCGCTGCAGTACCAGCACGGCGCGAGTGTGGTGACCATGATGAGGTTGCGATAGCTGCGCTGGCGGCCGGCGTTTCGGAAGGCATCCGTTTCGCCATGCATTGAAGGGTCGCTTTGCTGCACTCGGCGATTGTGGCCTCGGCCGATGAGTCGGCCACTTGCATCAAAGATCGCCGCGCCAATCGGAATGCCACCTTCTGCCAGACCTTGGCGGGCTTCAACCAGAGCGATCGCAAGCAGCGCGGCATAATCCATGGTAGCGGGAATCTCCTTCTTTGGTTTAAAAACGGCACTGATCATACACCCATCGCGCTGTTCGTCGACAGTGTGAAACAATTTGGTACTGTCCTAATTTAGTACCAACAATTTTCATACGGAGCGCTTCCAAGGTCCGATATCCGAACCCGTATCGCCGAAATTGCCCGATATTCCACCGCTTATGCAAACTTCATCCGCCCCACTGGGGCTAGTCTGGTTGGGGTTTCTTGCAGCGGACGTGCGTTCGGGAGAGTGAGCTGTCGACACTAAAATGACTCGACAGTAGCAAATTGCCACTCGCCGGGCCGGGTACATACCGTCCTCGCAGTAGTACTGGGCTTCGTCTTGAGAGGTGGGCGCGTGTGAACGCCCGACTATGTTGAGGTTTGGTGCCCGCGTCTGGGCGCGAATCATGCGTGAACGTCGAAGAACTGAAAACAGGCCAATCCCACCGGCCATCCCTAAATCGCCAACGGCAAAGAGTGAGGGACCGATCCCCCACGATTCAGCCCCGAACCCACTTGTCATGTTTTGGTAGCAATTTGGTAGCAAATTGCGCCGAGTATTACGGTTCTGCCGGTTCCTCCGGTCATTAACCCCTTTTTGGATCAATGGCCGGCTGCCGCACTGCTACCTGACACGGTAGAGGTCAGGAGTTCGAGTCTCCTCGTGCCTACCATTTATCTCATTGAATCCGCTCCGTCGCGAGCGGCAGCTTCCCTCCGCGTTGGCCCAACTTGTCACCATTGGTCACCGAATCCGAAAGGTTTTCGACCGCCTTTGGCTGTGCTGCGGGAATCGAGATCGTGTAGATTTCGAGGGTGGTGGACATCTTCGAGTGGCCCACCTGTGCCTGAGCCTCTCGGAGCGTTGCTCCCGCGTGCTGTAAAAGCGTGGCGTGAGTTCGGCGCAGAGTGTGCCAGTTGAGCCAGGGTAGGCGTATGAGCGTGTACGCGCGCTATTCTGTCCGGTTCGGTTGAACTTCGCTGGAGAAATTTAAGGCTTGAACTTGCAGGAAAGGTGATAGACGATGAGCTGGTTCTTAAAGGAATACTTAGAGCGTGGATTGAGAGAAATAGTTGTTGTTGCCAGCCACGATGAGGAAAAGGAAGACTCGACCCATACTTCACCTTTGGGGCACGACAGCAAGAAATCTGGTCGGTCGTGAGGTTGAGCGATTGACAACCCCACACTATGGAAGAATGCTGCCAGGTAGAGTTCCCAAATCCTTGCGTCAAAACCGCTCGTCTGAAAATCGAGAACGAAGTTGCCGTCCGGCTTAGGCAGCAATTCAAACGTCTTTTGTAGCAGCCTACGAGCCGCCGGATGGGCGCCAGACTCCGATATGTAAGAGAAGTTCTTGTGTAGCCTTTCTCGTGGGACAAGTGATTCAAACAAGTCCATGTTGGCCTGCTCCCGCCTGCATTCCTAATTCTATCGTTGAAGATACAGGATGAATCGACGACCCGCGCTATGACTAGTTGTCCACTTGTCCTGTCGCTCAGAAAGCGTCAAAGCCACTCGGGTACCTAACGTGAACCGGTCGGATCATTCCCGGATCTTCGCCGGCACTGATAAAATTCAGCGTTCACCCAAAACGCGGTTCCCGCGAAGAGGTAATAAGTAGATGCCGCGACGGAAAACGAGCGGTGGCAAGCCGCCGAAACGGCCGATTGATCGCTATGAGCACCGCGACAAGAAGCGGATCAACAACCCGCCCGTGGGGCTAGTTACGCCAGAGACCGATCCGCCCCTCCCGACCCACAAAATCTACGACTACGTTCAGCCTGTCCCGACGGTAAGACCCGGCAAAGACTTGGAATACGATCCACATCTCGATCCGCAGCTCGTATGGGCAGGCAAGAAGGAACACACGTCTTTTGAAGTGCCCACCGTTTCGCTTCACGTGCATGAGAGGATCGATCCGCACACGATTATCGACGCGGTGCGCAAGCGTAACGGTAATGGTTCGCCGATGCAGCCGTCGCTTTTTGAGAGCCGGGAAGAAAACCCTCCCTTACGTGAAGCAATTGACTTTTACCGCCACGCCCACGGTTGGTCGAATCGTCTGATCGCTGGCGATTCACTGCTTGTGATGAACTCGCTCCTCGAAAAAGAGGGCATGGCAGGCCACGTCCAGATGGTCTATATCGACCCGCCCTATGGAGTTAAGTATGGGTCCAACTTCCAGCCATTCGTGAACAAGCGGGACGTGAAGGATGGCAAAGACGAGGATCTGACCCAAGAGCCGGAAATGATTCGGGCGTTCCGAGACACGTGGGAGCTGGGGATTCACTCCTACCTGACATACTTGCGGGATCGCCTACTCCTGGCCAAAGAACTGTTACACGAATCCGGTTCATGCTTTGTACAGATCAGTGACGAGAATCTCCACCACGTACGGGAGCTGATGGACGAAGTATTCGGTCGCGAGCACGCGTGCGCAATCATCGCTTTCAATAAGACGACCAGCGCAACCAGCGACTTACTTCCCACAACAACAGATTTTCTTCTTTGGTACGCTCGGGACATAGGCCGAGTGAAGTACCGTGCGCTCTATCAGTCGAAAATATTCGGTGCGGAAGGTGCCAGTGCCTACAGTCGCATAGAAATGGCCGACGGAACCCGCAGGGCAATGACTCCCAGCGAAAAGTCTGACATCTCGTCAATACCACCAGGGGCTCGCATTTATCGGATTGACAATTTGACCAGTCAGCGACCGCCTGGCGACTTTCCGGTCAGGTTCAATGGAGAAACGTACCGCCCCCGAAGAGGCTATTGGAAAACGGGTGAGTCAGGCATGTTAGCTCTGATCGCGGCACGTCGGCTGGAAGCCACTGCGGGTGGTTTGTACTACGTTCGTTATCTGGACGATTTCCCGGTCTATTCGCTATCAAATA
>Ga0187872_10001081_pt1 | contig 28913 bp, 20 predicted proteins | sample June2016WEW_16_4_FD_132973 | JGI IMG/M metagenome (GOLD analysis project Ga0187872, IMG submission 132973) | Peatland microbial communities from SPRUCE experiment site at the Marcell Experimental Forest, Minnesota, USA - June2016WEW_16_40 | ecosystem: Environmental > Terrestrial > Soil >...
CTCACCTCGTAGGTGCAGAAAAAACCACTCCTGCCCCTGACTCGCTACCCTGCTCAACCGCAACTGGTGCGGCTGTTCGTCAGCCCCTGAGTTTCCACATCGGCCTTATCGACGGATCGGGGCTGCACCGGTGGCGGCAGGCGAAATTCTGGATTGCGAGGCCTTGACGGGCCTGTACCTGAAAGGCGTGGAGCGAGTGGCCGAAATGCAGAAGCAAGCGCTCGAAATCGCCGCGCAGCAAAATGCCGCGGCGGTCGATTTCCTGAAGAAGGCCGTGAAGGCCGTTCCCGGAATTCCGTGCGGGTTTGCGTTCGAAGTCGCCGAGCAGGCTTTCGATCGCCTTGTCGAAACGCAGAAGAGCGTCATTGACATGGTTGTCGAGCAGAACGCGGCTCTGGCCGAGGCCTCGAAAGATCGCGGCAGTTCCGCTGGAAAGATCGCGGCGGACGTCTCTAAGATCGTTCAGCAGTCCGCCGAGCGGGGTATTGCACTGCAAAAGAGTCTGTTGGATTTTGCTGCACAGCAAAGCAAGGCGCTGAGCGAAGCCGCCAAGCAGCAATTCGACATCAGCGGTACGCCCGCGGCAGCCGCGGCGGAATCCTTCCAGAAGGGCATTGATGTCCTGTTGGAGATGCAAAAGAATCTGCTGGAAGCTGCCACTAAACCGCTGAAGGCAGCAGCAGCCAAGGCGCAGTAACACTGCCCCACTCAAGCCAACAACAGGCTTGAATGGGCCACCCGTCGGCTTTTTGTATAGGAAACTGCCCCACTCAAGCCAACAACAGGCTTGAATGGGCCACCCGTCAAGGCGCAGTAACACTGCCCCACTCAAGCCAACAACAGGCTTGAATGGGCCACCCGTCAAGGCGCAGTAACACTGCCCCACTCAAGCCAACGGCGGGCTTGAATGGGCCACCCGTCCGCACTCAATCAGAGCAGAGTTTAGAAGAGAAGGTTAAGGGTATTGGCGGCGGCTCGGCCTCAAACGCAACAGCGCTTGGTGTTGACGGCGACCTCGCCTGCGCGTTCGCCATTCTGATGCACGCTGAGCTGGCGGATTTTGAAAGGGATGCCAACCCGCGTGTACGACTTGGCGAGCAACTCTTCAACTGCGTCCAGGTTTTTTTCGGCAAAGGCAGCGATCGAGGGGCCGGCTCCGCTCAGGCATACGCCGAGGAGGTCGGGATGCTCGAGCGAGAGTGCTTCCTTGAGTCCCGGCACCAGCGCCTCGCGGTATGGCTGATGCATGCGATCCTGGAACGCTTCCCGCAGCAACGAAAACTCGCCGCTCTGCAAGGCCTGCAACAGCAAGGCAACGCGCTGGAGATTGAAGATGGCGTCGGCGCGCGGCAGCCGTTTGGGCAAAACGCTGCGAGCCGCCGAAGTCGCCAGCGCCAGTTGCGGCGTCAGGACAATACAGCACAACGATTCCGGCCAGTGCAGGCGGGCCGCAAAGGCGGAGCCGTCGGAGAGCTGGCAACTGGCGGTAAGTCCGCCGAGCAGAGCCGCGGCCACATTGTCGGGATGGCCCTCCAGGTGGCAGGCCGCGTTGAGCAGTCCCTGCGATGGCAGCGGGCTGAAGATGGCCTCATAGAGACGCAATCCGGCGACGGTGGCGGCGGCGCTGCTGCCCAGGCCGCCTTTCATCGGGATGTCGCTGATGACCTGGATCGACAGGGAAGGGAACGAACCTCCATGTTGCACGGCCAGGAAGCGTAAGGCGCGCTCGATGTAGTTTTCGCCATCGAGCTGCTGATTGAGAAACTCGAATTGGAGGTCGTCCTTGCCTCCGGTAGGCCGCACTAGCAGGCGCAGGTAAAGCTGCACGGCGAGGCCCAGAGTATCGAAGCCCGGTCCCAGGTTGGCGATCGACCCGGGAACCTTGATCTCCAGTTCCGCGGGTTGCGCCGGGTTCATGGGTTCGTCACTTGGCATGGACTTCGGCCGCCTCTCTCGATTCGGGCTTTTTGCGGTGCTTGATAATGAAGTCCGTGTCTTTCAAGACGTGTCCGGTGAGCACGGCGACGACCACCGCATCGGGATCGATGGTTCCTTCCGAGCGCAGTTTACGAAGCCCGGCAAGCGTGGTTGCCGAGGCCGGTTCGCATCCGATGCCGTCCTGCCCGATCATGGCTTTGGCTTCGCCGATCTCTTCATCCGTCACATCCATGACGAAGCCGCCGGTAAACTCGACGCCGCGCAGAGATTTCTTCCAGGAGCGCGGGTTGCCGATGCGGATGGCGGTGGCCACGGTTTCCGGCTTGTCCACCGGCACCAGTTGGCGCGAGCCGGCGCGCCACATGCGGGCAAAGGGATTGGCCCCGGCCGCCTGCACGACGATCATCTTGGGAACCTTCTCGACGAGGCCAAACTTCTTGAGCTCTTCGAAGGCCTTGCCGAAGGCGGACGAGTTGCCGAGATTGCCGCCGGGAACGATCAGGTAATCGGGAATGTTCCATGCGAGCTGTTCGAGCAATTCGAACATGGCCGTCTTCTGGCCTTCGAGGCGGAAGGGGTTGATCGAGTTCAGGAAATAAAGATCCGGGTTGACGGACTCCAGCAATGCGTTCAGCGCATCATCGAAGCTGCCGGGGATTTCGATCAGTTCCGCTCCATAGTCGAGCGCCTGCGCCAGCTTGTTCATCGAGATCTGCCCGGCGGGCAAATAGACTTTGGCAATCAGTCCGGCGCGCGCGGCATAAGCGGCCAGCGAGGCGGAGGTGTTGCCGGTGGAAGCGCAACCAACCGCCTTGGTGCCCACGAAATTGGCCTCGGTCATGCCGACGGTCATGCCCAAATCTTTGAAGGAGCTGGTCGGATTCCATCCCAGGTGCTTAAACCAGAGGGTGCGCAGACCGGCAAACTTAGCGGTTTTGTGGCCGCGCACGAGCGGCGTGTTTCCCTCGCCGAGGGTAACCACCGTGCCGGCGGGATATTCTGGAAGGAAGTCGCGGAAGCGCCATACTCCGCTGACGTCGCGGGGATCGCAGGAGAGTCGCCGCTCCCGCCATTGCCGCTTGAGAGCCGGCGGGTCGAGCGCAACTTTATCGACCACCACCTCGAGCAAATCGCCACAACGTGGACAGGCAAGAGCCCGATCATGCAAATCGAGTTCGGCCCCGCATTGACTGACACTGCACCGTAAATACATCGAAGCTCCTAAGAAAGGATAGGCAGATGAACCGGCGCTTGCGTCAGGAAATCGAACTTGCCGATCTCGTCCAACGCAGACTCCAGTTTTGAAGTGCTGCATTCCTCCAGCGTAATCACGAACGGCAGCGCCGCCTTTGCGCAGTCGGGTCTTTGCAGCACTGCTTCAATATTAATTCCATGATTGGAAAATGCGGTAGCTAAAGCGGCGATGATTCCCGGGCGGTCGCGAACCGTAAAGCGGACATAATGAGGCGTTACGAAATCATTGCTGACGGGATAGACCGAGGTCGCTCCGCTGGAGAGATTCTCCAGTCCCTGCGAACGGTTGCGCGACACCGCGACCAGGTCGGAAACCACTGCGACCGCCGTCGGATTGCCACCCGCTCCGTGGCCCGAAAACACCGTTTCGCCACCGTAAACCCCCGTGCTTACCACCAGGTTCTGTCCGCCCTCGAGCTGCGCCAGGGGAGAATCGCGGCGGAGAATCGCCGGCTGTACCGATGCGTAGAGCTTGCCATCGCGCAATTCGGCGCGCGCAATCTGCCGCACGGTCGAGCGCAGATAAAGATCATGCGCGTAGGCAAAATCCATCATCTCGACCGGGCGAATCGAATGGCACACGACCTGTTCGGGCTTGACCTCGGCCCGCAGACCCACGCGAGACAGGATCACCAGCTTGGCGCGCGCGTCGTAGCCGTCGATATCGTCGGTTGGATCGGCCTCGGCAAAGCCGGCCTCCTGCGCCTCTCTGAGAGCTTGAGCGAAGGGAATGCCGGTGCTCTCGATCCTGGTCAGGATGTAGTTGCAGGTGCCGTTCAGAACGCCGTGAATCTTATAAAGATGATCCCCCGCCAAGCCGTCCTGCAAACCCGAAAGTATGGGAACACCGCCGGCGACCGAGGCTCCGAAGGCCAGGTGCTGCCCGGCGCGGAGGGCGACTTCGGCCAGTTCGGCTCCGCACTGGGCGATGAGCTGCTTGTTGGCGGTCACCACCGATTTGCCGCTTTGCAGTGCGCGCTTCACCCACTCGCCCGTGGGATTCACCCCGCCCACGACCTCGACCATCACATCGGCATCGGAGGCGAGGATCTCTTCGATGTTTTCGCACCATCGCACGTGCGCGGGAACCCAGTCGACTTTCTTGCGCTCGACGTTGCGATTGAAAACATGCGTCAGGCGCAGCAAGGGCTGGTTCAGTCCGTTGCACAGAATGCGAGCCACCGCGCTTCCGACGGTGCCGAAGCCGACGATAGCAACCTTGAGAGCCGATTCAGAATAGGGCATGGAACAATCCGCAGCCTTGGTTGACGTTGCCACTCTTCACCTCACCATATCATGCGAAATCCTGCAATTGTTTTTGTGTGACTCAGACCACCCCAACAAGCCAACTACAGGCTCGTTGGGGACCCCGGGGCGTTCGTCGAGCGAGCCAAACTACCCAGGTTAGCGCCGAACGGCCAAATGAGCCGTTTGCTACGGATGGCCTGACCCAACCGTACGGCGTGCCTCAAAGGAGTGCTCGGCGGCGCGGAACCTGGGGCACCCGGCAAATCCCCTCAGGGGCTAAAGCCCGCATTCCTATTAGCTACTGACGGACGGGCTGAAGCCCGGCCCCTTCAATGCCGCTAAAGCCCTTCAATGCGGCTGAGGCCCGCCCCTTTCAAAGAACCATTTATGAAACAGACTCCAGGGCTATTTCAGATCCCCGCCCGTGGCAGCCGCGCTCAGCGGTTGATGCTGTTCGAAAAACCTTGCGTGCAGATGCTTGATCGCCTCGGGCATGTCGCTTTCCTCGATGACAACGCCGATATTGATCTCCGACGCGCCTTGCGAAATCATATGTATGTTGACGTTCGCGGTTGCCAGCGTGCCGAAAACGCTGGCCGCCACTCCAACCTTGTGGCTGATCTCCTCGCTGACCAGGCAAACGATCGCCTTTCCGGTTTCCACCTCGACGTCGTCCCCGAGTTGTTTCAAATCCTGCAACAGCGGGTTATGTACTCCGGCCGAGTCCAGAGCGATGGAAATGCTAGCTTCGGAGGTCGAAACCAGATCGGCCGACAGACTATGACGCTCGAACACCTCGAAGAGGCCTTTGAGGTAGGTGAAGGCCCCCGGCTTGCGGTTCGTCCTCATGCTGATGATGGTGACGTTCTTCTTGGCGGCGATGGCGCGGAACGTGGTCTGGCAGCGCGGGGCGCGGGCGCGAATGCAGGTGCCCTTGCCTTCCGGGTGTCTGGAATCGAGCACGTAGACCGGAATGTCTTTCTCCACCGCGGGAATCACCGTCGCAGGATGCAGCACCTTGGCGCCGAAATAGGCCATCTCGGAGGCCTCGGCAAAGCTCATCTCGTCGATCTTGCGCGCATTCGGACAGAGACGAGGATCGGTGGTCATTACGCCCTTGACGTCGGTCCAGATCTCGATGCAATCGGCCGAGAGCGCTGCGCCGACGATCGAGGCTGAATAGTCGGAGCCGCCGCGGCCGAGCGTGGTGGTGATTCCGCCGGCGTTGGATGCGATGAAGCCGCCCATCACCGGAACGCAGTTGCGGGCGAGCAGAGGGAGCAACTTTGCCGGCATGCGCTCGTTGGTTGCCGCGAAATCGGGAGCGGCGCGGGTGAAGGACGAATCGGTAATCAGGCATTCGCGCGCATCCACCAGCTCGGAGTCGATGCCCAGCGCGTTGAAGGCCGCCGTCACCAGCGTGCTGGAACAGATTTCGCCGTAGGACATCACGTTGTCCATGGTGCGGGGAGAAAGCTCGCCCAGGGCGGCGATTCCGCGCAGCACCACTTCCAGCGAATCGAACAGCAATTGCAACTGCGGATTCACCAGCGCAGCGACCCTCAGTTCCTCGCCGGCGGCGGAGTGACGCTCGCGAAGGCCCTGAAGCGACTTCAGCGATGCGGGCAGGCCGGTGCCCGCCGCGCCGCGCGCCATGGCGACCAACACGTCCGTAACGCCTCCCATGGCGCTGACTACCACCACCGGTTTTTGCGCTCGACGGCCGGCGACGATGGACGCTACGCGAGTAATGGCCTGCGCATCTTCGACGGAAGTACCACCGAATTTCATGACGATCATTGCTGGCTCCTCAGGGTGATCAGGGTGATTGGTATGCCGGAAAAACGAAAACCCACCGGCTAGGCCATGCGGTGGGTCTTACGAGTGTCGATCTATGAGAGCCTATGAACCCTTACAGATCCCTTCTCCGCCCGGCGCGCCGCATGTGCTAATAATTCGCACACGCGCTGTGCGTGTTATTGTGCCGCCGGTTGTGGGAGAAATATGCATAAACATGAACGAATCCTTACTTTAAGGCAATTCGGCAGAGAGCGTCAAGAAATTTCGCCCGTAATGGGAATACCAAAATGAAAGCTGGTTCCTGGTGTTGACTTTTGATAAGACCAGCGTCATGGTTCCTGCGTCACCCAGCCACCCGGCCGTAACAAATCGGCCTCTTGTCAGGAACGAATTGTTTGTCTTCAGGGACTCGGGCTCAAACAGGACATTCCAGTGGATCACGGGGCAGCCGAAAGCATAGGAGGAAGGAATTTATGGAAAAAGGAATGGGTCGGAGGGAGTTCTTACAGACAACAGCAGCCGCAGGCACGGTGTTGTTAGCCGGAAACCTCGCACAAGCAGCCCCAAACGTGCCAGAGCGGACGAAGATTCCAGAGGCTGACAAGATCGTCATCACGGTCATCACCGACAATTTAGCCGATGCAAACCGCTTAGATTACAAAATTGCGAAGAGACCTGCCTACGTTACAAGCCCCCTGGACGCCGCCTTCCACGCTGAACATGGGTTGTCTTACCACATTGAGACAGTGGTCGACGGAAAGACGCATGCCTGCCTCTATGATTTCGGGACAAATCCAAAAGGGATTGTGCAAAACCTGGACCTTCTGAAGATTGACCTTCGACAAGTGGAAGCTCTTGGCATAAGTCACGACCATTGGGACCATGAGGTTGCATTGGTTGAGGTTCTTAAGGCGAAGAGAGAAGAGTTCTCCAAGGACATCCCTCTTTATGTCGGAGAACAATTTTTCGTAGGGACCTACAGCAAGCGGCCTGCAGGGATTATTAAAGCGAATCTTCTCAAGAGAGAAGATATTGAGAGGCTGGGTTTTATAAAAATCGTGGAGATCAAAGGCCCTACTGCGATCATTCCGGGCGCCTATTTGCCAGGGAGAGTCGAGCGGGTGACAGACTATGAAAAACTTGGTCCTCAATTTCTGGCCAAGAAAGGGGACGAATACGTACAGGAGACGTTCCCCGGAGAGCAAGCCGTAATTCTAAATGCCAAAGGCAAGGGGCTCGTCGTGCTTTCCAGTTGTGCGCACAGGGGGATCGTGAATACCGTACGACACGCTCAGAAGATGACGGGCATCGAAAAGGTGCATGCCGTGATCGGCGGATGCCATTTGATCAATGCCAAGCCGGAAGTGATTCTGAAGACGGTGGCGGATATTAAGGCAATCAATCCGGACTACATTGTGCCCACACATTGTACCGGTTTCGAGGCGATATCAGCCTTTGCCCGAGAGATGCCAGAGCAGTTCATACTCAACACGGCTGGCACAAGATACATCATAACCGCCTAGAGATTGACGAGGGAACGGCTTCGGTTCTGATAAAATCCGTCCTGCTCATGGAAGGATGACGGTGAGACATGAAGAGGACAACACTCCTGCTTCTTACGGTTCTTTTGTCTTTTGGTGCCGTTGGCGCAAATGCCGAAGAAAAAAACGATATCTTTTCAAAGGTGGTTGGGACCTGGGAATGGGCAGACCGGGTTGGAACGGCAGAGTCCAATCCTCACACTATCAAATTTATAGATGAAAACAAGGCTGCAGTTTTCTCGCTTGTGAACCCGATCAAGAGCCAAGACGGTACGACGAAACGTTCATACACCTACAAAGTTCTATACAGTGGTGAACATTCGATAACTATGTTCCTTGACGGAGAAACGCGAAAGACGGACGCTGGCGATCTCGTTATCTGGGTCCTCATGTTAAAGACCCCAGACGTTTATTGCTGGAGAAGAACAGACTGGCCGCCTCAGGGCTGTACAAAAGAAGTTCGGCGGGTAAAACCATAGATGGATTTCGTCGCTTGGTGCCCCGTTCTGGCGAAGCTAGGGCGGGGTAGTCGACGTTCTCGCAGTGCCGATTCGCAACCCCTCTTCCGAGTCCGGATGCTGTGCTGTGATGACGAAACGAAAGCCCCACTCAAGCCAACAGATGGCTTGAATGGGCCACCCTTTCCACCCAAGCGTCGCTTGAATGCCCCCAAAGCGCCGCATTTTCGGGGCTGACAAATCGCTCGCGCAATTCTGCAAATGGAGTATCATCTCAGCACCGGATTTTCAGGCAATTACCAAGGCTTAGCGGCGACATGCCGCGATGCAAGAAGTGAAGCATGTAGAGGTGCCGCTTGCGCGCCGGGTACGGACGGAGTGCCCTCCGGCTCGCGGCGCGGGCGCGGCGGTGCAAGCGTAATCATTTAGCGGAAATGAAGCGAAAGCGACTGGTGAACAGGCGCTGAACGACTTGAGGAGGGGCCGTGGGTACAAGCATCAATACACCTACTAAACAAGAAGAAGTGCAGAAACGAGCGTGGTTTCTAGACCTGAATCGCGCCGAGAAGAGCACTCTGATCGCAACCTTTGGCGGCTGGGGCCTTGACGGCCTCGATGTCATGGTCTACAGCTTCATCATTCCCAGCCTGATTGCCCTGTGGCACATCAGCGCCGGACAGGCAGGCTTGCTGGGCACGGCGACGTTGCTGATCTCGGCGCTGGGCGGATGGCTTGCCGGACTGCTCTCCGATAAGTATGGACGCACCCGGGTTCTGCAATGGACGGTTCTGTGGTTCTCGCTGTTTACGTTCCTCAGCGGGTTTACGACATCTTTCTGGCAGTTGCTGGTCACCCGCGGATTGCAAGGCCTCGGCTTCGGTGGTGAGTGGGCCGTGGGCGCGGTTCTGATGGGCGAGACGATTCGCGCCCAACACCGTGGCAAAGCCGTTGGTACGGTGCAGAGCGGTTGGGCAATCGGTTGGGGATTGGCTGCCATTTGTTACATCGTGCTGTTTGCGCTGCTGCCACAGGCATTAGCCTGGCGCGCAATGTTCTGGATCGGCATTCTGCCGGCGTTTCTGGTGTTCTACATCCGGCGCCATGTGCCGGAGCCCGATGTCTACGCCAAGACGAAGAAACAAATGGAATCCAAAGGCGAGAGCAGCCACTTTCTGGAGATCTTTTCGCCCGCCATGCTGCGCACCACACTGCTGACCTCCCTGCTGGCGACCGGCGCCCAGGGCGGATACTATGCGATCACGACCTTCCTGCCGACCTTTCTGAAGACCGTGCGCAAGCTCTCGGTGATGAACACCGGCGGATACCTGTGTGTCACTATCGTCGGCGCTTGGGTTGGGTACATGGTAGGAGCTTATCTCGCCGATTATCTTGGCCGCAGGCGATCGCTGATTCTATATGCCGCCTGTTCGGCCATTACCGTCACCTGCTACACGTTCCTGCCCATCAGCAATACAACGATGCTGGTCCTGGGCTTCCCACTAGGGTTCTTTGTATCAGGAACTTTCAGTCCGATCGGCTCGTTTTTTACCGAGCTGTTTCCTTCGCGGCTGCGTGGTTCGGGCCAGGGGTTCGCTTACAACTTCGGGCGCGGCGTCGGAGCACTGTTTCCCACGCTGGTCGGCTTTCTCGCGGTGCGAATTACCCTGGGAAAAGCGATTGCCGTATTCGGCGTAGCCGCTTACCTGGCGATGATTATAGGGGTCTTGTGCCTTCCCGAGACGAAGGGCAAGGAGCTGAAGGCCTACGAATAAAGCCTCTCACCCCAGCAACGGCGAAAGCGGCCATTGTCGGGGACTCCGGTGAGCGGTCTCCCGCTCTTCACCGCGGCCATGAATACCCGCCGGAAGCCAATGTGGCTTACCGGCGGTTTTTTACTGCGCGTGATACCAATGCGGAGGACTCCCACATCTGCTTACTGCGGCAGATGTGGGGCACCAGCCGGCGGTTTTTTACTGCGTGTGATACCAATGCGGAGGACTCCCACATCTGCTTACTTCGGCAGATGTGGGGCACCAGCACCGGCGCGTCTCGCATGGCCCGTCACCGCGCACCATCGCTACGCGTCATTGAGCATCTGCGCCAGGTGCTGGACGCGGGTTCCGGGGCAGAAGTGGCGTATCTGCGAGCGGCATGAATAGCCATCGGCGATAACGACCGCTTCCGGTCCGCTGTTGCGAATCGCCGGCAACAGCACGCGTTCGGCCAGCGCGCGCGACATCTCATAGCGCTGCTGGTCATAACCGAAAGCGCCGGCCAGTCCGCAGCAACTTGCTTCCAGCACGTCCAGTTTCAAGCCCTCCATGCGCCGAAGCAGATTGATCTCCGTATCCATGCCCACGATGGCGCGGTGATGGCAGTGTCCCTGAAGCAGCGCCGTGGCGTTTCGCGCCGGTGGCGTGAAGGCGGAAAGCTCGCGGGTTACGAACTCCTCGAACATGAACGACTGGCGAGACAGGGCCAGCGCAACCGGATCGTTCGGGTACAGCCGGAGCAGTTCGTCGCGGAAGGTGAGAATGCAGCCGGGCTCCAGTCCGATGATCGGCGTGCCGCGTTCAATGTGCGGAGCGAGCACCTGCATAACCTTGGCAAGCTGCTGCTTGGCCTCGTCGAGCATGCCCTGATCGTAGAGCGGACGCCCGCAGCAAACGTATCGCGAGGGCACCACCACCTTGCAACCGGCGCGTTCGAGCACTTCGACGGCGGAGATGGCGACCTCCGGGTCGAAGAAATTATTGAAGGTATCGGTGAAGAGCACAACTTCGCGTCCCTCGCGCGGCTGCTTGTGCGCGGCGAACCACTCGCGAAAGCTGCGCGCGGCAAAGCGAGGCAGCGGACGATCTTGGTGCAGGCCCAAGGCGTTTTTTGCCACGCTGCCCAGCAGCGAAGCTGAAATGGCATTGGCGAGCGCGGGAACCTTGGCGGCCAGCGGCGCCCATTCATAAATTTTGCCGAAGAGCTTGGCCCTCAGCGGACGAGAATGCTCTTGATAGTAATGGTGGAGGAACTCCGCTTTGTAGATGGCCATGTCCACCGTCGCCGAACACTCCGACTTGCAGCTCTTGCAAGACAGGCACATTTCCATGCTTTCGCGAATGGCTTCGTCGGCGAAACCGCCGGGGAATATCTCTCCATTGATCGCCTCGAAGAGCATGTGAATGCGCCCGCGAGTGGAGAAGGCTTCATCGCGCGTGGCCTTGAACGACGGACACATGGCGCCGGCGTCCAGCCTGCGGCATTTGCCAATGCCGACGCAGCGCGAGAAGGCGCCGCCGATGCCGCCATCGGAGCTGAAGTCAAACATGGTTGGAATCTGTTGCGGATGGTAGCTCGCCATCCGCAGGAAAGAGTGCAGCAGATGAGCATCCACGATGATGCCGGGGTTCATGCGGCGATCGGGATCGAAGATGTCTTTGAATTCGCGGAACACGTCCATCATCTCGGGGCCGAACATTTTAGGCAGCAGCTCCGAGCGTGCAATGCCGTCGCCATGCTCGCCGGAGTTCGAGCCTCCGAACTCGGCAATCAGTTCGCTCATGTCGAGCATGGCGCGATGAAAGGTTTCGACGCCCTGCGGGGTGCTGAAGTCAAAGGCCACGCGGCCGTGCACGCAGCCTTCGCCGAAGTGTCCCTGGAACATGTTGACCGTCAGGTTGTGCCGCTTCAGGAGCTGATCGAAGCGGCGCAGATACTCGCCAAGACGATTCGGATGGACGGCGAAGTCTTCAGCTCCGGGCCAGCCACGGGGCACGCCTTCGCGCGGCGCGCCTGAGCCAAGACCGGACTCGCGCAATCCCCAAACCGCATTGCGCTCCTGGGGCGCGGAGAACAACGCCACCCCGGCAACGCCCTTGGCTTGTTTGGCCCGCGAGACGAGTTCCTCGCCCCGTGTGCGCGCCTCGTCGACGGTCGCGCCGCCCAGCTCGACGATCAAGTAGCTTCGGCCCGGAGGCAGCAGCTTGACCGAGGTCCAACCCTTTTCCAGCCAAAAGTCAACCAGGTAGTGATCGAAGGCTTCGACCGCTTCGGGCTTGTGTTCAAGCACCATCGGGACGTGATCGCCCGCCAGGAAAATGTCATCGAAGCCGAGCACCACGAGCACCAGCTCTTTGGGCTTGGGCACAAGCTGCACGGTGGCGTTGAGCACGAGCGCGAGCGTGCCCTCCGACCCGGTGACCGCGCGCGCCAGGTTGAAGCGGTTTTCCGGCAGCAGCTCGTCGAGGTTGTAGCCGGAGACGCGCCGCGGAATTCGCGGATAGCGGGCGCGGATGAGGCCGGCATGCTGTTGCGCTATCGCCTGCGCGCGGCCGTAAATTTCCGCCGTGCGCCCGCCGCTGGCAAGGGCGATGCGGATGGTCTCGGCGGTGTTCGGGCCAAGCGTCAGCCGCGTGCCGTCGTAGAGCACGACATCGAGATCGACTAGGTTGTCGGAGGTCTTGCCATAGGCGGCAGAATGCGCGCCGCAGGAGTTGTTGCCGATCATTCCACCAAGGGTGCAGCGATCCTTGGTGGCGGGGTCGGGCGGAAAAAACAGGCCGAACTTGCCCGCTTCGGTGTTCAGGATGCTCTGCACCACTCCGGGCTGCACCACGGCGGTTCGCCGCTCGGGATCGATCGAGGTGATCTCCGCCATGTAGCGGGAGAAGTCCAGCACCAGAGCGGTGTTGCAGGAGTTTCCGCTGAGGCTGGTGCCGCCGCCGCGCGCCACGATGGGCACCTGATTCTCGCGCGCCAGCGCCAGGGTGTTGATGACATCCTGCTCATGGCGCGGGCAAACCACCCCGACGGGAACTTGCCGATAGTTGGAAGCGTCGGTGGAATATACCGCGAGAGACCTGGCATCAAAACGGACATCGCCTTCAAGAACTCGTTTTAATTCCGACTCAAAACTGGCTACGGATGAAGACATTAGGGCCCCGATTTTCGAACATCGCTATAAGAATTCAGGTATAGAGAAAGTATAGAGCAGCAGCGGCTCGGAAGCGACTTATTGATGCGCGGTGGCGGTCAGCTGAAGTATCACCTTTGGAGTCTGGATAAAGTGGTGGGAAAATTGGACAACGCGGCTATAGCGCTTCCCCGGTAGGTATATTCCGACATAAACTCAGGCTGTCATGGCGAGCGAAGTCGAGCCACCTTTTGTTTCTGCTACCGGAAAACAAAGGGTGGCTCCACTCCGCTTCGCTCCGGTCGCCATGACATCCTCTTTGGAATCTGGATACACCAACATCGGGACCACTCTAATCAGGAGGCGCGGAAATGTTCTCACTAGTAAGGCTCGCTCTTGTAACTTGCGCGTTTTACATCGGAATAGCTTTACTTAACTTATACAAGCAGTATTGTTCGGGATTACGGCCTGGAAGGGCGGCGTTTTCTACACGGTTAATTTGTGGGGCTGGGGTCTCGTATTCGGTATTGTTTGGTTGATTTCATTTGTTCTGGCCTGGCGGCTCATGGTTGTTCCGTTGTTCAAGTAAGTCAAGACTGACCCACTACCATCCCGCCAGAAACTACCCCACGTTAGCCCAATCACCCCAGCGAGCGGGGCTCGCCGGGGACCCCGATGGGCGAACGTGGGGCACCTTCGAACCTCTCGCCAGCACCAATGAAAGTTCGAATTCTCTGGTGTTTGTTTCCGTTCGGCGAGATATTCTGGAACCAGCCTCATGCCGCACACGGAACTTTTTCCTTTTCTGCGTCTGTTCGACGGGCGTTACCTTGACCCGCGCGTCCACGTCTGGTGGCTGGAGGCATCGTTCTGGATTCTCGCCCTGCTGGTGGCGTTTCCGCTGTTGAAATGTGGGAGAATCTGCGCGCGCATGGAAGCCGCGTGGCGGCACGCGAGTCGCCGCCGAGTGGTCTCGATGCTGGCGCCGGGGCTTCTGGTCATCGTGCTGCGCCTGGCGCTGTTGCCGCTGATCCCCGTGCCCGCGCCGGAGATTCATGACGAGTTCAGCTATTTGCTTGGGGCGGAGACATTCGCCGCCGGGAGACTCACCAATCCCACGCCGGACGCGTGGCAGCACTTCGAGACTTTTCATGTCAACCTGCGGCCGAGCTACCACTCGATGTATCCGCCGTCGCAGTTTCTTTTTCCCGCGCTCGGTATCCTGCTGGCCAAGCATGCGTGGATCGGCGTACTGCTCGGCGTGGCCGTCATGTGTTCGGCGATTACCTGGATGCTGCAAGGGTGGGCGCCCGCGCACTGGGCTTTGCTCGGCGGCTTGTGGGCGGCGCTGCGCTTCGGCATCTTCTCCTATTGGGTGAACTCCTATTGGGGTGGCGCGATGGCCGCCACGGCGGGCGCGCTGGTGCTGGGAGCGGTGGCGCGCATTCTGCGCTCGTGCCGGACCGGCAAGGCCAGAGTGAAAGACGGTGTTCTGCTGGCGCTTGGGCTCGTCCTGCTGGCCAACAGCAGACCGCTGGAGGGATTGCTTTTCAGCCTGCCTTTGCTGGGTTACCTGGTGGTGAGAATCGTTCGTTGCGACGCCGGCTTGCGTGGCAAACTGTTTTCGCGGATTGCGCTTCCGGCGGGGCTATTGTTGCTGGCGGGCGCGGCCTGGATGGCGTGCTACGACAGCCGCACGGTGGGCAATCCGTGGACCATGCCCTACATGGTGAACCACGCGGAGTATCACGTGTCCAAGCCGTTTCTCGGGCAGGCGCGGAACCCCATTCCGGCTTACAGGCACGACAGCATGCGCCGCTTCTACGTCATTCACGAGCTGCCGGACTACCTGGACTCGCAGAGCTTCTGGGGAGTTCGCCAGATAGTGGCGCGGAATGCCGCAATCGTTTACGTTTTCTTCCTCTGTCCGGTTGGATTGTTGATGTTGGCCGGTTGGCTTCGGATGCTGCGGCCCGCCCCAACACGCGCAACTACGGCGCGCGTCGGGGTCCCCGGCCCGGCGCAAGCGATGATTGCCGTCTCCGCCGTGGCTGCCGTTGTTCCATCAGTGGTTGGGCTCTGGCCTCCGCACGGGCACTACGCGGCGCCCGCCACAGGGGCGTTCATCCTGGTTGGGCTGGTTGGGTTGCGGCTGCTAAGGACGGCGAAAGTGCGCGGCGCAAGAATCGGGGTTGCGCTTTCGCGGGCCGTGGTAATCCTGCTAGCGGTTGCGCTGCTGGCCGCCGCGTCGGCGAAGATCATGGACCCGTTTGAGCTCAATGCCGCCGGGCCGAATTCGCCCTTGCCCCTGCGTATCGAACGCGAGCGTATTGAAAGTCAGCTTTCGCGCAGCGAGGGCCGGCACCTGGTGATCGTTTTCTACGGTCCCAGGGACATTCCCGGCGAGGAATGGATCGCCAACAAACCCGATCCGCGCTCGGCCAAAATCATCTGGGCGCGCGACATGGGGACGGCGAAGAACGAGGAGCTGATCAGGGCCTATCCGGGGCGGCACGTCTGGTTTGCCAATCACAGCGCCCCGTGGGGGCAACTACGGCATTATTAGGAGAGCAGTTCCCGAGTTGCTGTATTCCGTCCGCGGGAAAAACACAAGATCCCTCCACTCCGTGCCCGAACAGTTTCTTACTTGTCGAGCGCAATGTCGAGTACGCAGCTTGGCTGCTCCGGCCACGGGCGCTCGGCACTCCGGTCGGGATGACGTCTCCAAATCTATGTGGCCGGGCAGTCACACAACCAGGGAATTGGTTTAAGGCTGGAGGAGCAGAACCATCCAGAAGCGGGCGGTCGAGCGATTACACGCCGAATTCCGGTCGCGAGCGCGTGTCGGGGAACTGATCATCAGCGAAGATGCGGGTAAGCGCGCGTCCCCAAATAAACTTGCCGCCGTCGATCAACTGGACGCCGACCTGGCCCTCAGCGGCAGAGCCGGCGTCGCCGACCCAGACAACGCGATATCTGGCTTTGCTGTTCTGGTGTTTCACCCCGACGACGCAACCGCGTTGCAGCAAATGGGTGATTCTCGTGAGCCGGGCTCCGCTGGTGGTTATGTCGACCGCAAGCGCATCCTGCTCAAACAGAGCGCCATCGAGCCCCATGCCCCATAGCTGCACTGGAAGAGCGATGCGCAAGCGCTGTTCGCGCCGCGCGCCAGGCTTCGATTCAAGCTCGGAGTGAAGGACCACCCGGTTGCCACCGTTGCGCTCAGCCTGCAGCATTCCCGCAACGGCTGCCGCGAACAGTTCGCGCATCGACTTGGCGTCACGCGGAAACAGCGCCAGCCCAATGCTGACCGTAACCCACACAGCCTTTGGTGGGAGTCCGGCGAGCACGCAGGTACTTTCGATCTCCTCGCGCACGCTTTCGGCCAGGCAGTAGGCGTCGGCGGTATTCGTGTCCGGGAGGATTACGGCAAATTCCTTGCTGCCGTGCTGCGATGCGGTATCGCCGGGACGCCCGTTTCGCGACAAGGTGGAGGCAACGTTGCGCGCCAGGTCATCGCGGAAACTCTGGCCATGCGAATCACCCAAAATCTCGAAACGGTCAACCTCGATTACCAGCAGCGCCAGCGGGCTTGCGTTGGCGCGGGCACGGGCAATTCCCTGCCGCAGTTGCTCGTCGAAACTCTGGCGCATCTTCAAGCCGGCGAGGGAATTGGTGGCAGCCAACTCAGGACGAGAGGGTTCGAAACCTTGAGGAATAGAAGTCGCGAGAGAAGCAAGCGGCATATTTAGCCAAAACGACCGAAGCGATTCAAAGCTGGAATTCGCTGCCAAATTGATTTTCCTCTCACAACTCACCGGACGTCGCGAAAACGCCGGCGCCCACTTCTACGGTTCGAACTCTGTCAGGTTACACCCGTAATCCGATCGTGTTCCCCAAATCTTTCCCGATGAATACGGTTGTTCAACCCTGGGCATTTCCAATTGCAAGGGTTTCTCAAGATAAGAGTGCAACAGGAATCAAATTCGCCATCTTCACGCAGGCGCCAATCTGGGCGAACATCAACGAGTGCTTGCAGCGGGGCGGTGTGCCCAGGGTGACGGGGCAGACGATGAAGAATATCAGGGACCTACTACGCGAAAAAGAGGCGGAGCTAAAGCGGCTTGAGAAGGAAGTAGAGGCGTTGCGCTTGGCTGCGAGTTTGCTGGAAGGGGAAGGCTCACCGGCTGCGGCGGAGGCTAGCGCACCGGTTGCGAGCCCGAAAAGCCCTGCCTCGGCCCTGTCTTTTGAAGAACGTACCTCCGGAACAACCGTGTCCGGGACACCCACGTCGCGCCAGTTTCCGTGAGGGAAATCTGCTGAACATGGCTATCGAAACCGAGTTGGAGACTGGCAGGGAGCGACGCCGCTTCAGCCGCCGGAGTATCAGCGAATTTCAACTGTTGACCGCCGACCTTGTGCCCGCCGGCGCCGACGCACAACGGCAGCAACGCTGCATTGTGCTTAATGTGAGCGAAGGCGGCCTGGCTGTGCAGCCGTTTCTGCGGCTTACTCCGGGAAACCTGGTCGAGTTGCGTTTTGGCGTTCCAGGAGCGGGCAAGCCGTTTACGAGCAAGGGGATGGTGGCCTGGACAGGATCTGGCGGCCCCGCCGGCATTCAACTCATCGACCAGGCTCCCGAGATTCGCGAGAGTCTGCGAAAGTGGGTCGGCGACGATCTTGGCCTGATTTCGCCACAAACCGGCGCGAGCGGCGCCAAAATTGACGGATTAGGAGCGCAGGAGTTTGAATCCGCCCTTCATCTAATTGCGAAACGCGCGCAGGTGGTAACCCGCGCCAATGGCGCGGCCATAGCGCTTGGCGATGCCGAGAGCATGGTTTGCCGAGCCAGTGAGGGCGTGGCCCCCGATTTGGGCGTCTCGCTGCGTGCGGGACTTGGACTTGCCGGTCAGTGTCTTTCTACCGGAATGCTTGTGCAGACCCCCGATGCTCGATCCGACTCGCGCATCGATGCGGCCGTTGCCCGCCAGCTTCAACTCGGTTCGGCGGTGATTGTGCCGATCTGCGTCCCAGGCAAGATTGCCGGCGTGCTGGGTGTGTTCTCGCGGCACCCGCGCGCCTTTGACAACTTCCACATTCGCCGGCTGGAACGCTTAGCAGCCGTGGTTGCCATCGCGCTGCAGGCACCCCTGGTTGAGCCGCCGGGAGGGGAGTCGAAACCCGGAATCACAGCCGCATCCGACAGACCCGAGAAATCCCGCATAGTCCCAACCCTGCCGACTCCAAAGCCCCCGGTCGATAGCCGCCCACTGCATCGACTGGAGTCTCTCTGGGACATGATAGAAATCTCGCAGCATAGGCGAGGCGGCTCAAGCCCCTTGCAGTGAACAAGCCGCGAACCCAGAGGCATCGGTGGACAGAGCTTACCCGACAGAACTGCCCCACTCAAGCAAAAGAGGCTTGAGTGGGCCACCCGCCTGCGCCCGCCACTGGAGGGACTCCAGCGAACGCGACGCGCACCTCCAGCCTTGGTTGCACTACTACAACTTCACCCGACCTCATGGTAGTCTCAATTACGCTCCACCAATCAGCCGCGCTGATCCAGGTACAACGTCTTGAGAATCTACAGCCACCCACCAGCGCAAGAATCTTGCAATCTGCTCCATTGGCCGGGATTATACTGTTGAACATTCGGAACTCACAAAGAAAGAATGTCCGCCCTGGCGCGCGGACTCCGGGTTTTCGAGTCAGAGGGTGAAATCATGTTTCCCAAGCTTTATCTCGCCAAGCAGACATTTGCTCGTCCGCGCGTGGAAGCCATCAAGAGCACCGTCTATCAGGAGCTGGAAAAACTCGGCATCAAAAAGCGGTTGCCCAAGGGCGCCAAGGTTGCCATTACCGCCGGCAGCCGGGGGATCAACAGAATCGTTGAGATGACCCGGATCACTGTCGATTATCTGAAGGAAAACGGGTTTGAGCCCCGTCTGATTGCCGCCATGGGAAGCCACGGCGGCGGTACCGCCGAGGGGCAACGGGAAATCCTCAACAGCCTGGGGATGACGGCGGACGCCGTGGGAGCGCCCGTGCTGGTCGGCGCGGAAACCGTCGAGGTGGGCAAGACCGCGCAGGGATTGACCGCCTATATCAATCGCCATGTGCTCGATGTGGACGGCGTGATTGTCCTCAACCGCATAAAGGGCCACACCGCCCTGGTGGGAGACATGCAAAGCGGTCTCACCAAGATGTGCGTGGTCGGACTCGGCGGGCCGAGCGGAGCGCAACAGTTTCATAGTTTGGGCATCAGGGAGCTGCCGGCGTGTCTGCGTGAGATCGGAACAATTCTGATCGAGAAGACGCCGATCCTGGGCGGGCTGGCGATTATCGAAAACGGCTTCGAGGAGACCGCGCACATCATTGGCGTGGAGGCCCGCAAGTTCATCGAGGAAGAGCCGAAGCTTCTGGCAACAGCCGTCAAGCTGATGCCGCTGCTGCCCGCCGACAAACTCGACATCCTGGTGATTGAAGAGATGGGCAAGGACTACAGCGGCACGGGGATCGATACAACCGTCGTCGGCCGCTTCCGGGTGAAGGGCGAGCCGGAGCCGGAGACGCCCTTTATCAAGCGCATTGTGCTGCTGGATATTTCCGAGGGCTCGCACGGCAATGCCAATGGAATAGGGCTGGCGGACCTGGTGACTGACAAACTTGTCAGCAAGGTGGATTTGAAATCCACTTACCTCAACGTTATAACCACAGGCTTTGTGCAGCGCTGTTTCACGCCGCTGCATTTCCCGAGCGAGCGAGAAACCATCGAGATGGCGATCGCGAGCCTGGGGCGCATTGCGGCCAAGGATCTGCGGCTGATGATCATTGCCACCACGCTTCACCTGGAGAAGGTGTATGTCTCCGAGGCGCTGGTTGCGGAGCTGAAAACGAGGCCCGGCGTGGAGGTGGCCGCCGAACCGGTGGCGCTCGAATTCGATGCCGGCCGCAACCTGGTGCACCGGCTGATGGCGCACAAAGCCAGCCAGACACACGCATAGTGGGCTGCTGAAAAACAGGCTTGCTTTGATGTGAGCATGCAAGCAATTGCGCTGTAGCTCTGTGGGTCACACATTCCGTAGCGCCTCGCTTGGTGCTTCGGCGCGTTTTTCAGCAGCCTGCTAGCACTTTGAGCACCGAACAGAATAAGGAGCGAGACGAGTGAACGATAAAGTTCTTATACAGGCCGGACCCCTGCGGAAGTTTTGCGCCGAGCTGTTCGAGAAAGCCGGCATGCAGCCGGAGGAGGCGTCGATCAACGCCGATACCCTGGTGGACGCCGATCTGAAGGGCATTGATTCGCATGGCGTCAGCCGCCTGCCGATCCATCTCAAACGCATCAAGATGGGGATCGTTCGCGCCAACTATGAAATGAAGACGGCTTCGGACAGGCTTTCGGCCGCGGTCATTGACGCCTGCAACTCCATGGGGCCTTACGTGTCGGTGAAGGCGATGGAGCTGGCGATGGAAAAAGCCAGGCACACGGGAGTGGCGTTCGTCACGGTGAAGAATTCCAACCATAACGGAATCGCCGCCTACTACGCCGAGCGTGCACTGCCGAACGGAATGATCGGCATTGCCGCCACCAATAGCAAAGCGCGCATGGCGGTTTATGGGGGCAGGGAACCTTTCCTCGGGACGAATCCGTTCGCGGTGGCGATTCCGGCGGATCGACAACGGCCAATCATCGCCGACATGGCCACCAGCGTGGTCGCGCGCGGCAAGGTGGCGGCCGCGGCCAAGAACAAGCAGCCTCTCCCGCCAGGCTGGGCGCTGGACAAAGAAGGCGAGCCGACGACCGATGCCGCCGAGGGTCTGAAAGGGACGGTCGTGCCGTTTGCGGGTTACAAGGGGTCGGCCATCGCGCTGGTCATCGATGTGTTGACAGCGGTTCTGTCGGGATCGCTGTTCGGTCCTTATGTCAGGGACCTTTACACGGATTTCAACGAGCCGGCGTGCATCAGCCACCTGTTTGGCGCGGTCAACGTCGAAGCCTTCACGTCGCTCGCCAAGTTCAAGAGCGACATCGACCAGATGATTACCGAGATCAAGACCGCCAAGCCCGCCAAAGGAGTCAGCGAGATTTTTCTGCCGGGTGAAATTGAGCTTTGCAGGCGCGAAAAGTGGCGCAGGGAAGGGATTCCGCTGGCTGTTTCCTACGTTGACGATTTGCGCCGCGAAGCGGAGCAGTGGCAGGTGCCGTTCACGCTGTGCTGAAAGAGAAGAGATAAACCTGCGCACGGATTAGAGATTTTTTCATGGAGTCGATGAGGAAACGGCGAATCCCTCAGGGGCTAAAGCCTGCATTCTTGTTGGCGCGGGACGGCGCGGCTGAAGCCGCGCCCCTTCAAGGAACTATTTATGAAACAAGCTGTAGATAAAAGAAAAGGAAGGTAAGATCGATGTCCAATGTCGGTTTTCGCGTTCATACTAAAGTCAACAGACCGGCGAAAGAGCTGATCAGGAAGTTCGCCAAGTTTCCGGTGCCGAATATCGCCGATTGCATGGGCAGGATGTTTTGCGTTCATCCGGCGATTAAGCCATGCAATGGAGCCAAGTTGCTGGGCTCGGCGTTCACCGTCAGAGTCCCGTGCGGCGACAATCTGATGTTCCACAAAGCGATCGACATGATCGAGCCCGGCGACGTCATCGTGGTGGATGGCCAGGGCGATCTGACTCATTCGCTAGTCGGAGAGATCATGACCCGCTATGCCATGAGCAGAGGCTGTGCCGGGTTCGTCGTCGACGGAAGCATTCGCGACTTGGGCGTTCTCAAGGAGCTTGATTTTCCCGTCTTTGCGCGGGGCGCAAGCCCGATGGGCCCCTACAAGAACGGTCCCGGAGAGATCAACGTGCCCATCGCCTGCGGCGGAGTGCTGGTCAAACCCGGCTTCATCGTGGTTGGCGACGACGATGGCGTCGTGATCGTCGATCCGGTGGACGCCGAAGAGGTGATCAAGAGAACCGAGGCGCTGAATGCCAATGAGATCAAGACATTTGCCCATATCAAGGCGGGTACGCTTGATCGTAGCTGGGTAGACAAGAGCTTGAAAGAAAAAGGGTGCGAGATTATTGACTAGCGAAACTGCTCTGGCGGCAGGCCGTGAACAGTAGACCGAACGTCCTCAGCAAGCTGATACCTCGCTGCGCGATAAGAATGAGGCACCCCGAACGTAAAGTTCAATCGAGGTTTGACAATGAATTCGGGCAATTCGGAAAACACAAAGGGCTATAGGATTGGCGTGGTTGCGCTGCTCACGGCAGGCACGTTCATCAACTCGATGGACCGTGCAAGTTTGTCGGTGGCCGCGCCTTTCATTATCAAGGAATTTCACATCAGCACGGTGGCCATGGGCGTGGCGCTGTCGGCTTTCTTCTGGACCTACGTCATTGGCAATTTCCCGTCCGGATATCTGGCCGACCGGTTTGGAGCTAAGACCGTGCTGGGATGGTGTGCGGCGATGTGGTCGATCTTTTCGGCGATCACCGGATTCGCTCACAACGTTACGCACATTCTGTTATCCCGGCTTGGCGTGGGTCTCGGCGAGGCCGCTGCTCTGCCGTGCACCAATAAGATCGTCGCCGGAAATTTCCCCAGCCAGGAACGCGGCACAGCCATTGCGGTTTCCTTGACCGGAATACGTTTGGGCATGGCTGCGACTCCGTTCCTGATGGCCTTCCTGATCATACATTGGGGCTGGCGGGTCGCCTTTTTCGGAACCGGCATCGGCAGCTTGTTGTGGTGCGTGGTCTGGTATTTCTGGTTTCAAGACCGATCGGAGATGCGAGCCCGGCAAGCCGTCGCGCGCCCGCAACCCCTCAAGATCCCCTGGGCCCAGGTGTTTAGCAACCGGGCGATCCTCGGATTGCTGGTGGTGAAGTTCACGCAGGACTTCCTGCAGTGGTTGTTCCTGACGTGGGTGCCTTCTTATCTGGTCATGGAGCGTCACTTCTCCATCGTCAAAATGGGCATCTACGGTTCGCTTCCCTATGCCACGGCCTGCGTGACCCAGCCCTTCGTGGGTATGTGCTCTGACTGGCTGATCAGGCGCGGCTGGAGCATCAATCGCGCCCGCAAGACGATCCAGGTCGTGCTGCAGATACTTTCCTCTACCGTGATCGTGGTGGGGTTTGTCGATGATCCCATGATCGCCGTGTTCTTCCTGACGCTCTCGATCGCCGCGGAATCCAACGCCGCCGGCCATATCTGGGTAATCATCTCGGAAGTGATTCCGCCAAAGCTGGTCGGTTCCGTTGGAGGCCTTATCAACGCGTTCGGCTCGGCCGCCGGAATACTTTCACCCATCTTGACTGGGTTGGTCGTGAAGCTGACTGGCAGCTTCCGCCTGGCGCTCACGCTTGGCGGATGTTCGATTCTGGTGGCGAGCGTCTTCACCATCTGGGTCGTGCCGAGGCTTACGGTTCTGGCCCTCGGCAAGGAAGGACCTCAAACTCCTGCCGTGGCGAGCGCCAAGGCTTAGTCGGAATTGTCGAGGTTGCGGGTAGCGGCTGGGATTTTCCAGTCAGTTCGCTGCATAAGTTTCAGGATGTCATCCTGAGCGGAGCGAAGGATCCCCGGACGCTGTCCCAACCCGCTTTCTGGGCTTTTTGAGTTCCTTCGCTTCGCTCAGGATTTCGGCAGGCGGCTCAGACGCCGCCAAACCGCCTCAACTTCGCTCACTACGTTCACTCAGAATGACACCTCGAAGAACTATTGCGCGATCTTCCGCGGCGCGAAAATCCTCACTGCACCGGAATCCCCAACACGCGCGGTGTTGCGCATGTTGGGGTGGAAATTACTTCGTCCGATAGATTGCCAATGGCGCCCAGGTCTGGCACACGGGCATCATTTCAATCGCATTGATATTGACGCGCGAAGGCCTGGTGGCAGCCCAGTGCACGGCATCCGCAATGTCGTCGGAGCTGAGCGGAGCCGCGCCATCATAGACTTTTGCCGCTCGGTTCTGGTCGCCGTGGAAGCGGACCTGAGCGAACTCCGTGCCCGCCACCATGCCGGGAGCGATGTCGGTGACGCGCAGTGGCGTGCCAAACAGGTCGGCGCGCAGATTGCGCGAGAACTGCTGCACAAAAGCCTTTGAAGCGCCGTAGACGTTGCCTCCCGGATAAGGCCAGGCCCCGGCAGTAGAGCTGATGTTGACGATGTGCCCGCGCCCGCGCGCCACCATGCCGGGCAGCACGGCCTTGGTCAGATAGATCAGCCCCTTCACGTTGGTATCCACCATGCGGTCCCAGTCGTCGAGATCGGCGCGCTGCGCCGGTTCAAGTCCGAGGGCAAGCCCGGCGTTGTTGACCAGCACATCTATTTCCGCGAAGCCGGCGGGCAATCCGCTCAGCGCTCGCTCGACGGCGGCACGGTCGCGAATGTCCAAGATAAGCGGATGGACTTTATCCGCGCCCAGCTCTTGCGCTAGCGTGTTTAGCCGTTCGCCGCGCCGGGCAGCCGCGACAATTTTTGCGCCGTCTTTCGCAAAGCGCCGTGCAATCGCTGCTCCGAATCCAGCGGTCGCGCCTGTAACCAGTACGATCATTCCGTCCACCTTCCTACCCCGCGCAATCCGCAACGTCGTTGCGGGGCTGCAAATGTCCGGCCTTCGAGTTTCGTGCGCGCCAGCGCTCAGTGAAATCTCGTGGACCGGGTACTCTATATTTCTACTAGAGTAGTGCATCACAAGTCGAATAGCTTAAGGGAGATGTCATTCTGAGCCGGAGCGACGAGCGCCTGTGGCCGGAGCAGCCAAGCTGCGTACCCTTCCACCCCAACAAGCCAACAACGGGCTTGTCGGGGACCCCGGTCCGACGTTGCGTTTGAGAAGCAAGAAGCTATTCGGGCGGAGGCGAAGAATCTATGTATTTCGGCACAGGAAAAATGCATAGATCCTTCGCTTCTCCACCCCAGCAACGGCAAAAGCGGCCGTCGCTAGGGACCCCGGCTCGCTCAGGATGACATCGAAAGAGGGCAACGCCGCCTTCCAATAACGGCTCATTTGTTTGACGCACTGCACTGGAGTCGGACGGAAAGCGGCAGTAGATAATTGCGCCCCGGCACGGCTGAAGGCGGAGCGCCGGGCGGATCGCCAACCAGCGGAATGCGCTCTATAAATGGGGGGGAATCGGGCGTAAAATTGAAATATAGAGCCAGTGCAGCCGCCGGAGATTTCTGGGCAGTTGTGTGCCTGGCGGGTCAGGGAGGATTCGATGTGCCTCGCCGTGCCGGGAAAAGTGCTTGACTGTGATGAGAGCAGCGGTGTCCGTGAAGGCCGCGTGCAGTTTGCAGGGATTGTGCGCCGCGTGCGGCTGGATTTTGTGCCCGAGGCAGAGGTCGGCGATTACGTGATGGTGCACGTTGGTTTCGCGATCAGCCGCGTCGACGCCGAAGAAGCGGAGCGCACGCTTGCGTTGCTGTCCGAGATGGGAGCGCTGGCCGATGAGTTAGGGTCCCCGGAAGATGCAGCGGATGCGGCGGCAAAAGAGCCAGCACGCACGGATCGCTCCAAAGTGAACTAGAGAGATGAGCGGCGCGATTAGCAAGCTGCGGAGGAACGCGCCGAAGCCGGGGTCCCCGACCAGCCCGCTGTTGGCTGGTTGGGGTGGAAGCCGGGGTCCCCGACCAGCCCGCTGTTGGCTGGTTGGGGTGGAAAGCCGGGGTCCCCGGCCAGCCCGCTGTTGGCTGGTTGGGGTGGAAAGCCGGGGTCCCCGGCACGCGCCGTTGTTGCGCGTGTTGGGGCCAGAGAGACCTCGTGAAGTATATCGACGAGTATCGAGATCATCGCATCGCCCACGCGCTGGCTGCTGAAATCTCCAGCCGCGCCAGCCGTAAGTGGGTGTTGATGGAGATCTGCGGCGGGCAGACGCACACCATCATGCGCTACGGTCTCGACGAGTTGCTCGGCGACAATATCGAACTGGTGCACGGCCCTGGTTGCCCCGTCTGTGTCACTCCCCTGGAGACGATCGACAAGGCCATCGAACTCGCATCGCTTCCCGATGTCACGCTGGTTTCCTACGGCGACATGCTGCGGGTTCCGGGCTCGCGCTCGGACCTGTTCCAGGCCAAAGCCAAAGGCGGCGATGTGCGCGTTGCGTACACTCCGCTGGAGGCGCTGAAAATCGCGCGGGCGCATCCCGAGCGCCGCGTCGTGTTTCTCGCTATCGGCTTCGAGACCACGGCTCCGGCCAATGCCATGGCTGCATGGCAGGCCAGGCACGAAGGCTTGCGAAACTTTTCCATGCTCGTTTCGCAGGTGCTCGTTCCCCCGGCGATTCGCGCCTTGATGAGCTCGCCTGCGAATCGCGTTCAAGGTTTCATCGCCCCGGGGCACGTGTGTACGGTGATGGGATGCGAGGAATACGAGGCGCTGGCGCGCGACTTCCACGTGCCGTTCGTCGTCGCCGGTTTCGAGCCCGTGGACCTGCTTCAGGCGGTGCTGCTGCTGGTGAAGCAACTTGAGGCCGGAACGGCGCAGCTCGAGAATCAGTACGCGCGCTCGGTTCAGGCCCGTGGCAACCCCGCCGCCCGCAAGATCATGCAGGACGTTTTTGAGATCGCCGACCAGAAGTGGCGCGGACTCGGCACGATTCCCGCCAGCGGCCTGCGGCTACGCGAGGCGTACGCGGATTACGATGCGGTGAGGATTTTTGGGCTGGCCGACATCACGGTGGAAGAGCCCGCCGAGTGCATCAGCGCGCAGGTGCTGCAAGGATTGAAGAAACCGACAGACTGCTCAGCCTTTGGCTTGCGATGCATGCCGGAGAATCCGCTCGGCGCGCCTATGGTTTCCAGCGAGGGCGCGTGCGCCGCCTATTACCATTACCGGCGGCATACGGCGAACACTTAGCAGGCTGTGGCAGGGTAGACCACTAGTGTGGTGTCCGGAGGTTCGTGCAATAAATGTTTAGGGGTGTCATTCTGAGCGACCGAAGGCGAGCGAAGAATCTGCTTTTGTTTTCGATGTGCGAGAAAAGCAGATCCTTCGCTCCTTCACCCCAGCAACGGCAAAAACGACCGTCGCCGGGGACCCTGGCTGCGCTCAGGATGACACTCACAAAGTGTGTTTAGTTATGCGACGCATTCTGGGGCACCCTCCGCTACGCGCGAAAGCGGCCAGCGGGAAGCCCGGGGCGTGGAGCCGGGTAGACCAGTGGACGAGACGAAAACAATCGCCGGAATCATCTGTCCAACGCCGTTGCCCGTCAAGGATACGGTGGTGCTCGGCCATGGCAGCGGCGGAAAGTTGAGCGCCGAGCTGGTGCGCTCCATCTTCCTGCCGGCCTTTCAGAATCCGGCGTTGGCCAAGCTCAACGACCAGGCCGTGCTGAACGTGAACGGAACGCGGCTGGCATTCACCACCGATTCTTTCGTGGTCAAGCCGCTTTTTTTCCCGGGCGGAAACATCGGTTCGTTGGCCGTACACGGCACCATCAACGATCTCGCGATGTGTGGCGCGCGCCCGCTGTTCCTGAGCGTTGCCTTCATTCTGGAGGAAGGCTTTTTGCTCAACGAGCTGCGCCGGGTGGTTGATTCGCTTAGCCAGGCGGCTGCCGATGCGGATGTGCAAGTGGTGACGGGCGACACCAAGGTCGTCGAGAAGGGAAGCGGCGATCAGCTCTTCATCAACACCACCGGAATTGGGCTGGTGCCGGAAGGGCTCGAACTTTCCGCCGATCAGGCGCGGCCGGGCGACAAGATATTGCTCAGCGGATATATCGGCGACCACGGCATTGCCATTCTCGCGCAACGCGAGGGACTCGAGTTCGAGTCGCCAATCCAGAGCGACAGTGCGGCTCTGCACGGCTTGGTGGCGGAGATGATCGAGGCGAGTGCCGGGATTCCACGGGCTGCAGGTGAGGCGCGCCATCCGAGAGGTACGATTCGCTGCATGCGCGACCCCACGCGCGGCGGTCTGTCGAGCGCGCTCAACGAAATTGCGGAGCAGTCAAAGGTAGGCATCCAGATCGAAGAGTCCGCGATTCCAATCCGCGAAGAGGTACGCGGCGCTTGCGAGATGCTCGGGCTTGATCCGCTTTACGTAGCCAACGAGGGCAAACTGATCGCCATCGTCGAAGCCGGAGCGGCAGAGCCGATTTTGCAGGCCATGCGACGCCACCCTCTGGGCAGAGAATCGCGCCTGATAGGAACGGTCACGGAGCGTTCACCCGGAACGGTCATCATGCGGACTGCGCTGGGCACGAGCCGCATTGTCGATATGCTGGCGGGCGATCAGTTGCCGCGGATCTGTTGAGGGCCTGATGCACGAAATGGGAATCGCCCGGTAGGTCATCATGCACGAAATGGTAATAGCCTGCTCGATTCTGGACGCGGTGGCTAAGGAAGCGCAGCGCCATCCCGGAGCTCGCGCTACGAAGGTCGGCGTAAGGATTGGCGAGCTGGCGGCGATTGATCCCGAGGCGTTGCGCTTTTGCTTTGAGGTGATGGTGAAGGGCACGGAGCAGGACGGCTTGCAACTGGAAATCGATCGGGTGCCGCGCCAACACCAGTGCGCTGACTGCAAAGAAGAATTCGTGATCCGCGATTACGATTTTCGCTGTCCGCGCTGCGGTACGGTGAGCGTGGACTTCGCGTCCGGAGACGAATTGGAATTGACGTTTGTGGAGGTGTCGGAAGATGAATCGAGTTCCGCTGGAACGAAAAGTACTTAGCGAAAACGACAAGCTTGCCGCCGAGTTGCGGGCGCGCTTTCACGAACACGGAATTCTTTGTCTCAATATCATCAGCTCGCCCGGCTC
>Ga0187872_10001085_pt1 | contig 28883 bp, 26 predicted proteins | sample June2016WEW_16_4_FD_132973 | JGI IMG/M metagenome (GOLD analysis project Ga0187872, IMG submission 132973) | Peatland microbial communities from SPRUCE experiment site at the Marcell Experimental Forest, Minnesota, USA - June2016WEW_16_40 | ecosystem: Environmental > Terrestrial > Soil >...
CGCACTTCGACTCCCGAGCCTACCGGCGTCCCTATCCTCCTTGCTCAAACCAACCCCCCGGCCCAGTTGCGGCCAGAAAACCGCACCCCCGCCGCCGCTCCCTCTCTTACGTGCGGATTTGGGTTGATCCATTCGGCTTGACAAACGGTCGGCAGACATATATACACACCTAGGTATCTATAGTCAATATGAATTGCCCACGAACCGATCGGCAGCTCGTGGATTTTGGATGCCGGACCGTGAGATTCCTGGGAAAGGAAAATGTTATGAAGGCGCAGGGCGTCCGCAGGATGCTGCTAGCTTTGATTATTCCCACCATAGGATTGTTGGCGGCGGGGGCCGCGGCGCAATCATCGAATTCGACTCCGCCGGAGTCGTGGCCGCCGAAGGCCGCGCAGTACCGATTCCACATGATCGGGAATTCGCACATTGACGCGGTGTGGCTCTGGACGTGGCCCGAGGGCATGTCTGCGGTGGTCAGCGCCTTTCGATCAGCCCTGGAGCGCATGAAAGAGGATCCCGAGTTCACCTTCACCGCTAGTTCCGCGCAATTTTACGAATGGGTTGCGGCTACGGATCCAAAGTTGATCGATGAAATCCGTCAGCGCGTCGAAGAGGGACGTTGGGCGGTGGTGGGAGGGTGGTGGATCGAGCCGGACGTGAACATCCCGAATGGCGAAGCCCTCGTCCGGCAGGGGCTCTATGGCCAGCGCCTTTTCCAGCAATTATTCGGCCGCAAGGTGGAAATTGGATTCAATCCCGATTCCTTCGGCCACCCCGGCACGCTGCCCCAAATTCTCAAATTGCAAGGGCTTCGGGCCTACATTTTCATGCGCCCGCAGCCGCAGGAAAAGACTCTTCCCTCTGACCTTTTCTGGTGGGAGGGGGCGGACGGCACACGCATCCTCGCCTATCACATTCCCATCGCTTATGGTGATTACGACGGCCCCATCATGCATCGCGTGCATCGGATTGTAACGGACTTGCCGGAGCCGACCAAAGACTTGATGGCTTTTTACGGCGCGGGCGACCACGGGGGCGGCCCGACCAAAATCAATATTCAATCCATCCTCGCGGCCCGCAAGGAGGCGGGCGCGCCGACGATGGTCTTCAGCACGCCTGACAAATACTTTAGTGAGGTCAAGGCCCTTCCCAACCTCCCGGTTGTCGCCGACGATTTGCAACACCATTCCGTGGGCTGTTACACCGCCCTCTCGGAAGTAAAGAAAAACAACCGGGCAGCGGAAGCGGCGCTGGTGACGGGCGAGAAGTTTGCCACACTCGGCTCGGTGGTGGCGGGGTCGGATTATCCCCAGGGTGAATTCACTTCGGCGTGGAAAAAAGTACTGCTGATGCAATTCCACGATAGCCTGGCGGGGAGCGCCCTTCCCGCGCACTACGAGATGGCACGGCAGGCGCACGGATACGCCATCGAAGTGGGCACGCAAGCCATGTACCGCGCCGCGGAAAGAATCGCTTGGCAGATTCCCACCCTTGACTCGAATTCGGAGTATGTGGTGGTCTTCAACCCCCACGCGTGGGATGCCAACCTGAACGTCGAGTACGAATTGGGATGGGAATGGACCTCAGGGGCAACCCCGGAATCCCAATCCATCCAAACGAATTCCTCCCTCGTGGATGATCAGGGGCGCGGAATCACTCATCAATGGACGCAGGCCACCACCACGATTGACGACCGGAAGCGCCTGGTGTTCCGCGCGCCCGTCCCGGCCTTCGGATACCGGCAATTTCAGTTGCGAAAGGTCACTCCCGCCGCCGCGCCGGAGTCAAAGGTTCACGCCCAGGGGAACGAACTCGAGAACGAACACCTCCGCATCCGTTTCGCCGATGACGGCACCTATTCGATTTATGATAAGGACGCGAGAGCCGAGGTGTTTGGTACCGGAAGGGGCCGCGCCGTGGTGCTGGACGATCCCAGCGACACCTGGAGCCACGACGTGAAAGCCTACACCAAGGAGGTCGGTGCCTTTGACCAAGCCCATTACCGCGTGCTGGAGAATGGGCCGTTGCGCGCCACCATCCGGGTGCGTTCGCGTTTTGGCGCATCTTCTCTGGAAACGGACTGGGTACTTTATGCGGGGGCCCGAACTATCGAGGCGCGCGTCGCACTGGACTGGCACGAGCACCTGAAGATCCTGAAGTTTTCCTTCCCGGTGGACATACAGAACCCGCAGCCCACTTATGAAATTGCTTACGGTTATAAGGTGCGGAAAGCGCAGGGGAACGAAGATCCGGGCCAGCGCTGGATCGACGTGAGCGGCGAGCGAGGCGGAACCCAGTACGGCCTGGCGGTCATCAACGACGCGAAATATGGGTACAGTGTCAAAGGCAGCGACCTTCGCATCTCCATTGTGCGCAGCCCGGTCTATGCGCAATTTGAGCGCGACTTGAAACCTGATGGTGAATACTTATGGCAAGACCAGGGCCGCCAGACTTTTCGGATGCTCCTGGTGCCCCACGCGGGCGGGTGGCGGGAAGCGGGAATCGTGCGCATGGCGGAGGAATTTACCGCCCCTGCCCCAATTCTCTATCAGGGAATTCACCCGGGCAGCCGGCCCGCCGCGGCTTCCTTCCTTTCTGTCGACGTACCGAACGTTGTGGTCTCCGCCGTAAAAAAGGCCGAGGACAGAGAAGATATCATCGTGCGTTGCTATGAGACCGAGGGCAGGGCCACCACTGCCACTCTCGACCTCGGCCTCGTGAACCGGCGCTGGACGGGGACGTTCCGGCCTTTGGAAATCAAGACTCTTCGCGTGCCCCGCGCGGGAGGGGAAATTCGCGAGGTCAACGTACTGGAGCAGTAAGGCCCCGTCGCGTTTGCGGGAAGGAACGGCATGGACAATTCAATCGTAGCCTGGGGGATCTCGCTCGCGGTCATCTCGGGCCTCATGAATGGAACTTTCACGCTGCCCATGCGCTACCTGGGGCGGTGGTCGTGGGAGAACGTGTGGACGGTCTTCATAACAGTTGCGTGCCTGGTTATGCCGGTGGCGATATTATTCACCACGGTCTCTCATCCCCTCGCCGTCCTCTCCGCCGCGCCCACGCGCGCTGAGCTTATTGCCATCGCCACCGGGTTCATGTGGGGATTCGGCGCAGTGATGTTCGGGCAAGGAGTGAGCGCGCTCGGCATCTCGATGGCAAACACACTGGTGCTGGCCATCAGCGCCTCCCTGGGGTCTTTCCTGCCTATTCTGATTCTCGCGCCGGAGCGTCTGCGGCAGCCGCAGGGGGAATTCATTATGCTTGGCACGGTCGTGGCCATGGCGGGCATTGGATGTTGCGGTTATGCGGGAATTCTTCGCGAGCGGAGCGAAAAGCAACATGAAAAGGCCCCACGCGAAATGGTCGGCGCGGCGCGCCCCCTGTGGGCCGGGCTTCTCCTCTGTTCCGGATCCGGCTTGCTTTCCGCCCTGTTCAATATCGGTTACAGCCTTTCGCAGGGAATCATCGCCAGCGCTGTGCGGATGGGAAATGGCCCTTTCGCGGGGTCGAATGTCATCTGGCTGCTCGTCCTGGTGAGCGGGGCCGTTACTAACCTTGGTTTCTGCGGGTACCTGTTCCGCAAGAATCGGAGCTGGTCCAATTTTCTGCGGCCGGGGGTCACGCCCTTTTTCGGACTGGCGATTCTTATGGGCCTCTTGTGGGGCGGCAGCATTTTTGTTTACGGCTCGGCCGCGCCTAAACTCGGGAAATTAGGCCCGGCCATCGGATGGCCGATCAGTTTGACCGCCGGCCTGTTGACCGCCAACGTCTGTGGGTTCCTGGCGGGGGAATGGAAACTCGCTCCGACCTCAGCACGCCGTTGGATGTTGGTGGGCGTGGCAATCCTGTTGGGCTCGATAGGAATTCTGGGTTGGTCAGGCAGCGTAAGCTGAATTCGGAGGGGGTAGCGCGGACCTGGTTTGTAGGTCCGCGGCTTGTCCCCGAGGGCAAGGAAAAGCCGCGGACCTACAAACCACGTCCGCGCTACGATATTATCGGTGCGAAATCACGCTGGCGGTGTAGCGATCCCCCCGGAACAGGGAGTGCCCGTATTCGACGGGTATCCCATCCTTGGCGTAGACGATCCGCCGCATGGAAAAAAGAGGAAAGCCTGGCAAAATCTGGAGCAGTTTAGCGTCTTCCTTTTCTGCCGGGATTGCCTCCAGTTCTTCCTCGGACCATTCCACGGCAATCGCGTAACGCGTTTCCATGAGGGCATAAAGGGATTGATTCTCCAAGTCCTGTTTGGCGAGATCGGGAAACATTCGGGCGGGCAGGAGAATGGTTTCGAGACCCACGATTTCCTTATCCGCATACCGCAGGCGCCGAATGCGGTAAACTTCATCGTTGCGCCAGAGGCGAAGCAGGTTTGCCGTCGCCGCATCCGGCGCTGCTCGCTCGAATTGAAGAACCTTGGAGGACGGCTTAAGCCCGCGCCGGGTCATCTCCGCGGTGAAGCCGCGCAGTTTCTGAAAATCTTTCTGGATCCGTCCGGTGCTGATCATGGGCCGCTTGCCCTTCTCGATAATCAGCAAGCCCTCGGAACGGAGCGCTTGAAAGGCTTGCCGCACCGTCATCTTGCTCACGCCGAGCTTGGTTGCGCAGGCGCCCTCGGAAAAAATCACCTGGCCAGGCTTCAGCTTGCCCGCCTTGATCATGGCCTCTACTTGGTCGCGAATCTGGCGGTAGTAGGGAACGTAGCTGCCGCGTTCAAGGCTCAGGTCCGGTACTTCGACCTCATCGGGAGCGGCGGCGGGAATTGTGTTGGGCATGAAGCACCCTTTCTAGTCATCTAGGATACATTATAAGTAATATCGTGTGAGAATTGGGATGTCAAGACACTGTGTGGGCCGCACCCTCGTTATGTGCGGTGTGCGATGAATCAAAGGGAGTGGGCAATGAGGATGGCGGGCCTCTTGGTGTGCTAGTGGCTCGGCGCTATTCCGGCTGCTCCTGCCGAGACCAATGACCTTGCTCAAAAGTCTCAGCAGGGGCATGAATTGATGACGGCGGGGAAATTCGACCAAGCTATCCCCATCTATCGGGAACTCCTTCTGGCCGATCCCAAAAATCCCGGTGAAGGCCGCGCCGCGATGCGCATTGGCCTGTTGGAAATCTGCGCCGGCGCCGGGCGTGGCGTCCGCAAAGGTTCCGTCTCCCAGGTCGGCGAAGATCGTGTTGGTCTGCTTGTACTGCGAGGCTTGGAACATCGTCACATCTTCGAACTTGCCATTGCCAAGGTTGTGGTAAAACGTGTTCTTGAAAACCCCCGTCACGAAAAGGTCCACGTGGACGTCGTTGTCGCAATCCGCCGCCGCAGCGCCCATGGAATAGCCGGACCCGCTGGCGCCGGCCTCCTCGGTCACTTCGGTGAATTTCCATCCCCCGTTGTTGCGAAAGAGCCGGTTGAAATAGCAGGGCGAATCCTTCTCGAGCGACGGATTTGTAGATGCTGAGCGGCAGTCTTCCGCCGGGATTGTAATCGCCGAACAAGACATCCGCGATCGCCGTGCCTCCTTCCTCTCCGGGGTACCAGGCCTCGACGATCGCCCCCGCGTGTGCGCTGGCCCAGGCGGTGGTAACGGGACCGCCATTCAAGAGGAGGAGGACCGTGGGCTTGCCGGTCGCCACTACGGCTTCGAGCAGTTCTTCCTGCGCGCGGGGAAGATCGAGGTTGGTGCGATCCCCCCAATAAAAGCCATCCATATCGATTTCGAACTGCTCATTCTCGAGGTCCCCCGACAGCCCCAGCGCCACCGCCACCACATCGGCGGATTTGGCGGCTCGAACCGCTTCGTCCAAAGCCGTGGCGATGGTCGGGGGTTCAACCGGTTCGCAGCCTTTCGCGTAGATGACCTTGGTTAGCGGGGACACCTTCTGCCGGATTCCCACCACGGGAGTGATGGCCAGCGATGGCGTTCCAAAGTAGTTGCCCAGGAGCGCCTTGACGTCATTGGCATTGGGGCCCACGACGGCAATTGATTTCAGTGCCTTTCTCAAGAGCAGGAGGTGATGATCATTCTTGAGCGAAGGCAGGCTTCAAAGGCTGGCAGATAAGTTTCGCGCAGATCGCGCTCATCCACCTGGGCGTTGAAGCGGTGCCGCTCCGGTTCGGGTCCGCTGTGGGCGGCAAAATGCCTGGGCGTCGCGACGACCTTTAAGTATTGCGGATCGTTGCCTTGGTGCCCTTGCACGCAAGCGATTAAACTGCGGCGATTCCAGGAATTGCGCCTGACATATTGTCGTCTTTCCCGGCGCGGCTACAACTTACAATATATACGAAACTATATAGGTATAAAACTTCATAGTTTTCCCGTCTGGGAAATTTCGAATTCTCCAATTATTTCCGTCACTTGTGGTTCTAAAAAGCAATCGGAATGGTGGAATCATAATTGCTTATCTAGCTATGATTGCGGTTTGGCTTGTTTCCCAGGTGCAAGCAGCGACTACACAATTTTTCCTTTAGGCGAACAACGTGTGCAAGTCGATCAATAGACATCAATGGAGGATGCTCATGAGTGAGAGGGACGCTGATTCTCCTTGCGAGCCTATTGTTTCTTGCCCTGCTTAGAGTTCGGACGCAGGACACATCCAGCACCATTGGAGCGGTGATGGATTCTACTGGCAGCGGAGTCCGCAAGGGCACGTCTTCCGCTGCCTTCGCTCGTAAGGGTTTCATCCGCCATCTAGTCAGTGACGTAGCAGGGGAGTATTCGGTCAGTCCGATCGCTGTCCGTAGTTACGTGTACATCATCGAAAGGAGAGACCTATGAAGCTGAAGTGGCTTGTCGCAATTATGGGCCTGCTGATGATGCCTGGTGGCGCGTGGGCGCAACAGAGCACGGGTACCATCACTGGCGCAGTATACGACTCCACGGGAGCCATCGTCCCGGGAGCCAAGATTACCGCGCAGAACCTAAATACACACTTTACCTGGGACACGGTGACCACCGGCTCAGGTGAATACAGGTTTTCGTTTCTCCCGGTGGGCACATACCAGATCGCGGCCGAGGTCCACGGTTTCACCAAAACAGTGCGGACAGGGGTCACTCTGAGCGCCAGCGAAACGGTTCGTGCCGACTTGGACGCTCAAAGTTGGGCCGGTCACGCAGGAAGTGACGGTGGAGTCTAACGCCACGCCGGTAGCGACCGAGAACTCCGATCTCGGCAATACGGTGTCCGGCACGCAGACACAGCAACTTCCCCTCAGCACCCGGCAGTTCATCCAGATGCTGACGCTGGAGCCGGGCGTGAGTTCAGATATCGTGAGCGAGCCGGGTTTCGCCTCACTCTCCATGGCGTCCGTTTCCGTCAACGGCATGCGCGAGAACCAGAACAATTACCTGATTGACGGCGTCAATAACATCGACGTCTACAATGGCAACAACATGGTGACTCCCAACCTGGACGCCCTGGCCGAGTTCCGCGTGGAACGAGCTTCCTACAGCGCGGACACGGGCCGCAGCGCCGGCGCCACAGTCAACCTGATTACCAGGTCCGGCACCAATCAACTCCACGGCAGCGCTTTTGAATTTCTGCGCAACGACAAGCTGGACGCCCGCAACTTTTTTGCCTATAACGAGTCGGACCCGACCACCGGGGCCGAGATGCCCGGCACCGCCCGGCCCGAGAACCGCTACAATAATTTCGGGTACACCTTCGGCGGGCCCCTCAAGAAGGACAAGCTCTTCTTCTTCTGGTCGCAGGAATTTCGCCGCATCATCCAGAGCGGCGGGACAGCTTTGACCTACGTCCCCACGGCGGCGGAAAAGGGCGGCACCTTTAATGAGACCCTGACCAACCGTATGGGCAAGACCACCCCCGGCGGCGCGCCCTGTGTGGCCTCGGCGGGCGGGGTGAGCACGGTCGATCCCAGTTGTATCGATCCCAACGCCACCTTGTTACTGAATACCTTCTGGCCCGCTCCCAATCCCGCGGTCCAGATTCCGGGCTACAACTACTCCTCCTCAAATCCGGACGTCACCAGGACGCGGGAAGAACTTTTCCGCCTCGATTACAAGCCGACGGAGAAACTCACCATCTGGGGCCGCTACACGCAGGACAATGACACCATCTCATCGCCCTATGATATATGGCATGACAATGCCATTCCTAACGAGGCCGGCAGCTACGAGCAGGAACCCCTTCAGAACGCGGGGCTGAATCTGACTTACACTTTCTCGCCTTCCTTGATCAACGAATTCCAATACAGCTACGACCACAACCTCATCCGCATCGAAGAGACCTACGCCTCCCGCAGCCGGGCGGCGGGGCTCAACATCCCCTATTTGTTCCCGACCAACGCCGCGGGGAATGCCGAGGATCGCATCCCGTCGCTGTATCTCTATACCGGCAACTATGCCAGTATCACCGTCGAGTGGCCCTTCCGGAACACTTATTTCTACTCGAAATTCACGGATAACCTTTCCTGGGTCAAGGGCAAGCACAATATCAAGTTTGGCGGATTGCTCACGCGCCAGGGCAAGGGGGAAGACAACGTTCCGGACAACCAGAACGGGACCTTCCAGTTTACTGGGATCGGCACGCAGAATCCCAACGACATAGGGGCGGTGCCGGGAGACGCAGTGGCCGATATGTTGTTAGGTGTGGCGGGCAGTTATTCCGAGGACCCCACCAAGCCGCACATGATCCTGCGTTACTGGGACTTCGAGGCTTATGCGCAGGATACCTTCAAAGTGACGCCCCACCTTACCTTGAATTACGGCGTGCGCTACAGTCTCTACACGCCGGAACATGACGAACACGGCGTGCTCGCCAACTTCGTCCCGCAGTATTACAACGCGGCCGCCGCTCCCACGGTGGACACTTGGGGCGCCATCATCTCACCGGCGAACTGGAACTACTTGAACGGGATCTACATCGCCACCAACGCGGCGAGCACCTACCTGAGCCAGCCGGGCGCGATCAAGTCGCCCTACGGCGAGGCCATTTACGCACCCAGCAAGGATAATATTGCTCCTCGTCTGGGCTTCGCCTGGGACGTTTTCCACAATCAAAAGACCTCGCTGCGCGGCGGCTACGGCATGTACTATGACCGCTGGGCTCCCTACACCCTCTGGATGAAGAACACCCCGCCTTTCAACTACCAGGAGGCGGTTACGCTGACCGAACTCTCGAATCCCGCGGCGGGCGCCTTGAACGGTGAGAGCGTGGTGGGGCTCAGCAACATCGCTCCCCATTTTGGTGTTCCCTACAATCAGCAGTGGTCGCTGGGCGTTCAGCAGGAAATCATGCGCGATACCGTCCTCGACGTGAGCTATGTGGGGAGCAAAGGAACCCACTTGTTGCGGACCCGCAATTTGAATCAAGCCACAACCCCGAACCTGGACGTGGAAGAAGGCAATGCGGGGGGCATTAATCTGCTGCCCTACCAGGGCTTCGGAGGCATGACCTACTTCGAGCCCAGCGCGGTCTCCAACTACAATAGCTTGCAAGTGTCCCTGAACCGCCGGTTCTCGAAGGGCATGTCTTTCCAGGCCGCCTATACCTTCTCCAAGACCCTCTCTGACGCAGACAACGACGCGGCCTCGCCCCAGAATAGCTACAACCTCTCGGCGGAACGGGGCTTGGCAACGTATGACCGGCCCCAGATGCTGACCTTCAACTACGTTTGGGAACTTCCTTTCGCCAAAGGCATGAAGGGCCCCCAGGGCAGGATTCTGGACGGCTGGGTGCTGTCCGGTATTACCTCGTTTGATTCCGGGAATGCCTACTCGATTTATGCCACGGCGGCCTTCTCCGGAGTGGCGGGTGCCGGTTCGGAACGCGCGGACCGCGTCCCCGGCGTGAGTGTCTCCGGGCCGAAGACCGTGGCGGAGTACTTCAACACGGCCGCTTTCACCAATCCGGCGGTCTTGACGTTCGGCAATTCCGCTTACGGGATCCTGCATGGGCCGGGTACGAACAACTGGGATATTTCGCTCGGAAAAAACACCAAGCTCCATGAGAATGTCAATCTCCAGTTCCGGGCGGAATTCCTCAACGCGTTCAACCACGCTTCCTTCAGTGGAATCAACACCTCTCTCGCTTCCGGGCCGGCCTTCGGCGCCATCAACAGCGCGCGCGATCCCCGGCTCATTCAATTTGGATTGAAGGTCCAATTCTAGGGCCCTTCAGCCCTGAAATGATCGGGCGGGCCGCGGCTACGACCCGCCTCTTTTTCATCGCATTCAGCCCGGAGGGGAGCCAACCCGGAGACGATACCCGGCTTGCTTCCCTCCTGGCGCGAAGGGGACCATTTCCGATGCCAGAACTTAACCGGCGGGATTTTCTTGCGGTCTTGGGCGCGGGTGCTGCGATGCTGGCGGCTTCTCCGCAGAGTGCGAATTCAGCATCGCCATCCACCCCCATCAAGCCGATTTCAGGAAGTTGGTTTGAATTTCAGCATCCCTCTACCGTTGAAGGGGTCGATTGGAATTCCACTTGTGCCCGCTTCACCGGCCAGCAGTGGGATGCGAAGATCAAGGAAATCGCCCAGGTGGGGATGGAATACCTGGTGCTCATGGGAACCGGGCTCTACTACCGGTCCTTTGTCCCCACGAGAATTTCTTCCGGGTGGCCCTTGGCCTGTGCCGACCCATTGGAAGCAGTTCTCTCGGCGGCAGACAAGTACGGCGTCAAGTTCTTTATTGGCGCTGGTTTCTACGGTGATTGGGAAAGCCCCAATACCATCTCAGATCCCGTGGCCGCCAAGAAGCGGCTGCAGGCAATCGCGGAGATCACCCGGCTTTACAGCCACCACCGAAGCTTCTACGGTTGGTACTGGCCAGATGAGATTGAGATCATTCCACGCTTCACAAAGCAGTACATTCAATACGTCAATACTTCTTCGCGGCTGGCGCGCCAGTTGACACCGAAAGCCCGCATCCTGATCGCCCCTTATGGAACGCGGTTCGCCGTCCCCGACGATGAATATGTGCGGCAGTTGGCGGCCCTGGATGTGGACATTATCGCTTACCAAGACGAGGTTGGGGTCCGCAAGTCGCGGGTGGAAGAGACACCAGCCTATTACGAAGGGCTGAAGAAGGCGCATGACCGCGCGCAGAGAGCGGCGATCTGGGCGGATGTAGAGATCTTCGAGTTTGAGGGGGCCCTTAAGAAAAGCCTGCCGCCCCCCACTTTCTTAGATCGCGTCATCCGGCAGTCGGAGACTCTTTCACCCTCCCTTGCTAAGATCATGGAGGGTTTCGAGCTTGGGGCGGGCGTCTATGCCAGCGCGTTGCTTCCTGCCTCTTTTGAACGTGTCCTCCGCCAGTTGGGTGCTGTCTCGCCTTGGGTTGATAAGATCCTGGTATACCAATACCAGGGAATGATGAACGAACCTGGTTCTGCGGCTTTTTGCGGGTCTCCGGAGTCAACCAATCTCTACACGGCCTACGTAAACTGGCTCCACGCGCAGAGGCAAGGCACAATGAAGGAGTCATGAGGTAGGCCGCTCTGTTCTGACTCCTGGGTTCTAATTTTATGATTCCACGTAACGGAGTCGCCGGAGGTAGTTATTCGCGTGTTTCCTTACCGGGCATGGGGGCTGTATGAAATCGCCAAGTAAGTTACCCTCTGAAATCTGCAGAAACCTGATCGTATCGTGCCAGGCTTCCGAGACCAGTCCCTTCCGAGAACCGGCCGCGATGGCGCGGTTCGCCCAAGCCGCCGTGGAAGGTGGCGCGCGCGGAATTCGCGCCGAGGGGCTGGAGGACATTCGCGCGATTCGAAAGGCTGTGCGCGTCCCGATCGTGGGAATCTGCAAGGTCAGGCAAGACGATGGAGAGATTCTCATCACACCCTCTCTCGAAGGCGCTCGGGAATTAGTGGAAGCGGGGGCAGATTTAATTGCGCTCGATTGCACCGCCCGCGGCCAAAGGTATGGAGCGCTCGATCGGCTTCGGAGAATTAGAAAGGACCTCGGGGTTCCCGTCCTTGCCGATATTGCTACGGTTGAGGAAGCGGCACAATCGGCGGAAGCAGGGGCGGACGCGGTTCTGTCCACGCTCCGCGGGTACACTTTAGAAACCAGCCACGTGGTGGAGTTTGAGCCGTCTTTTATCGCCGAGTTGGTGCGTACCGTCAACGTGCCGGTCATTGCCGAGGGTCACATCCGGGCGCCCCGTGAGATTCGCGCCGCGCTTGATGCCGGCGCTTTCGCGATCATCATAGGAACCGCCATCACCCGGCCCGAGATAATCACCCAGAGGTTTGTCTCCGCCATTGAGGGTTGGCGCCACCTCCATGATCCCCACCACACTTTCATTGGCATCGACCTCGGCGCAACCAATACCAAATCCGGACTCGTCACCGGCCGGGGGGAATTGCTATCGCAGTCGGTGACGGCGACTCCCTGGAATGACGGGCGCAAGGCCCTGCTGAAGCATTTGGAGCAGTGCGTCTCCACCTGCCGCGAGGAAGCACAGGGGCGGGGGCTTGAACCGGAGGCAATTGGTCTGGCCACGGCGGGCTGGGTCGATCCGGCATCCGGCGAAGTCGTCTACGCCACGGAAAACCTTCCCGGCTGGACGGGGGCGAATCCGGGCGCATACCTGCGCGAGGTGTCTGGACTGCCGGTCGCGGTTGAGAACGACGCGAACGCATTGGCGGTTGCTGAAAAGCACTTTGGGGCGGCAAAGAACGCCACGGATTTTGTCTGTATTACCTTGGGTACGGGGGTGGGAGGCGGCTGTTATATCGGCGGCCGGCTCAATCGGGGCCGCCATTTCTTTGCCAATGCTCTGGGTCATATGCCGGTTGTGCCCGGAGGCGCGCCCTGCACGTGCGGCAAGTCAGGGTGCCTGGAATTATATGCGAACGCCTCAGCCCTCATGCGCTACGCCGCCAACGGGAATTTCACCAACTGTGAAGAAATCATTGCTGCGGCCCAAGCGGGAGAGCAGACTGCCACGTGTGCCATTAAAGCCCTTGCCAGATATCTCGCGGTCGGGTGCGCTTCCATCGTGAACCTCCTCGACCCGGAGATGTTGATTCTGGCCGGCGGGCTCGCGCAGGATAACGATCTCCTGGTGAGATTTCTCACGGAAGAGTTGGCGAAACGCGTCACCGTGTGGCCCGAGCGTCATCTGCAAGTGCACGCCTCGCGTCTGGGATACTCGGCAGGAGTGCTGGGTGCCGCCGCCGTGGCGTCGCTTGCGGGCTGCTCTGCCAACGGTAGAACATCATCGTTCCTTAAAGAGGTGGTTATTGAGTCACCGCCTCTCATCCAAAGAACATCCGGTTAGCTTCCATGCTCTCAAGACGCGCATTCCTCCGCACCCTCGCAGTTTCAGCGCTTGCGGCGAGAGGGGAATGCACCTTCAGCTCGAGCGATCGCATTCAGGTGGGTGTGTGTGCCCGCCCGTCTGATCTCAACCAGGTCGAGCGCTACGGTTTTGACTATCTTGAGCCGCCAGTAGCCGAAGTTTCCGCCATGACCGAGGCTGAGTTCAACGCCTTCAAGTCTCGCGTTCTCGCCTCGCGTCTGCGCTGCCGCAGCTTTAACAGTTTCATCCGCTCGCTGCGGGTAGTGGGTCCGGGTGTGTCACCGCCGGCCCTTGAAGCCTATCTCGATACTTGTCTCCCCAGATGCCGCGAGCTCGGCGGTGAAATCATCGTGTGGGGCAGCGCCAGTTCTCGTAACGTACCCGACGGATATTCGCGCGACCGTGCCTGGGCCGAGATCGTGCGGTTCCTGCGTATGGCCGGCGACGCGGCGCGCCCCAATCAATTGGTAATTGCGATTGAACCCTTGAGCCATCCGGAATCGAACATCATCAATACTGCTGCCGAGGCGCTCCGCCTGGTGCGCGACGTCAATCACTCGAATGTACGAATGATTGTCGATTACTACCATCTCCGCCGAGAGAACGAAGACCCGGACATCATCTCTCAGGCGCGCAACGAAATCGTTCACTTCCACTTCGCAAATCCCCAAGGCCGCCGCTGGCCAAAGAGCCCGCTGGAAGATCCTGAATACCTGCGCTTCTTTCAGTTATTGAAGGATATCGGCTATCACGGGGGAATCTCGATTGAAGGGAAGGGCTCGCTCGACCAAGATGCTCAAGCGAGCTTGGACTTCTTCCGTAAAGAACTCGACGTAGTTTAGCCTTCGCGCGCCTGCCCCATCCAAAAGCTGCCATGGGACCGGGGGCATCCTGCCCGCCTCGGCGGGAGCGGGTGGCACCGGCACTCCTGCCGGTGGCGAAAAGGTCTAAACTTACCCAGAATTCGGCAGTGGTGCAGTTTGATGTTGTAGCGGCGAGTTTACCTCGCCATATGGCGGCGTAAAGCCGCCCCCACGTCAAACTGCACCACTACCCGGAATTCCCGCCATCTACCACCTACGACCTACCACCTACCTCGCCCGGTGAGCCCGTTGAGGCGCGTCGGCCTGCCCGTGTGTTCCGGCATCCCCGAGGATGCGGGCAGGATGATGTCCGCATCCAACCGCTCGGCCACCTTATCTGTCATAACCTTGAACGAACCCTTGGCTTGCGGGCGTGAAGAGCCGCGGACCTCACACGGCAGAGGTCTGCTACACTTGCTCGCATTGCTGTCGAGGTGGTTGCTAGCGGCGTTCACTACTATTTCTCCCGCTTCAAACTAATGCCCCGCGAGACGCGAGCGGTCGATCTGCGCAAGTTGCGCGACGAACAGAAGCCCGACTTCAGAAGAAGCAATATCCCTCCCAGTGCCAGTGATGGCAGTATCATCTGGATACGGCACGACAACGTTCCGGTAATGGGGAGGCTGGTAGTGTTGCAGCAGCATCGGGGCTTGGTCAGCAACTATGATTGCAGCATTTGCATTTGCGAACCGTACTTTAAGGCCCTAAAGATTTGCCCCACAGGGGGTTGTCCCCCTCAGATTGTTGACGTCCCACTCAGCGACATCACGGAAGCCTATGGGGGGGCCAGTTACGAGAACCAATGCTCGACATACCAGTGGTCGGAGGAAGTCCACTGCGATTACGGGATGTGGAGTTCTGATAATCCGGCCACAGCCAGCGTGGATGCGGACGGCAAGGTAACGGGTGTCGCCCCGGGCGGAACAAATATCCGGGCGCAGTCCACCGATACCTTCTGGACTTACAGCGGCGGGTGCTGCAATGACCAGGAGAGGACCATTAAGGCTCAAACGCTCGCGCGGACACGCTTCACCCAATATGCGGCGTTGACAAACGACACAACCCAATCATGTTCAGGAACCGGCTTTAAGGATAGGTTCCGGTCTTACAAGGGGTTGGACCAGTACGGATGGATTCCATTCCGTGAATGGTGGGTACTGAACGAGCCCTTCACCGCCGGACCATCTAACTGTTCCCAAGGGGTAATTTATGATGGGAGTAATAATGGCGATTTAGGGTTCCCTGACGAGATTTGTATTGGGTGTTATAATTCCAGTAACTGTACTTTCCAAGCCAATCAGACATTCTCGGTTGCCCCAAACACAGCACGTGGACAGCAGAGGCAAGTTCCTGGCAAAAACTGCGTGGGGATGTCAGCCACGAACTGCTATAGTACGCTAGTGCCGCCACATACCGGATGGCACGTCAGCGCTTCGGCCAGTACGATTACCGTGACCGACAATTGAGGTCAGATCCACTATGCTAAACATCGCGCGCGCCCGCGCCACTATAATTCTACTGATTATCATCTCCGGTGCATGCCTGGGCGCGGAAAGCCATCAAGGCTATCTCCAAAAGCGAGTCTGCCAATTCATTTTCCTCGGCAAGAACTGGCGCGAAGGGAGACATCACGTTCCCGTCACCGTACCGGGTGACCTCACCGAGGCCGTGAGAATGTTTGCTTGGCACGCCGAGGTACCGATCTCGCTGGAGTCGATTCCCGATCGGCCCGACGACAAGATCATCCCGGTTGAGATCGGTGCCAAAAACCAAACGGTTAAGGACATTCTTGACGAGATCATGTCGCAGGACTCGCGATATGAATATCGCGAGCGCTTGGGCATCATTGAGGTATTTCCAAAGGGCGCAGACCTCGATCCCTCTGATTGCCTCAATATGGTCATTCCGGTGTTCAGACTCAAAGACGGGTGGAACGGCCTGATCGAGCAACTCCGGTGGGAGGTGGACATTGTTTCCAAGGACCCGAAGGCGTGGGTGCCCTACCCGGGGGGCGGCGGAAGCTGGTCCGGGCTCTCCCACCCGCCCCCAGGGCTGATCGAAGCTGATTTCGAGCACCAGACGCTGCGAGACATCCTCGACCTGCTTTGCGCTAAAGTCGGCAACATGGCGTGGGACGCCACGTGCCAGAAGGCCACAAGCGGCCACGTCGTGGAACTGGGCACATTTCAGCCGCGACAGTGGTATGCTTCTGACACGCTTCCGCTGACCTACTCGGAGGGGCTTCCCAAAACTTGCATTCAGTGCCATTACCACAGGCCTTGTAGTGGTAAGTGACCTCGGCGGCAGGTGAGCATTCATTGTTGTCTACTTTTCTACAAGCTGGGGATTCCGCATGAGGGTTCGCAAGGTCCGAGTTCCGTAGCGCGGACCTGTTCGGTGGGTCCGCGGTTCGTCCCCAATCGACAACGAAAAGCCGCGGACCTACAAAACAGGTCCGCGCTACGAATGCTTCCCGCCAGCGACATTTTGTAGCCTCTAACACTGGTAGATTTCTCTTGACTTTCATAGTACATGATGATACAATAACCATGTGTTACTGCGAGGTGCAGTGATGTCCGCGCCACAAGTCTCCCTTTTTCTCGCTGCCGAGCCCGTCCAAGCTACGAAGTCAGGAGGGCAAAATTCCGGCGTCAGGATGCGAGCGACGAAAATCCGAGGCTTGGGTTTGGGGGCGGGCAGTGGGCGGTAGGCAGTGGGCAGTAGGCGAAGAGGTGACCCCTGAACGTGGTTCACCACCAACTGTGGGCTGTCGGCTATCAGCTCCGAACCGACGGAAGATTCCAGTCTGCGGCGGATGTACCATTGCCGATTTTCGATCTTCGATTGCCGATTTTCGAAGTGCCCCCATTGTGGCGGCCCACGGAGGTGCTAATCAAGGTCAGAAACGAGGTCTGACCCAAAAAGATGTCAAAAATGAAGGAACCTCCGGGGATGTGTATGAAAACAAAGGCAACGGGACAAAATGTCTAGTGACAAATTCGGCTTCTCGCACGAAAATGCACCAATCTCACGCTAATCCACAGCAATCTGTCGGGCTTCTTGGCCGAAAATGCATCGTTTGCGCGATAAAGTGAGGACAGGAGACGGCAGTCCGCGGACGGTAGAGGAGGGAGAGCGGTTGGTGTCAGGTGCCAGGTTCTGGGCGCCGGGACCGACGGGCAAGATGCCCGTGCCACTGCGGACGAGACGCCCGTACCAGAGCGGGCAGGATGCCCGCGGTCCCAGCGCTCTAGGCCGCGAGGTCCATCGAGGCTTCTTTCACCACCTCGTCAATCGCGGCCTCTTGATCGGCTGTCAGTACGGGTTCGGTCTCCGCCGCCATCAATTCACGCACTTTGGCGGCGGCACGCTTCTCAAACCGTTCGCGGTCCAGGCTATCGCCCACCCCCCACGACTTCGCATCGAAGAACGGCGAAAGCAATTCCACGTCGCGGAAATTCGATACGGTGTGCGGGTGATCGTAGGTGTGGCCGTTGATTCCTGCCGCCTCGACCACGTCGAGCGCCAGCGTTTCCTCATTGACCTCGATACCCCGGATGGCGTGCCGGATGTAGCGCGCAATTTCGTTGTCAATTACCAGTTGCTGCGGCGAGAAAGTCACGGCGTTCTCCAAATGACCCACGGTGCCGAAACCGATGGCGCCGGACATAACCGCGATGTACATTGTCATCGCTTTCTCCACACCCACCTGGATTCCCGGCACGCACGCATCGGTTTTGCCGCCATGGACGCCGGAAGGGCAGCCGTAATACTCGGAGACAAGCTGTACGCGGGCGGAAAGCAACGGCATGCGCTCCGGGCCCGCGTAACCGAAGTGCATCGAGCGCATGTCGCAGTAGCCCGGAGTCAGATCGATAGTCATGGTGGCGTTTGGATCCACCGCATATCCGAACACCAGACCTCCCAGCGTTTCCGCCAGTCCCACCGCGAGAACCCCTGCCGCGGTCACCGGGGCTGTGGCGCCGCCATTGGGCATCGTATCGAGACTCTGGGGAAGCCCCAGTTCCAGATGGGCCAGCATCACATCAGCCATCACCGCATCAATGCACAGCGGTGTTCGCGCCTCGGCATAGCCCACCAGGATCGGATCGCGCCGGTGTGCCTCGCGACCGCCGGCAACAATTTCACCGATGCGGGTGACGTAACCCACATCCCGGCGCTGGAAGGTCTCGATGCCCCCGTATTTGCGCGTGGCCTTTACCAGTTCCGCCGCCATTACCACGGGCCGAATCTCCACTGGAACATCTTGGGCGGAGACCGGCAGGCCGGTGTAGGCAATCTGATCGAGCTTGTCGGCCAGCCTGAGCGACTGGCGGACATCCTGCAAGGTGGCTTGGCGCCGAGGGTTCTCCCCATCCCAAATGAAAACGCAGAACCCGCCGGCGCTGACGGTGAAATCGTCATGGATGCGGAAGGGCTGCGCGTCAAAGCGAACCTGCGAATATCGGACCGACATCCGATTGGGCCAGCGGTTGGGATCGGCAAAATTGCGACGCATGCGGGCTATGGCGCCCTCCACCACATCGCCGGGAAATTTCGCAATGCGGCGATCCATGTCCACGCGGCAACCCGCGTCGCGCAGATATTCCAATGCCTTGGCGTGATCGACCCACATCCCCGTGCGTTCGAGAATGCGCAGCGCGGCCTGGTGAATCAAGTCCATCTCATCGCGGCTCAAATAGCGGATGGGCTCAATCGATGACGTTTTCATGAATGAAATTCTCCCACGTTCCGGATCGAGTTGATAAAGGGTGCACCGCGCCGGGGGCCTGAACGTCCGAGAGCATCCTACGCGGGGATCCTATTGATAAGCACGCGAGATGCCGCTTGGACGAAGAAAATGGTGACGATTTCGCGCAAATAGTACGGGGAGGCGTCCGAACCGTCGGGGGCTTCCACCCCCTCGATGACGGCGCCTTGCAGATTGGGATCAAGGACATTGCGAAGCTGCATCGACAAGCAGAAGTTCATGCCGGTTCGTATCGATGCGAGCCACGTTTCGTCGTGGGTTTCCTTCCAGAGTTCCTCCCACAAAATGACAGCGCAGGCGACTCCACTGGTGGCATGGCTGAAGGAATCGGTCTTAAAGTCGCGACGGGTGCCGCGGAACAGGCCGCCGTCGAGGCGCATAGCGTTTTGATACCACTGGCCCGCCCGGCGAGCGCAGGCAAGATATCGAGGATCGCGGCTATCGCGAAAGGCGTCGATCATCGGGAGCCCCCACCAGTACGCTTGGCGGGGGTGAATCATCCCGGTGGCCGCGTTGCATGGCCCAAAGCCGATCCAGTTCCCTGGGGGATCTTCCTCGCGCAGAAGGCGTTCGGCGACTTCATAGAAGATCGTGTGAAGTTCGGGCTTGCCGCCCCGCGCCGCAGCTTTGAGGAAAATGGCGTCATCATTGAGCGGGCGGCCGGGCTTGTCCGCGTCAGCGGGGAGTGGCACAGGCGTCAAATTTTTGACGTCAAATCGGTCGCGAAACAGCCCGTCGCCCAGGTAGGAGTGACGCGCTTCGTACGCTACCGAACTCTGTGCCAACTCTGCGTAGCGCCCGTCGCCGGTGGCATCGGAAAGCAAAAAAAGGCCGTCCAAAGATTCGAGCACGGCAGACGTGCTGACCTTGTCGCCGAAATCTTCGAAGGCAAAGATCAGGCCATAGTGCGGGCTGGATTGATCCGTAATGCGGTCCGCCCCGATGAACCCTGCGGAAAGCCGTGCGGCATCCAGCAAGTCCGGACGGTTGAGTGCCTGCGCCGCCCAGACCAGCGCCTTGACGGCTTGTCCCGTATGCCACACGGGGCAAAAGAAATCCCACTGGTGCGTAGAGGCGCGATATTCACCGCGCAGTGCGCCGCGCCAATGGCGGTGCTCCAGTTTGTGCGAATTGTGTTCGCTGGAAAGCGAGTCCATCTTCACTTGGGCCACACCCGTAATCCAATCGCAAGCTGCGGACACGGCGCTGGCCAGTGCGGCGCGGTTAAGTTGCTGTTCAGCCTTGCCGGTTGAAGCCGCCAGGGCGGTGGGAGGGTGAGCGGTCGCGGGAATTTTCGGCTCGTGGGTGAGGCCGATATTCTGTTGCTCACTGCCCCGGGCAATAGCTGGGAGGCCTCCCCCAAGCGCTGCCATCCTTAGAAAACCCCGGCGTGTGGGCTTCATCGGTGCGTCTTTCATGTGTTTAAACCCGTCCTCTTCAAGCCAGTTTTGTACCCCGGCGTTTCATCATACTGCAGGGGGGTGCATTAGGTTGCCGGACATCGCAGCACCGCGGCTGGGAATCGTGCAGCAGAGCCTTGATATCCAAATCTCTTCCTGAGCAATCAAGAAACCACAATAGTCGATCAGGCCCGCGTTCATTTGAACCTCAAGGTTTAAACATGGGGCTTTCTGGTAATCCACGATTACGCGGCCGTCGTCCGCGATAGATCCGTACGCCTCTGTTTACGGCCTTCAGTTACAACGACAACCGGGGAGTGCGATTGTCTCGTTGATGCCGAGATTCGATTGCCTGCCCAACGTGCTCCTGACACTGTTCGATTAATGGCTGGGTGCCCTGAGGTTCATCGTGACCAGGCTGCGGCCGCAGCGTCCTCTGGTCGCTGAGCACCTCTTCCTCCCCAAGCAACTGGCTAAGTAACTGCGGCGCAAGGTCAACCCTCGTCGGGCGAAGATTGCAACCAAGTTTACCCCGGCGTGGCTTTACAACCTGTTTGCGTGGGGGCGGCGATTCAAGGCGGTCAAGAGCCACTTCGTGACAAGCACATGACATTGGTTGGCTATCTTCACCCCTCGCAGCAGATGGCCGCTTAAATGCCTCGACATCCTCTTGGCCCAGAGAGTATTGGAAGGTCCGCCCCCGCAGCCGAGCATGTCTGAAGCGCCGGGATGCACCCTGAGGCTTGGGAGGAATCTTGCGCGGCGCGCCCTCGATTGGTGCTGCAAGCAGATTGACCTCAACGGCCTCAGAACCGCCAAGACTTGAATCAGTTTCATGGTCAGATCGTTGATCCATTGGTGATCATTCCGTGGAACGGTTTGGAGGGATCAACTAAAGGGTCGGCGCCACGCAATGAAGTTCGAGACAGAATGACGGAATCACATTGGTATAAGCGGTTTAGAGAGACTGCGACCCTCGGCCCACGGGTTTTAGGACCGGGGCTCGATCTTGGGCCTACCCTCTTTTAGAATTCGCTACTTCAAGGACGTACCGTCCGCAACGTACGCCACCCATTTCGCCAGTCTCTCAAAACGGGCGAACGGAACTGCTTGAAAACATGGCAGGGGTGGAGGGACTCGAACCCCCGACCCTCGGATTAGAAATCCGATGCTCTATCCGGCTGAGCTACACCCCCGGAATGCCTTAGCTTACTCCAAGTGGTAGGGTTTCATCAATCGGTCGTCGTGTGGAATTGAGATTGGCAAGCGCCTTCGCTGGGACCCATACCCGCCGGCCTCCTTATCAGATCTTGAGATCGTTGTGAGGTCGATCGCTGACGTTGTTCTTATCGGCGTCAATCGGCGTTGGATCTGCCCGCACTTTCCTTGCTTTAAGGAAGGCCCATCCGTTCCTTTCGGGCGTCCAGGCATCTTCATGGACAGGAATGGCGTCCAAGAAACTGGTGGAAGGGAATGGTCACGGGAGCGGGAGTCCGCCATATTGTTTTTCGCAGGTGAGTATTCCTGCAGGGTCTTTGCTGACTGCATGAGGACTCTTGTGGTCACACAAGAGAGTGTCCGGAGGGTTGTGCCGATTGTTCAGTCAAGCTATGGGAATTCATCAGCACTGTAGCTACGGAGCCCTTCTTCGTCATTCCCGGCAGGTCCTCGGCTTTGTAGGGATCTTGCTCTTGGGTGCCCTGGCGCTCTCAACGGGGGCCAGGCGTCCTTACGTCACCAAATCGAGCTCAGCCGCGCACACCTCCAAGGAAAGCGCAATGACCGAGGCTCACCAAGAGGTCGCGCCTTTGGCGCAGCCTGCCAGGATATCGCCGTCTCCTGTCGTTCTTCCGCGTGTCAAACCATCCGCCCCGATCCGAGAGGCGGGCTTCCCAAAGCTTCCTGGAATTCTCTGTTTCCACGCTTTACGTTCTCCCCCGTTCGTCTAGCTCCATTTTCGCACTGTCCGGTTTACTTGGTTCAAGCCAGAAGCACGGGTCCAATCAAGGTTACAGATAAACTCGAGCTTGTGGAGGTGATTGATGGAAAGGCCATGCGCGCATGGTCCGCAGCCCCCTCATCACACGAGACCGTTGAAAGGTAAGTTGCTTTTGGTCGACGAAGACACGAAAGATTTGCGGCACTATTCCAACCTCCTCGACGAGCTCGGCTATGAGGTCCGGGCCTTTTCTTCCTACGGTGATGCCGCTGCGTGTTTGGAGCGGGAGATGTTCGATATGGTGGTGGTCAGTCCGGGAGATCTCCAGGTTTGAAGGCCGGGTGCTGGCCGGGGGCCCGGGAGCGAGGGCCATTCCCTCAGCCTACGTTCTGGGAAAGCCCTTCGAGGGTGCGGGAATTCTCACCTCTTGTTTTCATCGCAGGCGGCGCGCAGGGCGGGGGCGTTATCGCGAATGGCTTGCCAGGCTCGGGCGCGAGCATAGCTCCAGGATCGCCAGTCGGGATTTTCAGGGGGCGACCATCGTTCGAGCAGGCGGGCTGCCAGCGTGCAGCGGTCCTGCGGGGTGAGGTCCGGCAGGCCGGCAACCAGCTCGGGGGCCGCGTCGGCGCTCAGACTGGCAGCATAGCGAGCGTCGAAAATGCGCCCCGCGCGGCCCCGCGCCAGGTTGGTGCGGGCAATCAAGACGTCGGGGTTGACCAGGTGAAGAATCGCAATGAGCAGGAAACCTGCCACCATGGCTCCGAATGCAAACCGTTCACGGTGCCCTCGCAAGACGGTAAGGCTGAACCAAACGAACACCACGGCAAGCCAGCCCATGAAGGCCGTTGGGTAGAGGCGCTGCTCGCTCAACCCATATTCCGCCTGGTACAACCTCATGCGCTCGAACGCCGATGCCATGATGACGAAAAGCAGCACGATTTGCGCTCCCGCGAGCCACCGAAACAGGCGCTGCCCTTGGGCTTCGTCAGGCCGCAAAAGCCAATGGACAAAAAGCAAAAAGGGAAGAACCAGCGCGGCTACCGTGACCAGTTCAAAAAATCCACGCCGGGCGTACTCGGCATAAGTCAATCCTGTAGTGGCCTGCACCACTGTTGACCCGCCGAAGAAATATCGCACCTGCACGGCCACGAACGCCAGGAAGAGCAAGTCGATCGCGCCCATCACCACTCCCGTTTCAATCGCGCCCAGGGAAACCGGCAGGAGGCGTTTCCCGGCATCAAGGCTCCGCTCCTTGCCAAAGAGCAATCCGCGCAGGTACCCGCCGGCGCAGTAAGTGATGAACACGATCAATACCACGTGGCTGGGGACGGCCCGCAGGAAGCGGAGGACAAAGCTGCGGAAAACCGCGTCGGCGCCCATGAAAAGCCCGCCAAAAAGCAGCAGAGGGGGAAGCGCCAAGGCCAAGCCTAACAGCACGGCCACTGTCTTTCGAATCTGGCCCTCGCCGAAAGCGCTAGTCCATTCACGGTCCTTAAGAAGTAGGGGAAACATTCCCAAAGCCGCATTGAGCCCTGCCAGCAGGCTGCCCAAAGCGTATTGCATCAAACTCGCCAAGCGCAGCCGCCCGCCACAAGCACGCAGCATGGCGAGCGACAGGGCGGTCAGCAGCGCCAGCAGGTTGAGCGCCTTCAACGGCGGAGATTCGTGCCAGAGGAAGGCCAGTGGGGAGAGCGCAATCGGCAGCAGAAGCCATAATCCCCCTCCGGCAAAAGTTTGGCGACTCGACCGGCCCAGGAAAAAGACGGCCACCGCGAGCAGGCTGCCCCAGAGCGCGAAGTTCACCCCCCACGGAAAGCATCGCAGGAGGGCATCGCCCAAAACTCCCAAGGTGACTGCGAAAGTTAGGGCCGAAAATTCCAACTTCGCGGTGGCATTCAAAGGTCAAACTCCTTTGCGGGAGGCTTTTCACCTCATCCGGCACAGGAATCACACGTTGATGACCTAACATAGCACCGAGCTTTCTTGCAGCTCGGCGCTAAGGCGTCTTCGAGGCGACCCACACGAGTATGCCGAGGGCCGGAACGACAAAGGGAAAAATTCCGTAGAACGTATCGCTCACGGAGTGGGAATGGCGGTCCACGGCGACAAAAACCTGAACGCAAAACACCGCGGGGAGCAGCACAGCGAACCATCCGGGCCACGCCACGGGCCGATAAATCCAACCCCATTCTCTGAACCACTGTCGTTGCACAGACCTGTCCTCCTCCCCGCCAACTTGGAACCGTGGAGATGCCCTCTATCCCACCGCCTGCCCGCATCCCAACCACTTCCGTAGGTAGGCCATCTGACCCACGTGGTAGGTTTCGTGAAGGGCAAGGAATGCGATCTGTCCACTGATCTTCCCGTCCAGGGTGATTCCCTTTGCAACCGGTTCTGCCAGCGCCTCGGAGGACGCATTGGCCAAAGACGGCGCCAGCCTCCCCGACACTTCATCCCAGGCCTGGACGAGTTCTTCCATTCCCGGGTACTTCTCGGCATCCATCAACTTGGCGCCGCGGGCGAACAGCCCTTCCCACGGAGCTGACCACTCTTGACCCAAGAGCTTGAGGACCTTGGCCCGATGAACGACCACGTGTCCCGCAATCCACAACATGTGGTTGGAGTCATCTCCCGGCCTTGCCAAGAACTTTTCCGTAGGGACCCCTTCGATCGTTTTCTTGAACAGGCCGGTGTTGGTTTTGAAAATACCCGCGATATTGAGAAAGTCTGTGCCCATAAACAATCCTCCTGATGATGTTGTAGCGGCGAGTTTACCTCGCCACATGGTGGCGTAAAGCCGCCTCTACATCGAACTGAACCACCACCCAGTGCTGCTTCTTTCACGACATGCCAAAAGCGGAAAACCGCATTCTACTCGTGAAGCAACAGCCCCCTGTTAGATGTTCAGAATGGGCCACAGATTCATCCCGGCATCAAACTGGCGCATGTACCGGGCTCAAAAAAACGCTGCCTTTCGAGGTCATTTCGCTACCGTTTCGGCCATCACGGCCGGGACTCTCCCGAAGCGGCGGTGGCGCGTGCCAAACTCCTGCATCGCGGCGTCGAGGTCGGCGGGGCCGAAGTCCGGCCACAGGCACGGAGTGAAATACAACTCGGCGTAAGCAATCTCCCAGAGCGGGCAATTGCTCAGGCGCTGCTCGCCGCCCGTCCGAATCAACAGGTCCACATCGGGTACCGGATCGCCGGCAGATTCCCCTTCCGCCAGCAGGCGAGTGAAGTTCTCGCGGGAGTCGTCGCTTGTTTGTTGAAATAGGCGCGCCGCGTGGAGGATCGCTTCCCGCCCGGAGTAATCGATGGCGAGCCGGACGTGCATTTGCCCTCCCGCCGCACTTGCCGACTCAACTTCCTCGATCGCCTGGCGCAGGCTAACGGGCAAGCGGTCGCGCCGCCCGATGACCGTCACCCGGACGCCGCAAGGGGCGAGGGCCAGGGCATCCACACTAAAGAAACCCTCGAAGGTGCGCATCAATTCCGCGACCTCGGTTTCCGGCCGGTCCCAGTTGTCAGTGGAGAAGGTGAAGAGCGTCAGCACGAGAATGCCGAGATCGAGGGCCGCCGCCACCGTGCGCCGGACCGCAGCTTTGCCGGCGCGGTGACCTTCCACGCGCGGCAGTCCGCGAGCCGTCGCCCAGCGCCCGCTGCCGTCCATAATGATCGCTACGTGCAGAGCCGATGGGTTGAGAGTTATCGAGTGGTTTCCATTGCCATGAGTCATCGTGTGCCCCCCGCCAGAACATGCATGTTCCCGCAATGTACTTTGCAACATAAAGTTAAAAGACAAAATTTTTTCCGCCGCGCCCCCTAGCGCCCGCGCATGGATTGAATGAGCGCTTCCATCTGATTCAGGTAACGTTCCAGCGCATGCCGTCCGGCGGGACTGAGGCGATAGACCGTTTTGGGCAACCGGCCCTCAAAGTACTTCTCGCACTCGATGTACTTCGCTTCCTCGAGTTTGCGCGCGTGGACGCTCAGGTTGCCGTCTGTGGTCGCGAGCAGTTTCTTCAGATCGTGGAAGCTGAGGGATTCGTTTGCCGCGAGCGCGCTGACGATTCCCAGGCGCATACGCTCGTGAATCAGGCGGTCGAGTTCCGCCGTGGCGGGCGCCTCTCCGCGCTCCGTTTGGGTAACGCGGGCGGTTCTTCGGGTCTCTAGCGGCCGCCGCCCGCTGAGGGGATTGAATCTAGCCACCGTACCTCCTTGCGATGATCGTTCCGAATAGAATGTGCAGTCCGCCAAACCCCGCGGCCATCACCGCGTTGGCCCAGGCAGCCGGGCAGAACATCGCCGCCACTCCCGCGAGCATAAAACACAGCCCCATCATGGGGACGACGCGGACAGAAAATGTTCCCGCGGACATCACTCCCACACCATAAAGAAGCAGCCAGACGCTGGGCAATAGGCGGCTCAAAGCCGTTGAGTAAATTGCGTAGGAGATCACTGCGCCCGCGAGCAGGGGTGGAAGCAGGCTGAGAAGGAATTGGCGGGCGGGTCGGGTGAATACGGGCGTGCCTACTCGCCGTGCCTTCCAGTAAATCCCCAGGGCGCCAAAGGCTAAAGCACACAACGCCGCGGCGAGCCAGGTGACGAGCCACGCCATGGAGCCGGTGGGGCGGGGAGCCACGCACGCGGTGGCAAGCGCCGTCACGCCCATCGCTACTCCACCCCATCCCGGGACGGCCGTGAAGGAGGCCGCGTTCTCCATCGTCTCGCGGATGAAGCGCAGGTCCTCGATGGCGTGCGCATGCAGCGGGGCAGGTCGAAGTCGACGAGAGCGAACGGGTCCGGCACAAGGCATGAGAGTGTGTATACTCCAGACAAAAAGCGTTGTCAAGTACTTTGTAATATAAAGTTACTGGACTGACTTTTCTCTTGTTTCCGGGGCACTAAATCGGTCTATCTTGTTCGTTTTCAATGACTCATCGGGATTTTTAGATAACTCTTTTGTTTTCATATATTCATCAGGAGCATCTTACATATGTCGTTCCCGGTTTGGTTTGTTTTCAGTAACATTCCGGCTTCGCACGTAGGAAAAAAAGAATTCAATTTGCGCACTCCACGGCCGAACGGCATTCGGCCAAGTGGATGGGGCATGCAAGCGGCTGCATATGTGTGCTTGACGGTGGTGGGCGGAAGAACAACCACAAGCGAGGGAAGAGGATTTACCGAGTGACATGGCAACGCCTGCTTTCAAGTTAATCCCCGTTGGATACCACGGCGATACTTCTGTCAAGTAAAATGCCGAGTACCAGAGCCTACTTCCGGCTCACCGCGAAGGCGCGGAAAAGGTGTCACGTATCAGGTGTCAGGGATCAGAGGCAGAAGAAAAGGGTAAGGGATGAAGGTTAAAGTGTAGCCGGCCCATACTTTATCCCTTACACTTTACCCTTTAGCCTTCTCTCCAGACCCTGACACCTGGCACCTCCTCCCTGCCTCTGTCGTAAAGATAGCAATTCCCCACCATTGGAGGAGAATCTGGATTTCTCCGAGTCCACGCGAGCCGCGCGAGGTGGCAATGAGATTCCCCAAAACGCTGACTTTCCTAATACTGACGATTGCGTTGGTCTCTGCCCTACCTGCATGGGCGCAACAGAAGCCCTTTACCCAGGAGCAGGTCGTAAGCATGGTGCGCGACGGATTCGGAGATGAGTCGGGCGCCAAACTGATCGAGCAGCGCGGGATTGATTTCGCCCCGTCTGAGGATTTTTACCAAACCCTCAAGGCCGCAGGCGCGAGCGAGTCATTTCTTAAGGCGCTGCGCGCCGCCAAGCCGCCCGAGCCCGTAAGCGCGAAGAAGCCGCTGAATCAGGTGCAGGTTTTCGCCTTGCTGGCGGGCGGGGTGCCGAGCCACCGAGTCGCCATGCTGGTCCAGGAACGCGGAATCGATTTTGAGCCCACGGATGACTACCTTCAGGAAGTCCGTTTGGCTGGCGGCGAGGAGGAACTAATTAGCGCGCTGAAGAGCGCAAAGGTGACGAAGCCCCCGACCGTTGATCCCGCGGCGCAGGCTCGGCAGGTCGAGGTTCGGCAACACGCGGCGCGCGGAGCAGAGCTCCAACGGAAACGGCAGTATGCGGAGGCTGAGCAGGAATATCGCGCGGCCTTGCTGCTGGACTTTCAGGACGCCGACCTCTATACGAGCCTTGCTGGCGTCCTGGGTCAACAGCAGAGGTGGGACGATGCGGCTTCCGCAGCACGCGAAGCGCTACGCTTAAACCCGAATAATGACCTGGCTCACGCCCTTCTCGGCGTCGCGCTTGGAGGCAAGGACGACTGGGATGGAATGGTCTCCGAAGAAAGGGAAGCGATACGCTTAAACCCCAACAATGACGGGGCGCACGGCGGCCTCGGCTTCGCGCTCGGACAGAAGGGCGACTTAGAGCTTATCCGTAAATAACAATTGTTTGCCGCCAACAAATCATGGCCGCGGCCAAGGCCAACAGCGCGACGTAGCCTTCCTTGGTCTTTTCAAAACTCACTAACAGCTTGCGAAAGCGGTTGAGCCACGAGTGGGTTCGCTCCACCACCCAGCGACGAGCCTTGTACCCTGGCCGCTTACCTTTTGCATCCGCCTCTTCTCGCCGTTGTTTAATATGGGGCCGATAGTGACGTTCCTCC
>Ga0187872_10001086_pt1 | contig 28881 bp, 23 predicted proteins | sample June2016WEW_16_4_FD_132973 | JGI IMG/M metagenome (GOLD analysis project Ga0187872, IMG submission 132973) | Peatland microbial communities from SPRUCE experiment site at the Marcell Experimental Forest, Minnesota, USA - June2016WEW_16_40 | ecosystem: Environmental > Terrestrial > Soil >...
AAAGTTGGAGCGCCTCAGACTGCCCAAAACATGAATTTGTAAGTGAATCAGTCATCAAATATGCGCGTTTGCGGGCATTTCGTGCAATCTTGCAAGTCCCCAGCGCATTTCTAAGGTTAAATGAGTTAAAGGGGTTACATGAGCTTGATGCAGCCCTGTCGCCCCCGTCACTTTGCGCTTTGCTCCCGGGCGACGGCTCTTAACATCCGGTTATGACTGGGAACGAAGTCTGGCAGATTTTCCGCGAGAGCGGCGCGCTGTTGGAAGGCCATTTTGTCCTCCGCAGCGGATTGCACAGCCGCCAGTATTTTCAATGCGCGCTGGCCTTGCAGCAGATGCCCGTCGTCGAGAAGCTCGGGGGGGAACTGGCGGGAAAGGTTCGTTCGCTGGGAGCGGTGACGGTGGTCTCGCCGGCCCTGGGCGGGCTGGTGCTGGGGCAGGAAGTGGCCCGGCAACTGGGGCTCCGGTTTATTTTCGTCGAGAAGGAGCAAGGCAAGCTGGCGCTGCGGCGCGGGTTCAAGATCGCTGCCGGCGAGAAAATCCTGGTCGTCGAGGACGTAGTCACCAAAGGGGGGCGGGTTCAGGAGACCCTGGACATCGTCCGCGCGCACGGCGGCCGGGTCGTCGGCGTTGCGATGGCGGTGGACCGTTCCGGCGGCACGGTCCGGTTCGGCGTGCCGGGGTTCAGTTTGATTTCCTTGCAGGTGGAGACCTTCGAACCAGACCGGCTCCCGCCCGATCTCGCAGCCATTCCCGCCGTCAAACCAGGAAGCCGGTAGAAGCCGGTAGAAGTTCTTGTCACAACTGGAATAACGTGTTATACTGAGGTGGTTCTGGCGAGTGAGATGTCTCGACGGAGTCCCCTCCAACTCCGTTGTCTCCGCAGAGTCTCCCCGACTCTGCTCCCTCCCTGGCGTCCCCCGCCAGGACCACAGCGAGTTCCGAGGCGTCATTTTCACGCAAGTTGAGTGAAAATCATGCCAAACGGGAGGCAGAGGGACGCTAAAATGCCCAATTCAGGCCATAAACGGGGCTGGCACCCGGGATGCTAAACAAACCTTGGCGCGTGGCGTGGAACACTGTCATGCGGCCAGTTTGAAGCGCAAATGATGAAAAGATTCGGGCGGACATGAGAACGCTTTTGCGAAACACGGCAACCGGGCTTTACTTTCAAGGTCCTGACAAATGGACCAGCGACCCCGCCGAGGCGCTTGATTTCAAGATGATTGACCGGGCGCTCGACTTTGTGGAGACCTGGAGCCTCAAGGATATAGAGTTGGCGTTTGCGTTCGGGGGGGCGCAACACGTCACAGGCGTGCCGCTCGAGAAGATAGCCCTCCGCTATTCCGAGAAGTAAAGAATGCGGCGGCGCGCCTTTGCGTGAGGGAATAAAAAACCCCGCCATTGCCGTTTGCGATCGGTCTGCGGAACCTGGTTGTCACCTTTGGAACAAGCGGGCTGCTTTCGACTTCCATTGAAGGCATGTCGGCCACAACCACAGCTTCCAGTTCCTATTATTCGTTCAACTTACGGTTCGAGTTCTTGATCGCTGATCACGAACAGGGCAGGGTAAAAGCTGCTTAAAACATAACAAAGAACGCACCAGGCGCTACCGCAGCATCCGTGCCAGTCTCAAGATTGAACCGGAAAAGAACACGCCAGCCCGTGGATTAATAGCGCGGCATGGCCGTCAGAGCGCGTGAAGGCGCTATTATCGCCCGAGGTCTGCGAGGGGGGCTCGGGGGCGCCCCGGTGCTGGGGTTAGTTGGGGGTCGCGCGCCGCCTGTCCTCGGGCGAGGCAGCGGCGTCGGTTTGCGAGACGCGGCTCACCACTTCTTGGCCGTGCCGTAGCCGCGGACGAAGCCGATGCATTGGGCGACGTCCGGCGTCGAATTCTCCCAATGGTATTCGTATTCGATGGAAAGGTTGCCGGCGAAGCGCTGGGCCTTGAGTTCGGTCAAGAGGGCGGGGATGTCGGAAACGCCGGTGCCGTAGGGCACGTCATGGGCGCCGGGCCCCATTTCGTTCAAGTCCTTAAGGTGGCTGCTGATAATCCGCCCCTTGAGAATGCGCAGGCAGTTCAGCGGGCGGAGGCCGGAGCGGACCCAGTGGCCGGTGTCGGCGCAAGACCCGATGCGCGCGTCACGGTCTTTGACCACGGACAGGACGTAGTTGGGGTCCCACATGCGGTAATCGGGGTTCTGGGGCTGCTTTGGATGGTCGTGAAAGCCCACCCGGATGTCGTATTCCTTGACCAGTTTCTCGAGCGTATCAATCGCCTCCACCGACTCCGTGGTGATGCCGTAGAGGCCCAGGGTTTTGGCAAACTCAAATATCTTGCGGGCCTCGGCCTCGTCTTTGGGAACGGGGACCACGCCGTAATTCACGGCCTTCACCTTGCAGGCGGCGAGCTTGTCTTTGACCTTCTGGATGGTCTCGGCCGAGGCGTTGTGGTCCCACTTCACCTCGGGATCTTCCGTGCTCAGTTTCTGGCCGGGATAAAACTCGATGACTTTGCCGCCGGCCTGGGCCGTCTTCTCAATGGCCTCGAACACGGAGAAGCGGTTGAAGGTATAGGCCTGGCAGCCGATGAAAAACCCGCCGGTCTTGCAGTCCTCGGGGATCTTGCTTTGGGCGCGCAGCGTGAAGGGCGCGGCCAGGGTGGCGGCGGTGCAACACAGAGATAGAGTCAGCAGTTGATTCAAAAACATAAGGGCACAATTCAACCCGATTTCCCGGCAAAGGCAAGGCCAATCTAGAGCCCCCGTCATCGTGCCACGCAGAGCTGAGAAAGGTTGATGCCGCAGCCCCCCTGTTCATCGCGCAAGCCCTTTCTTAAGCGGGAAAAGTTGGCACTTCCAGGTGGCGTTGATCGTGAAGCACAAGCTCTCGCCATTGTCGGTTTGATCTGCCTCGTTATTTGCGCAAAAGGCTGGCCTGAACCTGGTTTCTCAATTTTGAGATGGCAGCCATAGTGCTCTGGTGATGACGCGTAGATGAACACTGTGAACTTTCTGCTGCCCGATTTAAGTCGCAATGCTCCCCGGTCGGGTCTGGCCCGGCCTGGCTTCAAGGCCGCGGCGCGGTAAACCGGCGCGCCCGCACACGCCACTTCCAAAACAACAATTCTGACCGACAGCCACAACTAATTGAAAGTTGCCTTATGAAGAAACTCATCGCCTTAACGCCGCTCACGCTGCACCAGACCAGGAAAGTGAGCAGGATACAAGCAAGCGTCGCCCGGACCCCGGTGGCGGCAGCAATGCTGACCGCCGTGGCCGTCATTCTCCACCCCCGGTCTGCGCGCGCCCAAACTGATGTTGGAAACACGGCGACTGGCACAGGGGATGTTTCCGGTTACTACCTTGTAGTTGATCAATTCACAACCACGGTTCCTTTAACCGCCATTCAGATCAGAACCTATGGCACTGTCAGTAGCGGGAGTGGTAATGTTAAAGTTGCCATCTACAACGATAACAGCAGCACGCCGGGAACCTTGTTGTTTGCCGAAGTGAGCGCATCGGTGACTGCCTCCACATGGTCCACCATAACCATCCCGAACACCGATCTGCCAGCAGGAAAATACTGGTTAGCATTCAACCTGAATCTCAATTCTGCTAATGTCAATTTCATCACCACGAGTGCAGGCGTAAGTGGCGCTGTGCGCAGATTTCAGCCGTGGGCCTTCGGCACGGCATTTCCCACCAGTCCCGCGTCAACCAGTTGGACTAACGCTGCGGTTGGAGTGGAAGATTGCATATATTTTGTCGCCACCGTGCCGACCACCACGGTCGTCAGTTCCTCGGCCAATCCCTCGACCTACGGCCAGTCGGTGACCTTTACCGGCACCGTGCAGACCAACGGCGTGACAGCCGGAGCCGCCACCGGCACCATGCAGTTCCGGACCAACGGCGTGGACTTTGGCAGTGCCGTGACGTTAAGCAGCGGCAGCGCGCACAGCGCCGCGGTTTCGAATTTGGCGGCAGGCACCTATACGGTGACGGCCATTTACAGCGGGAGCAGCTCCTACACGACGAGCACGGGCACGCTCTCGGACGGCCAGACAGTGAACACGGCGACAGTGACGATTTCCTCTGGCATTACCGCCAACAGCAAGCTTTACGACACCACCACCGGCGCGACGATCAATTCCAACAACGTCGTGTTGAGCGGCGTCCGGTCCGGCGACACCGCCGGTGTGAAATTGTCCACCAACGGCTACACGGCCAGTTTTGCGACTGCGGCGGTGGGCACCAACAAAGCGGTGACGGTCAGCGGGCTGAGTTTGACGGGCAGCGCGGCGGGCAACTACGCGCTCACTCAACCGACGGGATTGACGGCGAACATCACGCCTGCCGACACCCCGTTGTCCAATATCATCGCTGTCACAAAGGCAGGCAGCACCAGGGCAGTAACCTTCGAGGGCATGCCCAATTACGTCTATACCGTCCAGCGAACCACCGCCCTGGCCGGCACGAGTACCGTCTGGACAGTTGTGGGCACGAGCACGGTCAATACTAACGGGACCGGCACCTTCACCGACCCCAGCCCGCCCTCGGGCCAAGCGTTTTATCGCACAAGCTGGCCATAAGGCCCGGACCAAGGATTCCAATATGCCCGAGCTACAACAGCACCGGGCAGTTGACGGGGACGTGGCAGCCGGACGGGCGGACGATTAATCCGCTGTCTGCGCCCAGCGCGTTCGATCCCGCCGGCACGGTGACGTTCGCCGCCCTGGCCGCCGGCATCAAGCCGCTTTTCTGGCGCAGGCTGCGGGCCCGGGCATTCGAGCAGATTATCGTGACTATGGTTTGAGGTGTTGACGCCGGGGGCCAAGCGCTTAGATTGGTAATTCAAACCGCTGAATTGTTATGGCCGCAAACGACATTCCCGCCAACATCGAGTCCGTCCTGCAAGAAGTGCGCGTCTTTCCGCCGCCCAAGGAGTTCTCCCGCCGCGCCCACCTCAAATCGCTGGCGCAGTATCGCAAGCTGTATCGCGAATCCATCCAGTCGCCGGAGAAGTTCTGGAGCCGGCAGGCCAAGGCGGAGTTGGTCTGGTTCAAACGCTGGACCCGGACGCTGAAATGGGCGGAGCCTTACGCCCAGTGGTTCGTCGGCGGCCAGCTCAATGTCAGTTGCAATTGTCTGGACCGGCATTTGGGCACGCCCCGCGCCAACAAGGCCGCATTGATTTGGGAGGGTGAGCCGGCCGCCCCCGGCAAGCCGGGCGAGGAGCGCACCCTCACCTACAAACAGCTCCATCACGAGGTCTGCCTCTTCGGCAATGTCCTCAAGCGCAACGGCGTCAAGCCGGGCGACCGCGTCCTCATCTACCTGCCGATGGTGCCGGAGGCCGCCATTGCCATGCTCGCTTGCGCCCGCATCGGCGCGGTGCACTCGGTCGTCTTCGGCGGGTTCAGCGCGCAATCCGTCGCCGACCGCATCTGCGACTCGCGAGCCAAGCTGGTCATCACGGCGGACGGCGGCTTCCGGCGCGGCGCGGTGGTGCCGCTCAAGCAGAATGTCGATGAAGCCCTCACGCTCAAGGATGCCCAGGGCGAACGGCTCGCGAAGTCAATCGAGAAAGTCATCGTGCTCCGCCGCGCCAACAACGAGGTGCAGTTTCAGGAAGGCCGCGACGTGTGGTGGCACCGCGAGTTGGAGTGCGTTGATGCGCATTGTCCGGCGGAGAAAATGGACAGCGAGGCGCCGCTGTTCATTCTCTACACCAGCGGTTCGACCGGCAAGCCGAAGGGCATCCTGCACACCACCGGCGGCTATCTGCTCTATGCCAAGCTGACGGCCAAATACGTCTTCGATCTGCGCGACGAGGACGTCTTCTGGTGCACGGCGGACGTGGGGTGGGTGACGGGACACAGCTACGTGGTCTATGGCCCGCTGGCGAACGGCGCGACGAGTTTGATGTACGAAGGCGCGCCGAACTTCCCGGAGCCTGACCGGTTCTGGCGCATCGTCGAGAAATATGGCGTGACAATCCTCTACACGGCGCCCACGGCCATCCGCGCCTTCATGAAGTGGGGCGTCGAGTGGCCGAAGAAGCATGACCTAAGCTCGCTCCGTCTGCTCGGCACCGTCGGCGAACCGATTAATCCCGAGGCCTGGATTTGGTACAACGAGGTGATCGGCGGCAAGCGCTGCCCGATTGTGGATACCTGGTGGCAGACCGAGACCGGCGGCATCATGATCACCCCGCTGCCGGGCGCCACGCCCACCAAGCCGGGTTCGGCCACACTGCCCTTCTTCGGCATCGTGCCCGAAGTCGTGGATGACTATGGCCGGCCGGTGCCGCGCAATTCAGGCGGCAAGCTCGTCATCTGCAAACCCTGGCCGGGCATGTTGCGCGGCCTGTGGGGCGACCCGCAACGCTACCAACAGGTCTATTGGGGTGAAGTCGAAGGCAGCTACTTCACCGGCGACGGCAGCCGGCAGGACAAGGACGGCTACTTCTGGATTGTCGGCCGCATTGACGACGTGCTCAACGTCGCCGGCCATCGCATCGGCACCGCCGAAGTCGAGAGCGCCCTGGTCAGCCATCAGAAAGTCGCCGAGGCCGCGGTGGTGGGCCGGCCCGATGCCATGAAAGGCCAGGCGCTGGTGGCCTTCGTGACGGTCAAGACCGGCGTGCGCGCGGATGGCGCCCTGCGCGAGGAGTTGCGCCAGCATGTCGCCAAGGAAATCGGCCCGGTTGCCAAGCCCGACGACATCCGCTTCGCCGAAGCGTTGCCGAAAACGCGCTCCGGCAAAATCATGCGCCGGTTGCTCAAACAAATTGCCGCGGGCACCGAGATCAAAGGCGACACGACCACGCTCGAAGACCTCGGCGTGCTCGCGCGGCTGAGCCACGTTGAGGAGTGAGGCGCGCCCCAAACGATGACTGCCCTCGAGATCGTGAGTCACTGGAGCGCCGGTCTCCGACCCGGCGTGTCGTGCCCGCCTGGAGCGCGCCGGGTCGAAGACCGGCGTTCCGTCCCGCCATAATTGACCCGTTATTTCGATCCCACGCTGCGGCTTGACCACGAGCGCGCCCAACCCCAAGCTGGCGTCTGCATGAGCATTTGCTCCAAAATCGGAGCTATCATCTTTTCTATGATCGCCACCAGCGGTTTCGCCGCCGACCAGACACCGCCGCCGAAACCGGACGCCGCCACCCTGGCCGAAGTCCGCCAACTGTTGCGCGAGGTGCCGCTCATTGACGGCCACAACGACCTGCCGTGGCAGTATCGCAAGCGCAGCAACGACTTCAGCGCCATTGACTTGGCCCGCGACACCGGCAAACTGACCCCGCCGTTGGTCACGGACATCCCGCGCCTGCGGCTCGGCGGCGTCGGCGCCCAGTTCTGGTCGGTATATGTCCCCGCCATCCCCGCCGGCCCGCCCGCCGTGCAGGCGGTCTTCGAACAAATTGATGTGGTCTATCGGATGGTGGCGCGTTATCCCGACACCTTCGAACTCGCGCTGACCGCCGCCGACATCGAGCGCATCCATCGCCAGGGCCGAATCGCCTCGCTCATCGGCATGGAAGGCGGCCACTCGATCAACAATTCGTTGGCCGTGCTGCGCATGGCTTACAAGCTCGGCGCGCGTTACATGACGCTCACGCACACCAAAAACACCGATTGGGCCGATGCCGCGGGCGACCAGCCCCAGCATCACGGCCTGACCCCATTCGGCGAAGAAGTCGTGCGCGAGATGAATCGCCTGGGCATGATGGTGGACCTCGCGCATGTCACCGATGAGACCATGCGCGCGGTGCTGAAAGACAGCCGGGCGCCGGTCATTTTCTCCCATTCCGCCGCGCGCGCCCGGTGCGATTCGCCGCGCAACGTCCCCGACGACGTGCTGGCGGCGACCGCCCGCAACGGCGGCGTGGTGATGGTGTATTTCGTGCCCGGCTATCTGACCGAGCGGGGACTCATCGCCATGACGGCGGCGGATGCCGAAAAAGAGCGCCTGCGCAAGCTCTACCCGGACAACCCGGCGCGCTTCGAGAAGGCGATGGCGGCCTGGCGTCGGGCGCATCCCTCGCTGCATGAAGCCAGCCTGGGCGACGTGGCCGATCACATTGACTACGTGCGCAAAGTCGCCGGCATCGAGCACGTCGGCATTGGCTCGGACTTTGAAGGGTTTACCGGCGCGCCGGACGGACTGGAGGATGTGTCCTGCTACCCCGCCCTGCTGGCGGAGTTGCTGCGGCGCGGCTACACCCGCGAGGAAATCAAGCAGGTGGCCGGCCTCAACCTGCTGCGCGTCTTTCGCGAGGTCGAGAAGGTCTCAGCCCAGTTCGGTCGGCGGTAGGGCGCGCTGTCCTCAGCGCGCCGGGGACAGCACGCTCTGAGTTTGGCTCCCCCTGGCCCCGTGCCGGAAATTCTGCATTCTGCATTCTGCATTCTGCAATCTTCCTTTCCGTTTGCGCTTGGCCTCGCCGCCGCCGTGCTCGAAATTCCTGCCATGCACTCCGCTGCCGGATACAGAATAGTCAAACTCGCCAATGGCGCCCACAGCGTCCATTCCCTCGCCCATCACGAGACCTTTCATCCGGTGATCGGCCCGGTCGCCGAAGCCGAGGCGCTCTATGTCCGGCAACTGCGCCTGGTCGAGCGCCTCCGGCGGCACACGGGCGAATTCGTCCTGTGGGATGTCGGCCTCGGGGCGGCAGCCAATGCGCTCACCGCCCTGCGGGCGGCCCGGAACATCCCCTGCTCGATCCACCTGCTGAGCTTCGATCACACCCTCGAACCGCTCGCCTTCGCGCTCCAGCACCGCGAAGCACTCGGCTACCTGGGCGGCTACGAACAGCGCCTCGAGCGCCTCCTGCGCGAACACTACTGCGCCTTCCGGGACGGCCCGCAATCGGTGAAATGGGACATGCACCTGGCGGACTTCCCCGCGTTGCTGGCACAACTGGCCGCACTGGCCCTCCCCACGAACCCTGATTCGCCAGAGAGCAGGCCACGAGGCTCCCTCTCCCCTTCCGAAGGGGGAATGGCTGGGGTGAGGGGTGCCTTCCCCCTCTCCCCTTCCGAAGGGGAGAGGGCTGGGGAGAGGGGTCCGTCTTCGCCTGGTGGTTCAGGGGCGCAATGCGCGTCAACTGGTCGGGGGGTCCTCGCCCCGCCTCACGTCATCATGTTCGACGCCTTCTCCCCCGCCACAAACCCCGCCATGTGGACCCAGCCGCTCTTCGCCAACCTTTTCCGCCTCCTCGCCCCGGACCGCCCCTGTTCCCTGCCGACCTACTCCCGCAGCACCATGCTCCGCGTCACGCTCCTGCTGGCCGGATTCTTTGTCGGCGTCGGCCACGCCACCGGCGAGAAGGAGGAAACCACCATTGCCGCGAATACCGCCGACTTCATCGCCGAACCCCTCGACCGCCGCTGGCTCCAGCGGGCGCGCTGTTCCACCAGCGCCGAGCCTTTGTGGGAGCCGGTCTATCGCCAGGCCCGCCTTTCCCCGGCCACCTGGTATAAGTTACTGCAACACAAGCAGTTCCGTTGATTCGAAGTGGTATAAGAGCAGTGGCGGCAGATGGCTATGCCTGCCGGCCATCGTGTCGGTCACAGGTAGAATCGGTATTCCTCCCCGCCCAATCCCGCCCAACCAGCGACTTCCGAGAGCTAGAGTGTCCTGTTTCTAGACAGTAAGCACGGCTGACCCCACTGCCTATGCCCTCCACATACCGTCCACACTCCGTCCTCACCCCGTCCCCACACTGACGCAGAGCCGACTTTGGCATGGAGATAAGCACAGAAGCCCCATTGTCTCATAATTGGACAGTGCGGGTGGAAACCGACGGCTCGGGCCAATACCCAATCATACTGAAACAATCGGTACGTTCTCCTCCCCCGGCCTGCGACCACCCTCTCCAGGCAATGGGCAGGGCAGAGAGAGAATTCCTCGAATGCCGGTGTTCGCGCTTTGAACCCCTGAGCCGAAGGAGGAGAACATCCAACGCCCAACATGCATTGATTGCGCGAATGGCAGGCATTGGGTGTTCGAGGTTGGATGTTGGATGTTGGATGTTCCCAGGGTTCATGGGGAGGGGTTCCCACTGATTCCTGCCGAGTTCCATTGCGAAGTGGTATTACACGATGGCGCAGCCGGCGGGAGCGGGGGTTTTGGCTGTTTGACAGCCGGAGCCAAGTCCGCTTTACGAGCCGGCTGCGGCCTTGCGCCACACGGCCAACTTTGCGCGCTACTTCTTGGCCTTCGCGGCCAAAGCCGACTCCAAGGCCTTGGTCAGTTTATGGCCCAGGGCACCCGTGTCGGTGGCGATAATTATTCCCGTATCTCCGTCCACCAGCACGGGACAGGGAATGGCGTGGACGCCGTATTGCACCGCGACCGGCGTTTTCCCAGCCCAGCCATCAAAGATTTGCGGCCACGTCATGTTGTTGTCCTTGATAAACTGCACAACGGCAGGCCCTTTCTTTGCCAGGTCAAGACTCACGCTCAACACTTCAAATCCCTTGTCGTGGTATTGACTATAAGCGGCGACCACCTTGGGCAGTTCCGCGCGGCACGGCTTGCAGTAGGTCGCCCAGAAATCCAGCAATACCACCTTGCCTTTGTAATCACCGGGAAAGTTGATGGTCTTGCCGTCAGCGGTTTTGGCGCGAAAGGCAAAGGCCTTTTGGCCCGCGGCAACGGCGGACCGGGGGGCATAGGGATCGGCTGGAGCAACAGCGAGACCCAGGAAAATAGTGACGACGAAGGCCGACAGGAAGAAGAAACGATTGCCAAGCTTTGCGATTCTCATGGTTGAAGAATAACGCTTGTGAGCAGGGCGACAAGCAAAAACAGTCCGCCGATTGACGAGCACAACACCGTTGAAGAGAGGGAAATGTGCCGGGTGAAACATCGCAACACCGGAGCTCAGGCGGGCTGCACTTCCAAGAGGCCGCGGCCACTGTCGCGCGGCAGGGCAATTTGGAGCGTGCCGGAGGGGGCGGTGCGCGCGGGGACCGGGTTGCCGTTCCATTGCGCGCGGCAGGTCCGGCCAGGGCGGAGGGTAGCGAGGATGGTCGCCTCGGCGGTTGAGCGTCCGCGCAGTTCGAGGTCGGCGCTCAGCGCGGAATGGTCCGGCTCGAAGGTGCAGCGGTGGACCCAGGTGTCGAAGCCGGCCGTGAGGCGGCCTGGGCGATAGTAGGCCGCAAACCATGCCAGCACGGGCGAGGACAGGGCGCTGAATTGATGCCAGCCCGCGCCGCGGCCAGAGGCGATCGGGAAATGCTCGAAGCAATGATAGGACTCGTCCACTTCCGCCTTCCACAGGTCCAGCGCGGTCTGCGCGATCTGGAAGGCGAAGCCGGCCTGCCCGAGGTCCAGCATGGCCTTCCAGAGGAACCATTGGTGCGGCATCCAGACCGCGCCGTTCCAATAGCCGTCATGGCGGTAGTAAGGCGCGCTCTGGTCCACCGTGGACAAGCCGATGGGCGACCACAACTGCTGGGGAGATTGCAAGTGATCCAGCAAGGTTTGTTCCTGGGCGGGCGTGCAGATGCCCGCCAGCAACGGCATGACGCCGTCCTGCCCGAGGTTGAAATTCGCGCCGCTCTCGTGCCGGAGAATACCCGTTGCCTCCCCCCGGTCGTTATGCAGCACGTAGCTGAAGTAGCCGGCGTCGGGGTCCCACGAATGTTTCTGCAAGGCGTCGCTCCAGAGCGCAATGTCCTCCTCATAACCGGCGACATCCTTGTCCAGGCCCAGCACGCGGGCGGTCTGCGACAGGAGGCGCGCGGTGCGGATGAGGTGGGAGTTGATGATGGCGGTCGCGGTGCGCGGCGTGAGCTTCTCTTTGTGCATGAAGACCTGCGGCGGGTAATCGTCCCAGCCGGTGTTGTAGAAGTAACTCCAGGTCTTGAGCAGGCCGGACTTGAAGGCCCGCGTGTTGGAGCTGCCGAGGCGGCCAGCGAGGAACAAATGATACTGCCGGAGCCGGGGATAGAAGTATTCGAGCAAGGCGCGCGATTGCGTCAGGTTCCAGAGTTCGAGGAAGAGATAATGTTGCGTCGGCAGGGGGGTGCCGTGGTGGATGAAGGCGGTTTCGGGATCGCCGGGCTTGGTGGTGTAGGCGTTGAGGCAATCAATGGCGCGGTTTACGTCCAGTTGCGCCAGGCCCAGGCCGGTAAACCCCGAGTCCCAGGTATAAAGGCTGTCCCACCATTTGCCGGGCGAGTAGTGCCGCACATAGCGCCGCTTGGTATAGACCGGATAGACGAGATTGGTCAGCACGACGGCGGCCATGCGTTGTTGGCTGAAGCGGCAGGGTTCGCCCGCCGGCACGCTGGCGAGCGACACCGCGCCCTCGCGTCGCGCCTGGTAGCGCGGTTCGAGGTCGAAGGGCGGCAGGGAAATCTGCTTAAGCTCCTCGGCGACTTCCTCGGGCGCCCCCGCGGCCACGATACCGTGAATGATCTTGCTGCTGTTAGGCGACAGGGGAATTGGCCGCATGAAGACATTGGTGAAATGGCCCTGTCCGTCGCCGCGCAGGACGGTGCTGGTGTGGTCCTGAACGTAGCGCCGGAAGAAGCGGTCGAGTTCGCTGTTGAGGACCTCGCGGACCTGGAACACGTCGTAGGACCAGGCGATGCCGTAATGGCGGGGGGCGTCGGCATACTTCAAGAGGCGGCTGTGATCGGTCGGCCCGGGCAGGATTTTGGGCGCCCAGTTGAACTGCGGCGGCGCGAACGTTACCGCGGCAACGGCGGCGGCTTCCACGATGGCAAAGCCGTCCACCTGAAATCCCGCACCCTTGCGCACGCCGAACCCGAAATCGTGGGCGCCTTTGCTCGCGGCTCCCAAAGGCAGTGTCGCCAAGGCAAAATCCTTGCCCGGAGGCAACACCAGCTCGCCGGTCCCCAGCCCGCTGGCTTCGAGGACCGCCGGCTGGTTCGAGGTGTTGCGGTAGTGCAGCAGCAAGCGGGCGTCAGTGAAGGACTGCGGAAGCACCACGTGGAAGCGCACGCGGTCGCCGGCGCCCTTGCCGAAGCCGGCGCCGATGCCGCCGCCGCAGACGAAGCCGTGGTCGCGCACCTCGGCGCGGCGCTGGCCGTCCGGCACGAGGCTATCGTTGACCCGCGGTGTGGCGAACCGGAGCTCGGCGTAATCGAGCGCGTTTATCCACAGCGCGCCGGCTGGCAGCTTCACGGCCGGCTTTTGCGCCGGCTCGGTTGTGTACGGCCGCACATATGGGTAGTTGATGGACGCCATGAAATGCAGCACGAGGTTCTGGTCTGCCTGGGTATTGTTCACCAGCTCGGCCCGCACCAGGCGCGCGCCGTCCGAGAGCGTGGAGAACGACACGTCGCAATACACGCGGTCCTTCCACTCCAGCTCGTAGCGGTAGGAAAAGAAGGAAAGGTCGGGCGCCGCTTCCCATGGATGAAAGCCGCTTTCCCAGTTGACGTTGGGCACCATGACCTCGCGGCGGTAATGGCCGGGGAACACGCTCAGGTCGAAGCGCATCCCGCGCTCCAGGTCGACGACGTGCGAAATGCCGTTGTAGGTCTTGGTGTAGCTGCCCCAGAGCGGCAGCCGCAGATCGTGCGAGTCCGCCAGCGCCGACAGGTCGCCCACCAGGCCGGGCTGCGCTCCGTCCGCGGCCAGTGCCCGCCAATTGGTCTTGAGCAAGCAGGCGGTGCCGCCGGCGGCCAGCGCCGTGCGCGCGAGGAAAGTTCGGCGAGTCATATTGTCGTCTCTATTTTCAAAGGAGACCTCACTGGCAAAGCGTGGGGCTATCCAGAAGTCCGGGCAAGGCGAATGTCTTGCGCACCGAGTGAGCCGAACGCTGCGTTGGGAGGGCGAGCGTCCTCGCGAGCCCTGAATTTGGGAGATGTTTGGGCTCGCGAGGACGCTCGCCCTCCCTGAATTGGGTTTAGGCAGGGGCGTTTTCCGCTTTGCGTTTTGGGGCGCTTCGCGCTTAATCTCAGGCGATGAAGATTGTTTTAGCTTATTCGGGCGGGCTGGATACCTCGGTCATTTTGTGCTGGATCAAGGAACGGTATGACGCGGAGATCATCGCGTTCTGCGCCAATATCGGGCAGGAAGAGGAACTCAAGGGGCTGGAGGCCAAGGCCAAACGCACCGGGGCGTCGAAGTGCTATATCGTGAACCTTGAGGAAGAGTTCGCGCGCGACTTCATCTTCCCGATGATCCAGGCGGGCGCGATCTATGAGAGCCAGTATCTCCTGGGCACCAGCATCGCCCGGCCCCTCATTGCGAAGGGCATGATCGAAATCGCCCGGAAGGAAAAAGCCGAAGCCATCGCTCACGGCGCCACCGGCAAAGGCAACGACCAGGTCCGGTTCGAGTTGACCGCTGCGTGCCTCGCGCCGGAGCTGCAGGTCATCGCCCCGTGGCGCGACGCCCGGTTCCGGGACCAGTTCCCCGGCCGCGCCGCGATGATCGCCTACTGCGCGAAGAAGAGAATCCCCGTCCAAGCCTCGGCCAAGAAGCCGTATTCGATGGACCGCAACCTCCTGCACATCTCGTTCGAGGCCGGCATCCTGGAGGACCCGTGGATGGATGCCTTCGCGCCGAAGAACAAGGACATGTTCAAGCTGAGCGTTGCGCCCGAGGACGCGCCGGACAAGGCCGAATACGTCTCGCTCGATTTCAAGAAGGGCAACTGCGTCGCCGTCAACGGCAAGGCGCTGAACCCGCTGGGCGTGATGCGGACGCTTAACAAGCTGGGCGGCAAACACGGCGTGGGCCGGGTAGATCTGGTCGAGAACCGTTACGTGGGCATGAAGTCGCGGGGTGTCTATGAAACTCCGGGCGGAGCCATCCTGCACTTCGCGCATCGGCAGATGGAGACACTGACGATGGACCGGGAGGTGATGCACCTGCGGGATTCGCTGATCCCGCGCTACGGGGAGCTGGTGTATTACGGGTATTGGTTCGCGCCCGAGCGGCTGGCGTTGCAGGCGTTCGTGACCGAGAGCCAGAAGAACGTCACCGGCGCCGTGCGCGTGAAGCTTTACAAGGGCAACATCCTATGCGCCGGGCGCAAATCCCCGGTCAGCCTCTACAACCCGGCCATCGCGACGATGGAGGCCGACCCGACCAAGGCGTATAATCAGGACGACGCGACGGGCTTCATCCGGCTGAATGCGCTGCGGCTCAAGGTGGCAGCGCGGGTGCAGCGAGGCAGGAAGAAGTAAATGCCGCCGCTTAAAGGTTGCAAATTGGAACCTTTAATCACCATGAAGAAACCGCTCCCGGTAGTTCCCCTCGAACGCATCCAGAAACAGATTTTCCTGCTGCGCGGACAAAAGGTCATGTTGAGTCAGCACTTGGCGGAGCTGTACGGTGTCCCGGTTAAAGTTTTGAATCAGGCGGTGAAGAGGAATCGGGAGAGGTTTCCCGATGACTTCCTTTTCCAGCTCGACAGTTCTGAATCACAGAACTTGAAGTCACAAATTGTGACCTCAAGCTGGGGCGGGGCGCGTACGATGCCCTATGCTTTCACGGAACAAGGTGTCGCCATGCTTTCCAGCGTTCTCCGCAGCAGCCGCGCCATCCAGGTCAACATCGCCATCATGAGGGCCTTCGCTCAATTGCGGCAAGTGCTTTCCAGCCACACCGGAATGGCCCGCAAACTCGCAGAACTGGAACAGCGCATCGAAGGCCATGATACGGCCATTCGCTCGCTCTTCGAAGCCATCCGCCATCTCATGGCCCCTCCCCCGCCGGAACCGCCCAAACCCGAGATAGGCTTCCACGTCAGAGAAGAGGCTGCTCCTTACCGCGTAAACAGGCGGGCGCCTGGCTCGGCGCCCAGGAAGGCAACATCATGACCGCGGGGCGCAAATCCCCGGCGAGCCTCTATAACCCGGCCATCGCGACGACGGAAGCCGCCCCGACCAAAGTGTATAACCAGGACGACGCCACCGGCTTCATCCGGTTGAATGCGCTGCGGCTAAAGGTGGGGGCGAGAGTGCAGGGGAAGAGGTAAGTCACAATGAAACTCTGGAAAAGCTCACGTCATTCCAAGATCACCGGTGACTTCGGTGAATCAATTGTGCTGTATCTGCTTTCTCGCCACGGCTTCGAGTGTGCGCGGGTTGATCACACTGGAGTTGATCTGATAGCGCGACGGCCAAACTCCCGCGAGGTCCTTGGGATTTCGGTCAAGAGTCGAAGCCGTCAGACTGGAACTGAAAACACACATCTTGCATTGCCGCACGAAGGGTTTGTTAAGGCCAAGGCTGCGTGCGACGCGTTTGGCTGCACTCCTTACTTTGCCTTCGTCATAGATGCCGGCGAGCGAATACGCGTGTTCCTGCTTTCACTCCGTCATCTACAGAAGCTATTTCCTGGTGGGCGCAAGGTGTCGGCTTGGCAGATGTCCGATTCTTTCTTGAGGAAGTATTACGCTGATCCGCAAATCAACATCTTTGAGTTCTCAGCGCGCGCCCAGAAGTGGTTTTAGGCGGTTAAACTTCACGTGGATACCAAGCTCTTTTCTCGCTGGGCTCATTGGAACAGCCGAAATGGGCTGGAAGGCTTGGAGTTTCCCGGAGTATATGCGCTCGCTATCTGTAATCACGACCTCTCCGGAAAACGATTCTCGTGGATAAAGCAAATCGTCTATGTCGGTATGAGCAATGCAATTGCCGGACTCAGAGGACGACTCAAGCAATTCGACAACACGATTGTTGGGAAAACGGGCCACGGTGGGGCACAGCGGTTTCGTTATGACTATCCAAGCCACAAAAAGCTTGTGCCTTATCTCTATGTCGCGGTCGCACCCTTCAAACGCACGGGGACTTCAAATTCACCCGCCGATCTGCTCACAATGGGGGATGTTGCAAAGGCGGAGTATGAGTGCTGGGCACAATTTGCCAGCGTTTACGGTCGTCTCCCAAAATACAACGACAAGAAGAAAGCGCCGAAGTACGGTAAGACCCGAAGTGGCTGATGAGAAGCCTAGCCCAGAGCGGATGCGCCGACACTGTCCCTGCCGATTCTGGGAGTCCCGCTGGACAGGAACCGCACCTGTGAGATACGTTGGAAGTGTGAGCACGCTGGAAGAAATCAAAGCCGCCACCAAACGGCTGAAGCCGGACGAGCAAGTGGAACTGTTCAACTGGTGGGTTCAATCGGACACCTTCAAAGCGCGCCAGCTTGCCGCCTTGAAACGCGAACTGGCGGTTGGCATTGACCAGTTGGACCAGGGGCGGTACCGAACCTACGACGACACCAACGTGATGCAGTTGGCGGAGGAGGTTGGCAAGTCGGGCAGAGAACGATTGAAGGGCGGTCGGAAGAATCCGTCAAGATGAGCCAATACCGGGTTTCCGACGCGGCCAGGGCGGACTTGGAAGAGATCTGGCTCTTCATCGCCCAAGATAATCCCGAGGCGGCAGACCGCTTCGTTCGCAACCTTGTTTCCCGGTTTCCAACTTTGGCGTCCATGCCACAAATGGGACGCCTGCGTGAGGAATTGGCTGCCCGGCTGCGGAGCTTTCCAGTGAGGAACTATGTCATTTTTTATCGCCCGATGGGGGCAGGCATTGAAATCGTCCGTGTCCTCCACGGGGCACGGGATTTCCCGCCCTTGTTCGAGTAAACCAAAGGGCATTGTGACCAAGCGTTCACTTGCGCCCGCGGCGGGGCGGGAATTAGAATTGTTCCAACTATTGACAAGCGAGGAGGCGGGGTTAGGTTCCGGGTGAAATGGACCGAGCGGCGAACATCGAATGCGATAGCGGGCTGGGCGAACGGCTGGCGCGGGGCGGGTTTCGTTTTACCCCGCAGCGGGAGCACGTCTATGCTGTGCTGTTGCGGAAACGGGATCATCCGACCGCAGAGCAGGTGTTTATCCGGGCGAAGCGGGAGATGCCGGAAATTTCGATGGCGACAGTCTATAATTGCCTGGATGCGCTGGTGAAATGCGGGCTGGCGCGGCAGGTGACGCTGGAGCGGGGCGCGGCCCGGTTTTGCCCGAATATGCGGGAGCACTGCCACTTTTACTGCGACGGTTGCGACCGTGTTTTTGACATTGATCTGCCGGCCGAAGCCGGAATCCAGTTGCCGCAGGGGTACCGGGCGGAACGGTATGACCTCGCGATTCATGGGCGCTGCCCGGCGTGCGCCACAGGGCAGAGGGGAAGAGGCGGCAGGAGTAGAATGAGTGAAAGGGTTAAATGAGCTAAATGAGGTGAAGTGGTTACATAAGTTACATGAGTTACATGAGTTGCATCGGGCACATGGGGTTGAGAGGGTCGAGCGGGATTTCTGCGACGGACTGAGTTAAAATGAGCACAGCGACGGAGACAATCGAGGGACTGGTCCAGAAGGAATACAAGTACGGCTTTTACACCGACGTGGAGGCCGACGCGGCGCCGCCGGGCTTGAACGAGGACATCATCCAGTTGATCTCGGCGAAGAAGAATGAGCCGAAGTTCATGCTGGAGTGGCGGCTCAAGTCGTATCGCCATTGGCTGACGTTGAAGGAGCCGACGTGGCCGCACGTGCATTACCCGCCGATTGATTACCAGAGGTCGGTATATTACTCCGCGCCGAAGAAGAAGGGGGAAGGGCCGCGGAGCCTGGAGGAGGTTGATCCGAAGCTGCTGGAGACATACGAGAAGCTCGGGATTCCGCTGAAGGAGCGGGAACGACTGGCCGGGGTGGCGGTGGACGCGGTGTTTGACAGCGTGTCGGTGGGGACCACCTTCAAAAAGCAGTTGGGGGAGAAGGGGATCATCTTTTGCTCGTTCACCGAGGCGGTCCAGGAGCATCCGGGCCTGGTGAAGAAGTATCTCGGGATGGTGGTGCCGTACACGGACAATTACTTTGCGGCGCTGAACTCGGCGGTGTTCAGCGACGGGTCGTTCTGCTTCATTCCCAAGGGGGTGCGGTGCCCGATGGAGTTGTCCACGTATTTCCGGATCAACGCGGCGAACACGGGGCAGTTCGAGCGCACGCTGATTGTGGCGGAGGAGGGGGCCTCGGTGAGTTACCTGGAGGGCTGCACGGCGCCGATGCGGGACGAGCATCAGTTGCACGCGGCGGTGGTGGAGTTGATCGCGTTGGATAATGCACAGATCAAGTATTCGACCGTGCAGAACTGGTATCCCGGTGACGCGCAGGGGCGGGGCGGCATTTACAATTTCGTCACCAAACGCGGCCTGGGCAAAGGGAAGAACTCGAAGATTTCCTGGACGCAGGTGGAGACGGGTTCGGCGATCACGTGGAAATACCCGAGCTGCATTTTGCTGGGGGACAATGCGGTGGGGGAATTCTACTCGGTGGCCGTGACGAACAATTACCAGCAGGCGGACACGGGCACCAAGATGGTGCACATCGGCAAGAACACGCGCAGCACGATCGTGTCCAAGGGCATTTCGGCCGGGCACGGCCAGAACAGCTATCGGGGCCTGGTGAAGATCCAGAAGGGGGCGGCGCAGGCGCGGAATTTCTCGCAGTGCGATTCGCTGCTGCTGGGCGACCAGTGCGGGGCGCATACGTTTCCGTACATCGAGGTGAAGAACACGACGGCGCGCGTGGAGCACGAGGCCTCGACCTCGAAGATTGGGGAGGACCAGATTTTCTATTGCAACCAGCGGGGCCTGGCCACGCAAGACGCGGTGAATATGATCGTGAACGGCTTCTGCAAGGAGGTGTTCCGGGAACTGCCGATGGAATTTGCCGTCGAGGCGCAGAAGCTCCTGGGGGTGAGCCTGGAAGGCAGCGTGGGATGAGGCGACGCCGTTAAAGGGTCAAAGCGGTTACGGAATTTAGCGGACCTGGTGGAGTTGCGTGGGTAACATAGGTTACATAAGTTACACGAGTTGCCTCGGGAACGGGCCGGCAGAGTGAAGCGAAATTCAGGAAGTCAGAGCAGACGACAATGAAACAACCAATATTGGAAATTCAGGACCTCACCGCCGGGGTGGAGGGCAAACAGATTCTCAAAGGCATCAACCTGACGATTAATCTGGGCCAGGTCCACGCCATCATGGGGCCGAACGGGAGCGGCAAGAGCACGCTGGCGGCGATCCTGGCCGGCCGGGAGGGCTACGAGGTGACCTCGGGCCGGGTCAGTTATGACGGCCAGGATTTGCTGGAGTTGGACCCGGAAGAGCGGGCCCGGGAGGGGCTATTCCTCGCGTTCCAGTATCCGGTCGAGATCCCGGGGGTGAACAGCACGTATTTCCTGAAGTCGGCCCTGAACGAAATCCGCAAGCACAAGGGCCAGACCGAGCTCGACGCGATGGAGTTCCTGACCCTGGTGAAGGATAAAATCCAACTGCTGGAGCTGAACGAAGACCTGTTGCGGCGGTCGGTCAACGAGGGCTTTTCCGGCGGGGAGAAGAAGCGCAACGAGATATTTCAGATGGCGGTGCTGGAGCCGCGGCTGGCGATCCTGGACGAGACCGACTCGGGCCTGGACATCGACGCGCTCAAGATCGTGTCCAACGGGGTCAACAAACTGCGGCGGCCGGACAACGCGCAACTGGTCATCACGCATTACCAGCGATTGCTGAACTACATCGTGCCGGATTTCGTGCATGTACTGGTGGATGGGCGCATCGTGCGCACGGGCGACAAGAAGCTGGCCTTGGAATTGGAAGAAAAGGGCTACGACTGGATTATCAAGGAAGAAGCGGTGACGGCTTGACGGAGCAAATCCAAACTGCTCAAGCCAAGGGGGAGAAGGGATGCGTGATGTTCTCAGTTTTTAGTGTTTAATTGGAGGAGGGCGTTTCGGGGCAGGGGGGGCGAGTTGGACCAGGCTGGACGCGCCAGCGTGAGGGATGATTATTGACAGGCTCTCGTTCTCCAGACAAAGTGCGGCTCATGGCCAGCGAGATGAACAAGTCCACGATTCTGATTTGCCTTTTGCTGGCGGCGGTGACGTTGGCGGTGTATTGGCCGGTGGGCCATTATGAGTTCGTAGATTACGATGACCCGGTTTATGTTTCTGAAAACCCTCACGTCGGGCCGGGTTTGACCCGGGCGGGAATGGTTTGGGCGTTTGCGAAGCTCACGGGGGAGGGGACCTATTGGCATCCGGTGACGTGGCTTTCGCACATGCTGGACTGCCAGTTCTTCGGGCGGAAACCCGGGCCGCATCACCTCGTCAGTGTGGTTTTCCACATCGCCAACGCGCTATTGCTCTTTCTGGTGCTGAGACAGATGACCCAAGCGGTGTGGCGGAGCGCGGCGGTGGCTGCGCTATTTGCGCTGCACCCGCTGCACGTGGAATCGGTCGCCTGGATAGCCGAGCGGAAGGATGTGTTGAGCACGTTCTTCTTCATGCTGACGCTGTGGGCGTATGTGCGGTACGTGGAGAAGTCAGAAGTCAGAAGTCAGAAGTCAGAAGGAAGAATGCAGAATGCAGAATCCAGCAACACGCAACACGCGACACGCAACACGCAACACGCTTCACGTTTCACGCCCCCCGCCCTCTGCCCTCTGCCATCCTCGTTTTATTACGCCCTGGCGCTGGTCTTCTTTGCGCTGGGGCTGATGAGCAAGCCGATGCTGGTGACGGCGCCGTTCGTGCTGCTGCTTTTGGACTACTGGCCGCTGGGAAGAAGCCCAGTGTGGGGGGTGCGGACTGCGGAATCCGGAAAGGGGCCGGGCAAATTCCGGCCGGCCAGTTGGGGGCGGTTGTTGCTGGAAAAGGCGCCCTTTTTCGCGATGAGCGGGGCCGTCGCTTGGGTGACGATGGCCGGGCACCAACGGTTTAGCCTGGGCGCGACCTTGCCACCGATCCCCCTGGCGGCGCGGCTGGCGAATGGGCTGGTGTCGTACACCAAATATGTGGGGAAGACTTTTTGGCCAAGTGACCTGGCGATGCTTTATCCGTTTCCCGACCACTGGCCCGTTGGGCTGGTGATCGGCGCGGGCGCGCTGCTGGCCGGAGTTTCGTCCTGGGCGCTCTGGGGGCTGCGCCGGCGGCCTTATTTGGCGGTGGGCTGGTTTTGGTTTCTGGGCACTTTGGTGCCGGTTATCGGACTGGTGCAAGACGGGATGCAGGCGATGGCGGACCGCTATATGTACTTGCCTTCGATTGGTTTGCTGATGGTCTTGTGCTGGGGTGTGGGAGAAATCACAGGGCGAGTGACAGAGAGCGGCGCAGGCGTCCCGCCGCCAGGCGGGCCAGGCTCACGGGGCGGGACAATCCCACCAGTTCGCAGGCGAGATGCCCGCGCCACTTGGGCGGCGTCGATAGCGGCCTTGGCCATCCTTGGATGCGCAGGGGCGACGCGACACCAGTTGCAGTACTGGAGAAACAGCCTCGCGCTGTTTGGACGGGCGGTGGCGGTGACGGAGGGCAACTATATCGCAGAGGAAGACCTCGGCGTGGCTTTGGCGAAGAGCGGGGCGCGGGAGCAGGCGCGGGCGCATATCGAGGAAGCCCTGCGAATCAAGCCGGACCATGCGAACGCGCACTTTAACCTGGGCCTGTGGCTGGCGATGGAAGGCAAATGGGCTAAGGCGGCGGCCCAATACCGCGAAGCGATTCGGCTCCGTCCGAATTATCCCAAGGCCCTGAACAATTTGGCTTGGATGCTGGCCACGCACCCCGACCCGCGGGTGCGCAACGGCGAGGAAGCAGTGCAATTGGCCCGGCGCGCCGCAGACTTGACCGGGGGCAACGACCCGGAGAACTTGGATACACTGGCGGCGGCCTGCGCGGAGGCGCAGCAGTTTGCGGAAGCGATGAAAGTGGCGGAGCGGGCAGCCAGCCTGGCCCAGTCCGCCGGCGATAAGGAGTTGGCGCGGCAAATTGAGGAGCGGCTCCGGGGATACCGCGCCGGAGAACCCTATCACGAACCTCGATGATGAACGATGCGCGGCTTTCAGGTTCGCCCGCCTGGACGGGATTTTGGGAGCGGTGGGGGAGCTTGCTCGGTTGCCTCGTCCTCGCCGCGGGGACGCTGGCGGTTTATTGGCCGGTGGCGGGTTTCGAGTTCGTCAATTTCGACGACCCGTTTTACGTGACGGACAATGCGCAAGTCCGGGCAGGGATTAGCCGGGCGGGTTTGAAGTGGGCGTTGGGGGCGAGCGCGGCCGCCAATTGGCACCCCGTAACGTGGATGTCCCACATGGTGGATTGCCAGGTGCATGGGCTGAAGGCGGGCGGGCATCATACGACCAGCCTGCTGCTGCACGTGGCGAATTCGTGGCTGCTGTTTGCGCTGCTCCTGGGGCTGACGGGAAAGCGGGGGCAGAGTTTCGTGGTGGCGGCATTGTTTGCGTGGCATCCGCTGCACGTAGAATCGGTGGCGTGGGTGGCAGAGAGGAAGGATGTGCTGAGCACCTGCTTGGGGCTGCTGACGCTGCTCGCTTATGCGAAGTATGTGGAGAAGTCGGAAGGAGGAAGAAAGAATGCAGAATGCAGAATCCAGCAACACGCAACATGCAACACGCTTCACGCCCTCTGCTATCCTCCTCCCGCATTTTACTACCTTCTAGCGCTGGTCCTCTTCGCGTTGGGGCTGATGAGCAAGCCGATGCTGGTGACCTGGCCGTTCGTCATGCTGCTGCTGGATTATTGGCCCCTGCGGCGCATCCAACTCAACACCCAACACTCAACACTCAAAACTCTCTATCGCCTGGCGCTGGAGAAGGGGCTGTTCGTGGCGCTGGCGGCGCTCTCATGCGGGGCGACCTTGTGGGCACAGAACCGCTTCGGCGCGATCGTGGCCATCAAAGGTCTGCCGGCTACCCAACGGATCGCCAACGCGGTGCTGTCCTACTACCGGTATATCGGGAAAACTTTGTGGCCGACGCATCTGGCGGTATTCTATCCCTATGGCCATCCTCACCTGACCGGGATGATCCTGCTGGCGGGCGCGGCCCTGGCGGCTTTTTCCGCTGTGGCGTTGTGGCTCAGGAAGTTTCCGTATGTGGCGGTGGGATGGTTTTGGTACGCGGGCACGCTCGTGCCGGTGATTGGGCTGGTCCAGGTGGGCGAACAGGCGATGGCCGACCGATATTTCTACATCCCTTCCATCGGCCTGTTCATCGCGGGCGTCTTTGGATTGGGGGAACTGGCGGGGCGGTTTCGGCACGGGGCGGCCGGGCTGAGGGTGATTACGGGCTTGGCGCTGGCGGGGTGTCTGGGGGCGACGCAGCGGCAGGTGGGGTATTGGCGCAACAGCGAGGCGCTCTACCGCCATGCCATCGCGGTGACGCACGGGAATTTCCCCGCCTACAACAACCTGGGAACCGCCTTGGAGGCCCAAGGCAAAAGGGAGGAAGCCATCCGCTGCTACACGGAAGCGGTGCGCTGGCGGCCGGGTTATGCCGACGCGCATTGCAATCTGGGCAACGCTTATGCCGCGCTGAAACGGCGTGGTGAAGCCCTCGAGGAATATGAAAAGGCCCTGAGAGCAGACCCGAAGCTGGCGCGGGCGCATTACCATCTGGCCAACCAGTTGCTCGCCGACGGCCAGGCCGCCGACGCGGCGGGACATTACCAAACCGCCCTGGCCTTGAAACCGGACTACGCCGAGGCGCACTATCAACTGGCGGTCGCTCTGCTGGCGCGGGACGAAGTGGCAGAAGCCAGCCGGCACTATCGCGAAGCCGTCCGGCTCAAACCCGATTGGCTGGAGGCGCTGAATAATCTGTCGTGGCTGCTGGCCACCCAACCGGACGCGCGCTTTCGCGACGGCAAGCAGGCGGTCGAGCTGGCCGCCCGGGCCGTGGCCTTGACTCGCACGAACGACGCCAAACTCCTCGATACTCTGGGGGCGGCGCTCGCGGAGACGGGCCGATTTCCGGAAGCGGCCGACGCGGCCCGGAGCGCAGCCCGGCTCGCCCAGGCATCGGGCGCGGCGCAACTCGGACGGGAAATCGAGGCGCATCGGCAATGCTACGAGCGGGGCCAGCCGTTTCGCGAGCCGAGCGCACCGGGACCCAAAGCAAGCAGATGAGGCTCGTTTCATGGGGTTTTGGTACTATTAACTGCTATAATGTAACTTGGTGGTGTCCGAGTGTCCTGCTCCGGTCATGGTGCGTCGGCAAGTTGACGGGGGGGGCGATTACAAAATTAGTCAGAAAAGATTATTGGCTTATTTGGCGTCTTGGGGCAAAGTGTGGCCATGCTTATTCAAAGAAGCTGGAAAACCACATGCACGCGGTCGCCCTGTTTGTGGCGCATTTCAACTTCTGCCGGAAACACTCTGCCCACGGCATGACCCCAGCAATGGCAGCGGGGATAACCGATCACGTCTGGACTATTCAGGAACTACTTGACGCTCGGTATTAAAGCCAATTTGGCGGGGTTGTTTGGTGGAAGGGGTGTGCGGGGTCCAGGCTTAAGCCTGGCGGCCATTTAGGTTGGCTGTTTGTCGAGGTTGTTTTTACACCCTCCTTAAACGTGTCCGGTGGGAAATATATGTATTCCTCCCGTAGTTTTTCGTCATGGTTGAACCTATCGTGGTAACTGCAAAACCGGCGAGCAAAATCGTTACATTGTTTCTCCACGGATTCATTGACGGCGATTTGCGCCCATGTAGAGCGCCCCCCGTCAATGTAAGCGTTCAGTTCCATCAACAAGTGGTAGATTTCGTGGGCGATGCACATTCTGGCCAAGTGTCGGTTGGCATCTTTGTGGATGAATATCCAAGCTACTACTCGGTCGTGTTGGTGGTTGTCCTTGGTATGGCGGCTGTAAAGGTTTGTTCTGAGCAGACTGGTCGCTCCTTCGGTAGGGGACATCGGCAGGATTGCATTTGCCGTATCAGCGATAATAAGCAACTCCACGGCGATGCCTCTTTTGTAAAAGTGGTTAAAGACGGCACGAAGCGAGTGGGCCATCAAAGAGCCGATGGACTCGTTAAAGAATAGTTTGGCGTATTTTTCGGGCATAATCGGAATAATCTAAAGTAAAAAAAACCAGGATGAATCTGTTCAGATTCAATCCTGGTCAATGGTGCCTGATCGGCTCAGGCCAAGACAAGTTCTATTTTACCCATCTGGCTAAGGTAATCGTACTCCAAGCACCCCAGTTTCATTTCATCAGTGAGACGGCCACCGAGGGCATAATAATTGGAAGGTTGCTGGCCGAGGTTTGCCTCAAGCACTTTTATTTTCTGCTGGGTGTTTTCCGCACCGTAAGATTTATAGAAGTCCTTGAGATAGGCATCCGCGGCCTTGCCGTAAGACTTGGGCGGTGGATGAGGCATGTTCATAAGTTTGAGTGGATTTTGGTGTTTGGTTGCCGCCAGAATCAAGCGTCCCGAAAAGAGAAAGCCCCGCACCTGAGGCGCTGGTCCGTGGCGTATTTTTCATAGTCGTTCATGTTTCGCCGTGCGCCATTCGTTGCGTATAAGCAGCAAAGCAGCAAATCTCCTACCAAATGCCAACCACAGCCGCCACATTTACGAACACGAGTCTCGCACAGCCCAACAGTAAAACCTGCGCAATATTTACCTGTCTGTTTGACTTCGTCAACGCTTAAGGTGTTCAATTTCTGGACAATTATGTCTTGTTTTATGACTGGTTGGCACGTTGCTTGCTGTCTCAATATGAGACGGCGCGGCCATAAATTGGGACATTCCCCAAGCATTTCCCGCGCCGCCCCATCAACTTGCTGTCGCACCATGACCCCTGCTCCCGCCCTCCTCCCACTTGGCTAGGGGGTGGCTTGCGGGTCGAGGAGGGTCCGCTATTAGCCAGGTTTATTTTATGGCGTGGAAAAGCCCTTTCCCTGGGGGAAGGGTTGCGGAAGCGCATGCGGCTGAGCTCCAACGAACCCCTTCGGTCCAAAAGCGCTGCCAGCCAGCCGTGCCATCCCCGGAGGTCGGGGAAACTATTCCCTATTCACCGTCCGAGCGGTTTGTTAGCGTGCCGGCGAATGGACCCAAGACTGTTAATCAACGGGCTGATCCTCTATCTGGGCCTGCTGGTGTTGCTGACCTTCCACGAGTTCGGCCATGCCTGGATGGCCTGGAAGTGCGGGGATGATACGGCGCTGGCGCAGGGCCGCGTCTCGCTCAATCCGCTGGTTCATATTGACCTGATCGGAACGGTTGCCTTGCCGCTGCTGCTGATCTTCATGGCGCCGGGCGGCTTTTTCGCCGGTTGGGCCAAGCCGGTTCCCGTGAACCCTGACAACCTGCGGAACCCGCGACTGGATGACATCATGGTCACGCTGGCCGGGCCGTGGATGAATCTGCTGTTGGCCATCGTCATTATGGGTTTGGCGCGCCTGGGGTACGCGGTCCATTCCCGCAGCCTGATGGAAGTATGCTTCAACTGGGCGCACCTGAGCCTGCTGCTGTGCTTCTTCAACCTGCTGCCGATTCCGCCCCTGGACGGCTCGCAGGTCGTGCGCAGCCTGATCGGGATGAGCTATGAGACTTACCACCAGATCGCGCGTTACGGCGTTTTCGTTCTGATCCTTGTCTTGCAGGTCCCCGCCGTGCAGCGGACCCTCGATGTTTTAACGACCAAATCATGGCTGGCCATTGCCGGCTGGTTTGGAATACCCATTTAATATGAGAACACTGTTACTCGGCATTGACAGCGGCACGCAATCCACCAAGGTCCTCGTCGTGGACGCGCGCGATGGGAAAGTCCTCGCCTCGGCGGCGCAGGCATACGAGCTGATTCCCAATCTGCCGCCCGGGGCCAAAGAGCAGCACCCCCACACGTGGCGCGACGCCACCGCCGGCGCCATCCGCCGCGCGTTGCGCCAGGCCAAAGCGGCTGCCGCCGAGGTGAAAGCCATCGGCGTGAGCGGCCAGCAGCACGGCTTTGTGCCGCTCGACCACGCGGGCGAGGTGATCCGCCCGGCCAAACTCTGGTGCGACACCTCGACCGCCGCCGAGTGCGAGGAAATTACCGAAAAGCTCGGCGGATTGAAGAAGACCATCCGCGCGCTGGGCAACGCGGTCCTGCCCGGCTTCACCGCGTCCAAGATTCTCTGGCTCAAGAAACATGAGCCGAAGAATTATCAGCGCCTGGCGACAGTGCTGTTGCCGCACGACTACCTGAATTTCTGGCTCACTGGCGAGAAGACCATGGAGTACGGCGACGCCAGCGGGACAGCGTTGCTGGACGTGCGCCAACGGAAATGGTCCGAGGCGGCGCTCAAGGCGATTGATCCCGACCTCGCCGGCAAGCTGCCGCCGCTGGGGCGCAGCGACCGGCCCGCCGGCTTCGTGCAGGCTTCCACAGCCAAGCTGCTTGATTTGAACCCCGGCGTGCTGGTAAGCGCCGGCGGCGGCGACAACATGATGGGCGCCATCGGCACCGGCAACACCCGCGCGGGCGTCATCACCGCCAGCTTCGGCACCAGCGGGACGATCTACGCCTGTTCGGAGAAACCGGTTGTTGATCCGCAGGGCGAGATCGCCGCGTTCTGCGATTCGACCAATCGCTGGCTGCCGCTGCTCTGCACCATGAACGTCACCGTCGCCACGGAAATGGTGCGTGAAGACTTCGGCTGGTCATACGAGAAGCTCAGGGCCGAAGCGGCGCGGGTTCCGGCGGGGTCGCGGGGCTTGCTGTTGCTGCCGTACTTCGAGGGCGAGCGCACGCCGAACGTGCCGGAGGGGACGGGCGTCTGGTTCGGCGTGAACCAGAAGACCTTCGAGGCCGGCTACTTCGCGCGCGCGGCGATGGAAGGCGTGACGCTGGGGATGAACTATGGGTTGCGCCGGCTGGCGGAGCTGGGCGTTAAACCGGCGCAAATCCGCGCGACCGGCGGCGGGGCGAAAGACAAGGTCTGGCGGCAGATCATGGCCGATGTCTTCAACGCGAAAGTGGTCACCCTGAAGGTCAGCGAAGGCGCGGCCTACGGCGCGGCGTTGCAGGCGCTCTGGTGCTGGCGCTTGCAGCAGGGCGAGAAGGTCTCCATCAGCGACCTCACCGACCAGTTCGTGGA